>Ga0209640_10002681_pt1 | contig 15504 bp, 27 predicted proteins | sample RifCSP10_1_FD_184018 | JGI IMG/M metagenome (GOLD analysis project Ga0209640, IMG submission 184018) | Soil microbial communities from Rifle, Colorado - Rifle CSP2_sed 10_1 (SPAdes) (version 2) | ecosystem: Environmental > Terrestrial > Deep subsurface > Rock core/Sediment | place: Rifle...
CGGTTTGCAGAAGCAAACAGACTGCCCATCTCTTCATGACCCTCAAAGGCTTCGTCTTCATCAAGCCAGAGGCTTACTTCGCAGCAGAAATTCTGAAGGTGGCGAGCTATCTCAGCCCATCCTTCTCGATCAGGCTTGAATTCAAGCCACTTAGAGATCTCCCCAAAAGGGTCGTATTCGTCATTCTCACGGGCTATACCTTCCCGTTCCCGAAAAGCACGACCCCGATTCCGAAGTGCTAAAAGCGTATCACTTACTCCGCGGTTATATTCGGACTCGGCATTGCTCACCATGCGCCCCAATCGGGTTCGACGCCGATCATGCGATCTACAGCGAGACATGCTGCTTCCCACATCTCTAGAATCTGCTTCCAAGTTAGCTCGGCACTATGCGGCCATTTACCGAGAAGGCCGGAGCCATGACCAAGTTCGAGCATGTAATCCCCGAGATCAATAAGCTCTTGTGGGGCCTTTTCCCGATCAAGATCGTAGAAATGATCGCTCGCTCCATTTGCCCAGATTCGTAGGGCATCCAAAAGTGCTCGTTCATGATTCTTTTCTGGAAAGAGGAAGACGCTGTGAACATGCATTAGTCGCAAAGCAGAATCACCTTGTGGAAAGCCAAGCGCATGGAGTCTGTTCTCCTCACGCTCAGACTCGTCGGCTTTTATCCACCAGAGGGCGGTTTGAAAGCGTTCGATCCAGTGATTATCGAGATGCTCCGAAAACTTGGCAAGGCAAACAACGATGCCTGCTCCAAACTCAGAGCCTTCGTGCTCTACAAAGGTTTCCTGCTCCGACTCCATCTTTCGATCCTTTCAGTGTCTTGCTTTGACACTTGCTGCTGTATGCAGCTTTCGAGGCGATTATGGGGGCCGCTAGTTTTCGTGTCCGGCCCTCCCCTGCCACGTCGCCTCTTGTCCCTGTATGGCCTCCGCTCGCAGACGGCCACCACACCGGAGTCGAGGCTCTGAGCCTAGCACCTGGACGGGAGTGGGTCAACCGGCTCGCAGATCGCCAAGCTAAGTAACTAAGCGGGCTAAATACTTGGAGTCGATCCGCTCAAAGGTTGCCTGATCTGACAACGCCTCCTGGGTAGGCCCAGGGCAACCCACACAGGGGATAAATCCAGTGGGTAGCTGGTCTTTGTATTTATCAATGCAGCAACGTGGCTTTCGACTACGCTTGCGTTCAGTCTCTGCACGTCTTACATCTTTGTAGGCAGAGGGTTTAGGAGGTTTATACGGCTTGATCTTGCCTTCTGCTTCTAGCTCTTCGAAGATTGCCTTTCGTTTCTCGTTCGCCTTCTTGCCCATTAGTACAGTCCTAGATCAAATAGGGTTCTGTCAAGTATAGAGGCCAGCTCATCGGAATATCCAAATCGTTCTTGGTTGTAATCCATAGACCCTTTGAGGTTGCCATCTTTAACACGCTCGCTCGCTGCCTTCCAGTCGCATAGCATCTCGATAAGATCGAGTAGAGTCATATCCGCGACTCCATTGCGATAGTGCTCAGGATGATGGGTATTCCACTTGTAGTGTTCTTGAATCGCGGGCTTGATTTCTCGAAGAGTAGCTCGATATTCGTCACTCCCGTACTCGGTTTCGGCAAGTCTAGGAGTAACCGCGTCGAATGCTTCCTTCTCGATACCTGAAAGTTTGGAGCGATCGTGAACTGCTGCCCGTTGTAGAAGATTGCAAATAGCTCGATTCATATAGGTGCGTACCTTGTCGATATGCTCGTAGGTATCAGCACGAGAATCATAGGTCACGAGAGCCACGCTCCGATCAGGAAGCCAATGAGTAGGAGGAACAAGCCGATAAGAACCAGGATTGTGATGCCTGTAATGAAGTAGGCTCTAGTTGTCGCTGAGTATCTATTCATCGAAGATGGCATTGAACCAACCTCGCTTGAGTTCGTTGAGCTTGAAGATTCGGTTGTCGATAGTCTTTCGAGCATTGATGTAGATTACCTCAACCACTCCTTCCTGCCCTGGACGCCAGAGGCGAGAAACTGCTTGAGCGTTTTTCGCTGGTGACCAAGAGCGATCGAGGAAGATGCAATATTGAGCGCAGGAGAGAGTAATGCTCTCTCCACCTAGATCGATGGTCGAGAGGAACACCTGATGCTGCTTGGTAGGAAAGAGTTCTCTCCACTTATGGAAGCGGACTTGCTCGCTGTCCTTCTCCTCCATGTGGATGAAGGGGATCTTCGCCTTGTTGAGACGAACCTTCAGAAGTTCGAGAGGATCTCTAAAATTCGAGAAGATTACAACTTGCTGACGATTCTCTTCGTCCCATTCAAGACCCTCAAGAAGCTCCATTACAGCATCGAGCTTCGAAGAAGGCTCGACGAGCTTGACTACTTGAACCCGTCGCTCCTCTTTCTCATCGTAGTAGTCCTCTACGAACTCAGGGGTAGCCACGGAGATCTGTCGCAGCCTTGAGAGTTGCGAGAGGATGTTAGGAGAGGAGATTGCCACGTCGTTCTGATCGAGCATGCGAAGTTCTCGTAGAATCTCGTTATACATACGGCGTTGCGTAGGATTGAGATCGACTTCTATGTTTGTATAGATCGGTTCCTTGATGTGAGCATGGACTTCCTGCATCGTTCTACGAGGGCCAAGCTCACGCCGTTGGCGGCGGAAGATCTCAACCGCTTCAGGCTTCAGACCAATAACTCGATTGAATCCCGACCACTGCTCCTCTAGACACATGGTTCGTCGAAATGCCCAATACGAACGCCAAACATGGGGAGCCAGAAAGTTGAAGAGACTCCAAATCTCTGAGGGATCGTTAACAAAGCCCGTTCCCGTCATGACATGACGGTACACGGACTTCAGCTTCTTGAGATTCTTCGTCCATTGCGCCTTTCGGTTCTTGATCCGATGAGCTTCATCCAGAAGGGTGAAGTCCCATTCGATCCCTTCGAGGATCTCACGCATGGGACTTGAGTTGGTAAAGCAGTTATAGTGGGCGAGTACAGCTACTTTGTCATTGGTGGTACGGAACTTAAGGTTATGAACGAAATCATCAAGATCAATCCCGATTAGCTGACTCGTAGGTAGAGCTACGAGATCGGCTTTACGAGTTCCTACCGTGAATGCCGTCCAGTCAAGACCGCAACGGGGGATCGCATCATAGTAGACCGATTTCCCTGATTTGGTCGAGACAATCAGAACGTTAGCAGGAGCCTCTGTCTTTCGATCAGCCAGCCACAAACCTGTGGAGGTTTTGTAGACTCCCATGCTTGACCAGTTTGCACTGTAATCGAGTGGTGCAAGATAGTTGAGATCATCTTCCTGCCATGGTTGTACTTCGAATCTTTGTGGCCGTACTAAAGTTAGACTCATTTCTATCTTGGCCTTTCTTTCCAAGTATAAAGAGTTCCGCGCTTATCATTGCAAGCGCTTTCTTTCTCGGATCTTGGACTCCTTTACGAGCATAGCCTTCTCTTAGTGTTCGATAGCGTCTCCTCCATTTTCGACACTCTGGATTCTGTGTGCAGAAATGGGTCGAGTTAGGCCGTCCATTAGGGATTGACGATCCACAGGAAAGGCAAACTGGTTTGTTTATTTGGTAGACTTCTTTTTTGGCTTGAGTGATAGAGAGGCCGGTGGCTAGCTCGGCTTCGAGTGCATCAGCGTTACGAGCTAGCCACCGTTCCTCTCGACATGTTCTACAGAGCCTTCGATGGGGTTGATCCCGTTTGTAGGGATTTCCACAGGCTATGCAGGCCGTTTTGATTGTTCCCGAACATTCTGAGCACCAGCCTGTGCCGTCTTCAAGAGACTCAACTTCTTCTCCACAAGACGGACAGAATTCCATCTATCAACATCCGCTTCCATGCCACTCGCCACCGCGTCCGTTCAGCTTTCCATGGGCTGAAGCGAGTGCTTGTCCCAATGGAGAGTACCAGGAGTGGGCAGACTGTGGAATTCGGAAGCCTCTCATCAGCAAGTGCTTAAAGGCTCCTGCATTTCCGTACCATCCATACCACATCGTGCTCCAAGTAGAATGGTACATCTGCATCCATCCGCCAGGCGGATAGCCATCGGAGTTAGGAACCCACCTTCCCCATCCACCTTCTGTAGCAGAACAAGATAGGAGCCAGTCTTTAGTTCCTGGATAGGCTTTTTGTGCTTCATCTACGGCTTGATGCCATGCATGATTTTCTGGTACTGCCCTAAAATCACGGAGAGTGAATCTCTCTTTGATTTCTTTTCGATACTCACGGGCTATGCCTTGCCAGTTCTTTGCGACCCACCGCTTGTAGGCACAAGCGTTCTTCTTTCTTTCGGGATAGTAGGTCGGGCTTGGAGCCTCCCCGAGTTGTGTCTGATACTTCCAGACTTTACTGCGATAGTAAACTATCGCTTTTTCTGCTGATCTACATGTTTCGGGCTTTGCTTGGGCTTCTCCTGCGTTTGTCGCGGCCATTGCTACCCCGGTCGAACCCGGTACGAGGAGTAGAATGGCGGCACTTAGTACCGCTAGAAGCTTGCGCAAACCATACGCCTCCTTACTAGCTTTCAAAAACGACAAAAGGGCACAAGATCACTCCTGTGCCCTTCTGCCTGGGGAGAGGTCGAGGAGGGGAATCCACGGCCTATCGCTCGTGACCTTACTCTCCCTCTCTACTTCTGTCAAGCCTCCCAGGGCCAGCGCCCGCGCTGTAGCTCATCAATAGCCTTGAGAAGTTCGAAACCTGCATCAGTCAGACCGCCAAACACGTAGCTTCCTTGTTCTCCCTGCTGGTCGTGAGCAAGTGAATAACCAACGAGATTGAAAGTATAGATCGGCTTACCATAAGTCTTGACCGAGCCGCGATATCCATAGTTCGGATGTGCCTGCTCATCTGTAAGGATGATGATCCGATCATGGTTATCGAAGTGCTCACTCGCAGCTTGCCAGGTATTTGTTCCTCCACCGAAGCCGGTCTTGAACTTGTCAACCGTTTGAAGAACCGAACGGGCGGGGATGATCACCTTAGAGGTGGTGTCATATCCGACAAGTGTGGAACCGGGGTTGCGAAGTGCAAGAGCCGATCCGAAGACGGCTGCAATCTCCCACATGGCGATGGAAGATCGACGTGAAGGGGCAGAATACATCGATCCGGAGCAATCCACGAGGATCAAGGTTCGTCCCTCAAGGGTTGGAATGTTCTTCACCGAGAGATCAAGAGCCTCTTCTAGAGTCGTCCCAAAGGTCAGCGAATCGGTAGCCTTCCATGCCGAGTAGAAACGGATGGGGAACTGGCGAGACTTCGCAACCTCTTCGGGGTCGGCAAGCTTGGCCTGAATCACCTTGAGGTCGTCTCGCGATACACCGGCGTCTTCGAAGTTTCGAAGATTCCGCAAGAGCGCCATGTAACCCATCTGCGGGATTACATATTCCCACGCTTCTGCATCCATCGGCCCTTGCAACCAACCCGAAAGCGATTCCCAGGTCATCGCCTTTGGAAGACCATGTTGTCGCATGTACTCCCTGCGTTCCCCAACAGCAATCTCATTAGCGAACTGCCAGCCTGTAATGAGTGGAAGTTCGTGCGAATCTGTAAATTCCCGCTTGTGTCGAGAGTCGAGCAGGTACTTGAAGAGTGCCGACTGCTCTGCAGTTTCGGGCTTCGGATGCACAAGGTCGATGACATCGCCCATACGCCAGGCACGAGACTGACCATCGTACTTCAGAGCGGAGCGCTCGTTGTAAAGCCGCAAAACTGCATCAGCAACTCCACGCTTCAACGGCTGTGGAAAGTTCTTGCCGTACTCCTGCGCCCAATATGCAAGGATCTCGGCAGGCTCATCTGCACGAGACATTGCAGAGTCCACAACGGAACGAGACTTCTCACCCTTGGCATGCACATAGTGCGAAGCTAGCACGATGCTAGCGCTTCGCATTTGCATGGTGTTGCGCAGATAGGGAATGAAGTCGCGAACCCAGGAAGGATCTTCCTGAGTTACCGTATGTGCGAGATCCTTGAAGCGCTTGTCGCGATCCTTTGCATCCTCATAGAAAGTATCCTCGCGAACGAGGTTCGAAACTGCAAGCAAGAAGAGTTCGGTCTTTGCATCACGACCGAAACCTTCGCCACCTTCGTACGTGGTGCCACGTACCTCGGTGGTGCGCATCGGACTAGAGACGTTTGGATGCGTCTTCTGTCCCGAGAACTTAGGCATTGCTACCCTCCTGTGTAGGGGGAACCTTAAGTGCTTTTTATCAGTCAGAGAACAAGACGATGAAGGCACATGAACCGGCTATACCGGCCCGCTTGGTGTGTGGTAAGCGAAGTATCCCGCATCTACGCACCTGACTGAAAAATTTAGTGGGATGGCGGGATTCTGGGTTACCCGCAACCAGGGGCTTGACTACCACATAGTAATCAATAACCCCGGAACCTACCGTTTGCCCCATTCGGACAGCCATGCCTGGCCCGGTAGTACGTTACGCCGTCAAGCTAGCGTTGTTCCGTCACACCCCTATGAACTCCCGTCGGAGTCCAATTCTTTTGAAATTGATGCCGAGAACCAGGCGAAGTAGGCATTTCCCGTATTGGGAACTTTTGCATTCCCGTAGCATTAAGCCACTCTGCCAACATGCACCGCAGCACATGTATTGGATTCGAACCAATGTACGAAGTATCCCACTTCTACGCACCGGCATCACTTTGGAAGTCTTGACACCCCTCGTTACCTGTGGGGCCAACCTTCGCTACCGAAGGCTCTGCTAAACAAAGACCTCCGAAAATATCGTAGCGAGAACCAAGCGATGAAGGTGACATTTGCAATAGATTTCTCTACTGCCAGGGTTTGAACCTGTTCACAGGGGTTTGTGCCCCTGCTTTCTCCAGAAGTAACCCACATCTGCGCACCGCTACGTTGCTGCCCTGTCAAAGCATGATTGGAGCGCTTTGTTTCGACTCGCCTCGGCCTATTGGCGGAAGGATGTTGCAGGATCTCCCTGCACACCATACGCGCTCCAATTCTTTAAGTCGTAGCGAGAACAAGTTGTCGAAGGTCGATGTTACTCTTCACCTTCCACCCTAACGAGGTGGCTGCTCTATTCTTTGAGCTATATGGCCTCTGCCATAGAAGTAACCCTCAAACATCGCATCGCTACGAAAGAAGTAGTTGTGCTGAGAACAGAACGGAAAAGGTGTACGTAGCGCTCTACCACTGAGCTATATGCACGCAAAGCCGGTGCTTCGCATTGTGCATAGCTGGATTCGAACCAGCGACCTCTCTCTCCGCATGAGAAGTAACCCATTCCTACGCACCAGCACAACGATTCGAAGCGACTTGTGGAAGCATGTCTTTGTCTATACATATGCTCACTCCACCTTGCGTCATCCGGTCAGTAGAGCGCAGCATGGAGCCTTAGACCCAAGTCGCTTCGAAACTTCAAGGATTTCAAGGTGCAAACGAACTGCAAACCGAGGACAGATTGCGTAAGGCGTTTCTTCGTGACGGGGAAGTATCCCTACGCTGCGCACCGGCTTGCAGGAGCGAGCCTATCAGCTTCGAGGACGGAAGTCAAGCCGTTGCCTGGCCTGACAACTCCTCCTGGATGTCTGGAAAGTTTAGGACAGGCTCGGCAAACTTGCCAAGAGTTGCATCGGCCGTAAGGTCGTAAACAAGAGCAGCCTCTTCGGGAGAGTCGTAGACTCCTAGATCGCGCTCGAAGATTCTGGCGCGGAACCGACCATCAGTGGTCGGAACAACTCCCTTGTATTCTCTCACTGTTGTCACCATACCCTCAAGGCCGTGGGGATTCCCCACGACCTTCAAGGTACGAGAACTTACGACTCGTCGGTGGGAGCGAGATCGCTCCGAACGAGATAGACTGCGTTGTCGAAACCACGAACCTCGACGGTATCCTTCGGAATCGTTTCGGCCTCGATTGCACGCTTAAGAGCGTTCTTCAGCGAAGCCTTGACCGAATCGGGCTTGATATCCGCAAACTCGACCTCGACGCCGTACTCGTCCATCCCGTAGAACTCGATAACGGTCTGGTCGTACTCGCCATGACCGCGACCCCCACGAGTCTTGGAAAGCTGTTCGACGCTTGCTGGCTTGAGGGAAAGACTTGTCATCTTCTTGATGCCTCCTGTGGTAGTGGTACTACTTGGACTTTCTAGGACGGGTGCTGCGGGTCGTCGTTGGCGCTGGCGCTTTGCCATTGAAATCCTCCAACTTGGACTCTAGTATTGAGAGTCTGCTATCAATCTGCTCCATAGCTGCTATGACATTCATACCTCCCAGGCTCCGGTCGATTACATCGAGGCGATTCATCAGAGAGAGTATAGGCTCACTTGCGTTGATTGTCAAGTCGATCAGCAGATCCGTTGTTGGCTCCTGGATGAGCAACACCTTCGACGGCTTCGACCGGCCACCCCTGTCCATCAGAGCGCAGAAACCACCCTGCTCCAAGGCGCGGAAGATCGGAGCGTAGAAGGTGCTAGAGATGCCCAGGGAGCGGACTAGCTCAGCACGCGACCCTGTATAGACACTGTTATCGTCGGCTTTCTCCTCCATTGCATGATAGACGGAAGTTATGTGGGCAGCAAGGATGCTACTGATTCTAGTCTGCATCGCCATCGTCTTTCCATCCAGCAACAAAACAGAAGCGGCACATCAAATGCCCATCTACTTCTGCTACATGCACTTGCGATAGATTGCGAGGATCTATGCAGTCTGGATTTGAACACTGCCCCATAATTTGTGGCAGATTATGGAACCAAACACGGTGGGTTCTCTCGATCTTCTTTTTCTTTCGAGTCTTGGGCTGAGGCTGCTTTAGAAGTGCATCAGCCTTAGCATGGGATATCTTCTTTAGAGCCAATTATTCCTCCTCGTTCCATCGAATACGATGCTTACCATCTAGGAGTTCGAGTCCACCTGTATCGTCCCCTGTAAAGAATGGGAACTCGCTCTGCTCGGCATTCCGCTGTTTCCAATGAATTTTTACCTCGATCTCCATCTCCAAGGGAGGTACGCGGGTTCGTTCCCACGTTCCAAAAATTCTTGCCATTACGAAGTCATGGAAGTTGGAAGCTATACCGGCTACCGCTCCCTTTGAGAATGTCCTTCCAGGCTTCGGATGGGCTACAGCAAGCTGGAAGAGCATCTGATCTGGAAAGTTACGATCAACAGCCAGCTTATAGAACTCGTCAGCTTCCATCAATTCACCTCCTGAAGTTGAAGAGTCGCTTTTTGCGGACAACGAGTGGTTTGTCCTCTGGGCCTTTAATGTACTCGGTGATGTACTTCCAGCGGTGGGTTTGAATTTTAGGGTACCACTGACGACGCCAGTGCCCACCGACTACCCATCTGTGTGACCAATGGACTTTAACCTCCCCTATGGTTTCGGTTGGTTTACGGGTATGCCGAAGGGTTATAACGGTGATGTAACCAGGGTCGGGCTTCCATCGCCCTGCCCTTCTAATGGAAGCTCTGGGGGGCTTGTCAGGCTTCGAAATTGCAAGGGTCTGATGAGAGAGAAGATTCAGCGCAACAAACAACTTTACTGCAGGATAGATGGATCCTTCAGTATGCTTCCAAGGATAGTCCAGAGGTTTACCAAGTTCGAGCGGAAAGTAGTGATTGATATGTATAGGAGACTTGAAGAAGGAATCACTATACTCATCGCTCTGTACGACCTCCTTTACTACGGCATCGCGCTGGTCGTGAGAATCGGTTAAGAACCAAAGCTCGACACATTCTCTTCCAAGAAGAGCCGAACTTCTCTCCAATCCCCATGCGAATCCAGAGATTAGAAAGTCGTCTCCTTGCTTATCCTTCACGATGATTCCATCTTCTAAGAGGAGAAATCCATAAGGGCAAAGAAGATCTTTCTCTTGAAACTCTACACCGTCTGGTAGATCCTCTGCAGCCTGCATCGCAATCTGCAAGATATCGCGAGTTACAAAACAGGCATCACCTCTGTATAGGTGGGATATTGCTTCCTTTGCTCCCGAAATGTAGAGATCGGTTACAGTCTTAGCTTCAGGATATATGTCGAAGTATTTCTCAAGAGTATCATGTAGGCCCATCTCTGAAATTAGTTGGGTGGTTAGCTGGACTATTCCATCGATCGATGAATACCATTTGTGGGTATCCATCTGAAGATCGAGCACCTGGCTAGGATGGATCGTCATCCTTGTCTTTCTCCTGTAGTTGAGAGAGGAGTCGGTAGAAGATTCTAGAAGATCGTTTGGATCGGTGCCAGCTTCTTTTCCTCTTCTTACCTTTTCCTTTCTGTCTGCGTCTCGCCATTCACTTCCACCTCCAATTCCAGAAACCTCCTTATGTCAAGATGACCGCAGGGAGTTAGCAGATCACCATCAGGTCGAAAGAATACCTTATCCTCTCCCTGCTTTGTATAGTACCTGAGAAGAAATCTTCGACCTTGAACATCAACAAACGTCTTCCGTTTTCGAATTGCTTTCTGCATGTCGATGACTTCCAAAGGATTGAATGTTCTCGTTCCAAGCCTCGACTGCCATTCTTCCCATTTGTGATGTTTAGTTCCTCTTTTCACGGGGTGGCCGATCCTTCCGTCGCAGAATAAGATCATCCCGATGAACAACAACCTCTTTCATAATAGGGCGCTTAGATTTAGACTTAGGATCGGCCATCCAAATGAAACCCTGGCACATACCTGTGTCAGCATCCATCTCGCCAATCTCGATCCTGGTACCTGCCGAAAGTTGTCCTACGGTGCGAACAGTGTAAAGTACGTTCATTCTTCCTCCTCCCAAAGCTCCGAGAGCGGATAGAGTTCTGGATTTGAACTGCATTTGTCAAGCCAGGAGATCGGGTCGAAACCTTCATCCTGAGAGAATCTTTTAGCAAATGCAAGGGCAACGTCCTCGATCTGTCTACGAGCTACCATCACTTGTGCCTTTATCTCTCTCTCTGAGAAGAGTGGCCCTGAATCATGATGTTCACGCAGTACCTTTGCTACGAGATTCCAAACGTGCGGAGCCGCATACGAATCCACATGACCTCCTCTCCGATCGATTTCTTGTGCAACTGAGTGGTGAAGGACTTCAAGTTCGAAATCTTCCATGTATGCAAGCACAGAGGTTGTCATGACGCCTCCTCTCTTTCTTTCCAATTCAGTGCTTCTACGATGATTTGTGCTGTCTTTTCTTTCCAGAGGACTTCTGGATCTGCATTGTCGAGATCTCGCTCTCGGAAGGTTCGATGAACAATGATGCAGATCTCGTTGTGATCTTGATCCAGAATCTCAATCCAATATTTCCCAGGCTCGGGAGGTACACAGTCCGAACGACCATCGAACCAGCCTTCCCAATGATAGATCACGATGCCTCCCTCAAAATCGGATCTGTGCAGATCCATTCCACGATCTCTCGCTTGTATGCAGGAGTTGTCTTTTCAGGAACATCCTCGTAGCCGACGGTCTTGCGCTCGCAGACCTTCTCGCGGGAGAGATTGAATTCGAGAACAATCGTTCCGAACTTGCGACGAAGTTCGAGATATCCTCCTTCGAATTTCTTTTCAACGATTCCTCCTCTTGCGAGAACCTTTGTAATTGAACGGGCCTTCTCACGAGCGGAACGATTGTGTCGATACTCGCCATGGTCATCGTAGAGGAAGTTGTACGACGACGCCATATACACATCGGAGGGAAGTTCGAGTCCATGTGCTTCCAGGAAATCTGCCAGCTCTCGAAGATTCGAAACGAGATCGTCTCTGTTCTTGTACTTCATGGCTCTAGTAGCTCCTTTATGAGTTTGACGTAGGAGGAAGAAGATCAAGTTCCTTCGCCCTCTCAAGGACTTCTGCTTCCACAGCAATTACCTCACATGCTTCGATGGCTTCATCGTAGGCCATGATGTGCATGGTGGCTAGATCGATTTGCTGAAGCTCCGTAAGAGAATGCTCCTCTTGCTCAGCATTGTGAATCCCTGTAATAAGTGCCTTCGCTAGAGCACGTGAAACTGTGGCGCGAACCGTGCTCTGTGCTGCACTAACAGAATAATCGGGAGTATACATCTATCACTCGATTCCTAGTTCGGAAGATAGCTTCTTGGTTGCGAACCACTCACGGTCGTCAGGGCCGATCTTTCGTAGCGCAATTAGTTCCCACTCTCGCAGATATTCGTAGATCTCTCTCCTTTCATTGTGAGGGATATTGCCAACTTTCTTACCCTCCCACTGACTGTACTCTTCTACGTGGACAAGCCCATCTAGTGCCACAGAGACATAAAGCCAAGGGAGATAACCCCGTTTGTGCTCTACGTCAACCCATCGATTGCGAGGAAGGCGTACCAGATGGACATGTGCATATAGCTTGGTTTCGGGTTCGTTCTCGTCTGCAAACGGATCAATCTCCAAAACTACCCACCACCTTTCGTAATATCTTCGATGAGAAGCTCACCTCCGGATACCTTGAATATTCTCTCAGCGGTCAGTGCCGAAACTTTGAAAGGGAAGTCTAAATCTTCAACCGCTACTACATAGTTCGATCTCTTTAATAGGGATCTTAGCGCTTGCTCATGGTTTGCGGCTTCGACAAGGACAGATCTCGTTCCGTTCTTACTGTAGGTGACGAGAAATTTCATGAGATACCTGCCAGCTTGTCGAGACGATTGAGGATCTCTGCGCTGGTCTGAGAACCTTCGGACTTGAGGATGTCGAGCAGAGCTTCAGCATAGCGGGTACGAATGTCCGGTTCCCTTGGCACTTCGACGTAGACTTCCTCTTGCCAGGGAATTGTAGCGGGTGCAGGCTCAGGCTCAGATTCGGGTTCGATCTTGGACTGGAATGCAGTCTCAGGTGCAGGAGTGACTGCCTTCTTGCGAGACTCGTCGATCTCGTTCCACTTCAGACCATCGATGTGATCCATGGTCGCTTCGAGAAGATCAGCGGCCCAGACCTGAATGCTCCCCTTCGCATCGCCTAGAAAGTTTGTAAGGGTCTGCTGACCAGATGCCTCGGATTTCCATGCGCGGATTCCGCGCTTAGAAGCCACCTCGTTGATTGCAATGCGCACGAATTCAGCGCGAGCGCCCCTCCCTGCAGGAATGGTAATCTTCCTGCCTTCTGCTTCAAACCTCTTGCGTGCTTTCTCCTCCAACTCAGAGGAGCGAGTATCGAGCAACTTCTCCAAACGTTGCCTGACGTATCTGACTCTTGGTGCGTCCGCTGTTGCGGCCATGATGCTGATCATCTCCTCCTGTGCTTCTTCTGAGAATTCTCTGTTTTTCCCTCTGATCCGAGTGAAGAATTCCGTCGAATCTTCGAGATCATCGAGAGTTGGAATGCGCTCACCGGCTGCTTCTGCCGCAACTTGCGCTGCTTTCAAAGCGGCTAGATCAATAGCCGGTTTTGCACGTCGCTTCTTCTCCTGCTTTGTCCTCCTTCCCGTTCGCGATTTTGTGAATCGTGCGTCACGCAAATATCCCAAGCGTCGAAGATGGCGCATGATCATCCAACGCCAATTGGGATCGGATGGTGTTGAACTTATTCCAAATAGGAACGCCTGCGTTTTGGGATCGCGAACTTTGTAGTGTCCTGAACCTGATTCTATAACAGGTTCAAGACCAAGGTTGGTAACGAGATCGATTACCTCCTTTACATCTTTACGGATTGGCATTATGCACCCATTCTGCGCTCGGCTTGCATTTCGGCGTACATGTCTGCGATCTCGCGGGCATCTTCTTCGGAGAGAAAGTCTTTCTCGGTGTAGCCGCGAAGATCGGGGCGACCACATTCGGGACAAAGACCACGCTCCTTCATGTTCTTCTCCATCGAGAGCTTTACGGCGTCGATATCGTCTTCGTCCATGTCGTACATGCTGTGATAGCCCATGTCTTCGAAGTCGCTCTGTGTGTAGACAAGCGGCTCGATGAACCTTTTGCCGCCATCGTCGAGACGGTTATAGAGATCCCAGAGGAGGTCGTCGTACTCTTCGATGCCCTGCAATTGGCCGCAGTATGCGCAGGCAATCACGACGTAACCTTCCTTTTGAGATCGACGCTTACGAGATTCGATGCTTCGAGATACTTACGCATTCCATCTGTGAAGGTAAGAGCGCAATTATCTCCGAATCTCTTGTCGATATCGATTACATCGATGATCACATGATCGAGGCGCTTGGGATCATGCTCTGAGAAATAGGAGAATGCGTTGATTTGGGCAACGCGATTTCCAAACTTATCGAGGAGATCGAAACTTACACCTCCCTCCTCAATAATGATTGCCGTCCGCTCAAACTTTCCGTCGTCGTAGGTAGTAACCTCGCTGATGGCGCTGTCACTCACTTTTACCACCACCTTCTGTCGAATCTTAGTACCGAAGTCCAGGGGATGATCGTCCTGACCTTTTCAACTTTCCAATTAATAACGATACCTCCTTTGTCCGTTATGAGACTGACGTTCTCTAGCGATTCCCTCCGAATGCAGATCGTTCTTCCCGAAACAAGGGCTATCTCGTATTGGTGAGCAGAATTCATATTCGTTCTCCTCTGAACAGATCAACGAAGATTGGTGCCCATGGTTCTGGATCGACTTGTTCTACAAATACACGATCAACGTGATAACAGTTCCCTTCATCAAAGAGATGCAAGACGAATTGCTCCAGATCATCGAGGGTTACCTTATTACCATCGAGAACTTCCACGTTCAACTCGTTGACGACTAACTCTCTAAGGTTCATTCGATAATCCCCTCTCGAATCGCAATGGCAACTGCTTGCGTCCGATTCCTAGCATTGAGCTTTAAAAGAATTTCGCGCATGTAACCCTTCAAGGTTTCAACAGCATAGTTCATTTCTTGAGAGATCTCATCATAGCTCAGACCATTTGCTACGCCTTGTAACAGCATTCTTTCCTGCTCATTAAGAGCATGCCGATCTTTCAGCATTTTAGTCCTTCCGGAAAGTTAGGTTCTTGATTGACGAGGATTTCCTTGCGGTAGTATTCGGCTGAAGACTTCGCCTCCTCTCTCACGTAATCGATTTCTCCGACGTAGCCTCCACAGGAGTCGAGAGTTTCGCCATCAGTATCGAGGACTTGCCACCAGTAGACTTCGCCTTCGAGCCAGGTTGCATAGACTTTCACTTCCTGACGGAGTTGCTCCTCCAACCATCGAAGCTCACGATACTCGGGATCTTCGCCACAGAGTTGCTGGACACGCTCCTCGGTTGTATAGATGTAGCCGGTGTGAGTAGTATCCCACCCTGCGGAGTCGAAGGGATAGTCATGCTTCCCACCGACGAACATCGTGACCCCTGAGTGATCGTAGATCGTGAGCGGAAGGATGCAAATTGCCTGCCGTTCGAATTTGAGAAAATTGTACACATCTTCCATCGAGTCATGGTCGTCGCGTGTGAACTGCTCATCGCCGAGAACGTAGTCAGGATGCCAGCAGTACATTACTCCGAGATTGTCGGCATACCGCGGATCGCAAAAGGAAGAATCTTCCCAATGGATCTCGCATTTCAGACCATCGTGCTCGAACTCTTCAACTAGGGTGTTCA
>Ga0209640_10002682_pt1 | contig 15503 bp, 13 predicted proteins | sample RifCSP10_1_FD_184018 | JGI IMG/M metagenome (GOLD analysis project Ga0209640, IMG submission 184018) | Soil microbial communities from Rifle, Colorado - Rifle CSP2_sed 10_1 (SPAdes) (version 2) | ecosystem: Environmental > Terrestrial > Deep subsurface > Rock core/Sediment | place: Rifle...
GGCCTGCTGTTCGCGGTCGTACTGGTGCTGGTGACGCTGGTGCAGCAGCGCTTCCCCGGCGGCGGCACCTACGTCGTCGCGGCGCTCGCTGGATCGAGCGACGTCGACGCGATCACGCTCTCGATGGCGACGCTGGCGCGTGGCGGCGAGGCCGTCGCGACCGTGGCGGCGGGCAGCATCGTGGTGGCGGTTCTCGCCAACACGCTCGTCAAGTGCGCGCTCAGCGCCACGCTAGGCGGTGGCCGCCTGCGTCGCTCGGCCCTGCTGCTGACGTTCCTGCTGGTCGCGATCGGCCTCGTCACGCTCGCTGTCCTCTGAGCTCCCGCCCCATGGCACTCCTCGGCCTGGCCTTCTTCCTGAGCGGTGCGGCCGCGCTCGTGTACCAGGTGGTCTGGCAGCGCATCCTCACGCTGCACACCGGGATCGGCGTCGTGTCGGTCTCGCTGATCGTGGCGTCGTTCATGGCGGGTCTGGGCCTCGGCAGCCACATGGGCGGTGTCCTCTCGGGACGCCTGCGCCGGCGCGCGGCGCTCTTTGGCTTCGCGCTCATCGAGCTGGGCGTCGGACTCTTCGCTGCGGTGAGCTGCCGCCTGTTCCACGACGGCCTCGGCGTGCTGGCTGCCGGTCTGTACCGGACCACGGCCGGCACGGCGCTCGCGCACTTCGCGGCCTTCCTGCTTCCCACGACACTCATGGGGATGTCGTTGCCGTTCCTGGTGAGAGCGACGGTCGTGGAGACCGCCACCGCCTCGCGCGTGATCGCCGCGCTCTACGGCATCAACGTTCTCGGGGCCGCGGCGGGCGCGCTGCTCGCGCCCTGGGTGCTGGTGCGCTACCTCGGCATGCAGGGCGCCGTGCTCAGCGGGGCGCTCGCGAACCTCGTGGCCGCGGCGGCCGCGCTCGTCACCGCAAGCCGCGGCGTGCTCGAGCCTGGCGCGGATGCACCAGGCTCCGGCGGAGCATCCCGCCCCACGGCCGAGCCTACCGCGCCCTTCGGCCTTTCGTTGCTGCTCTACGGGTTCTCCGGTTTCCTGGCGCTCTCGCTCGAGATCCTGTGGTTCCGCGTGATGGACGTCGGAGTCAAGAGCACCGCCTACACGTTCGGGAGCGTGCTCGCGCTCTATCTCCTCGGTCTCGGCGCGGGCAGCCTCGTGGGCGGGCGTCGGGCGGCGAGGCTCGAGCGGCCGCTCGTTTCGTTCCTCGATTTCCAGCTGCTGCTGGTCGGCTGTGCCGGGGCCACGCTGGCGCTCGTCGCCTGGCTGCCGCCGGCCACACCCGTCTACCGCTGGGTCTTCGAGTACTGGCGACAGGAGGACTTCTTCCACCTGGGCGCCGACTGGAACGTCGCGACGCTGCTGGGCCTCTACGCCCTGCTGCCGCTCGCGCTCTTCGGTCTGCCGACCCTGCTGATGGGCTTCTCCTTCGGGGCCCTGCAGCGGGCCGTCCAGGACGACCCCGAGGCGAGCGGCCGCAAGGTCGGACTGCTGCAGGCCGCCAACATCCTGGGCTGCACCGCGGGCAGCCTGCTCACGGGACTGCTGCTGCTCGAGCGGCTGGGCACGGCCGGCACGCTGCGCCTGCTGGTGGCGGGGGGCGGGCTCGTGTTCCTGCTGCTGCGGGCGCGCCAGGCGGGCGCCGGGCGGGGCTTCTGGCTGCGTGCGGGGGCGCTCGGGATCGTCGTGCTGGCGCTGCCCTCGAACGCCGCTTTCTGGAGGCGCCTGCACGGCATCACCGCGCCCGCCCCGGCGCCGCTCATCGGCGAGGACGCGAGCGCGGTGAGCGCCATATTCCCCGGACAAGGAGAAAGGTGGCGCGTGACGGTCAACGGCCTGCCGCACAGCTGGCTGCCCTACGAGGGGATCCACACGCTGCTCGGCGCCGTGCCGGCGCTGATCCACGCGGCGCCCGAAGAGATCGCCGTGATCGGCCTGGGCTCGGGCGAGACGGCCTGGGCCGTCGCTTGCCGGGAAGAAACGCGGCGCGTGCGCGTGTTCGAGATCGCCGCGAGCCAACCACCGCTGCTGCGGCAGTTGTCGCTCGTCGCCCCGTTCGCGTCGCTCGTCGAGCTGCTCTCCGACCGGCGCGTGAGCGTCGAGGCGGCGGACGGGCGCCAGGCGCTCGCGCGCGACGAGAGGCGCTACGACGTGATCGAGGTGGACGCCCTCCACCTGACGGCCGCCGGCAGCGGCAACCTGTACTCCGTGGAGTTCTTCGAGCTCTGCGCGCGGCGGCTGAAGCCGGGGGGGCTCGTCTGCTCGCAGAAGCCGAGCCGGCGCGTCGGCCTCACCTTCGCCGAGGCGCTTCCCCACGTCCTGGACTTCGGCAACATGGTCGTCGGGAGCAACCTGCCGATCCCGATCGACGTCCCTGCCTGGGAGGCGCGCCTGCGCGCTCCCGGGGTCGCCCGCCGCTTCGACGCGGAGTCGCTCGCCGGGATCAGCGAAAGACTCGCCGGGGCCGCTCCCGGCGCCCGCAACCCGACCGCCAGGGTCGGCTTCAACCGCGACTTGTTCCCGCGCGACGAGTTCGGCACTCCTGCGGGGTGGTGACCCCGAGCGGCGTCGCAAGCCTCCAGTCGCTCAGGGTCCCGAGAAGACGCGCAGCACGTCGGCGACGAGCGATGCGTTCGCCACCGCCTCAAGCGCGACGCTCAGTACGATCGCTGCATCGATCAGTCGTTCTCCCACGCCCCCGGCCGAAGGCGCGTCCAGGCCCGCCGCGGTCAGCGCCACCAGGGCGAACACCCAGTGGCCGGAGTACAGGAAGAGCGACAGGCCGAAGAAGAGATGCAGAACGCCGACGAACGCCAGCCATCCCAGCAGTGCGATCGAGACACCCCTGGCCTCTCGCTCGTCGCGCCTGAGCCTCCATAGCGCCATCGCCACCAGCACACTCCAGAGGACCGCGTGAAGGGCTCCGGCCGGGCGGAATGCGGGGATCGGAGAAGCCCGGAAGTCGAGAGACACTCGCGGGCGGCTGGCCTCGTCCACGGCCACGCGCGGAGCGACGATGCCCACGAAGACGAGGTGCGTCGCGACCGTCGCCGTTCGCTCGCCGAGCTCGTGAAGCGAGGCGGGGCTCACGAAGGAACTCGTGTAGCCGCTTCCGAGCGCTCCCCCGAAAAGGAAGAAAGCCCTGGCTCCCGGGAAGAGCGCCTGCTGCAGCACGGCGAGCGCTGCCGCGACGAGGACGACGCCGCCGACGAAGCGGGCCGCCACGCCTGGGGCACGCCGGCCGAAGCACCTCCAATCGAGCTGTGCGAGCGCGATCGCCACGAGGTTCGTGGCCGTCACACCGAAAGAGAAGACCCCGGCCGCCAGCCTGGCGGCGGGCGAGCGTCTCGGGGAGGCGGACGTCCAGAAGACGAGGACCAGGCTCAGCGCCGAGAAGGCGTAGCTCTCGGGGACGGAGGAGAACACGATCTGGCTGGCGGAAAGCGCGAAGGCGAGCGTGAACGCCCGCGCCCGAGTGGCCCCGACTCCCAGTCGCTCCAGCAGGAGGCGGAAGACCCCGACCGCCGCGCCCCCGGCCAACGCGCAGAGCAGCCCCGCGGCGAGGAGGCCAGCCATCTCCACCCCGCACCACCGTAGCAGTTCCCTGAGAGCGGTCCCCCAGGGCAGCAGCAGGAGCGGGATCAAGGGATGGACCAGGTTGAGGCCGTGCGGGCCGTGCGGGCGCGTCAGGGCGATCGCCCAGGTGCCGAGGTCGGCGTCGAAGAGCTGATCGAGGTGGTCGAACAGGCGGGGTGCCCGGGTGAAGAACGCGCAGGAAAGGGTCGCGTAGACGAGGCTGAAGAGGAGGCTGAAGAGGAGGGCCTCGCCGCGTAGCCGGCTCGGCGCTTGCCGCGGGTTCCCCGTCGTGGCCACCGATGCGGATTCAGCGTTGGAGCCGGGCTAGGCCAGCAGCAGGCTCTTCCAGTCGGGCGCCTGCGGTGTCGTCTCCTTCGCGAGCGCTTTCTCGATCGCGAAGGTCGCCATCTTCTCGACCGCCCACGGGAAATGCGCGTCCTTGAGGCTCCGATAGTCGAGGTCGGGCGTGTAGTTGGTGAGGTCGATCCCGTAGAAGATGCCGTCCTTGACGGCGAACTCGAGCGCGTTCATGTCGTAGCCCAGCGCCTGGTTGTAGCGCAGCGAGAGCTCTTCGGCCTTGTCCCGAAGCGCGCGCGGCAGGATCTCGTAGTCCTGGTTGTAGCCGCCGAGGCCGCCCGGAGCCGGGTCGTAACGGATCGCGCGCGCGTAGCGCCGCCCGATCGTGGGCACCCGGATGTAGCTGTCCCACGAGATGAACTCCTGCAGCATCATCGTGAGCGAGCCGGAGGCGTCGTACTGGTGCATCAGCTCGCTCTGCGAGTGGATCTTGTGGACGTTCTTCCAGCCCCCGCCGAAAGCGGGCTTCATGATGCACGGCAGCCCCACGTAGTCGGCGTACATCGCGAAGTCCGTGGGCCACATGTTGCGCAGGCTCTCGGCGGTCACGTCGTCGACGAAGCCGCGGTTCGGCAGCACGACGGTCTTCGGCTCGGCGATGCCGAGCTTCTCGGCGGCCGCGTAGCCGAAGAACTTGTCGTCGGCGCTTCTCCAGAAGGTGTTGTTGATGCAGTAGCAGCCCTGGAGCGCCGCCATCTTCAGGTAGACGGCGTAGTAGGGCACCTCGTGGCTCATGCGGTCGAGGATCACGCGGTAGGGCACGGGCTCGTTGAGCTTGGTGCCGCCGAGCCGCACGAACTCCGCGACGACACCCTTGCCGAGCGAGTTCACCTTCGCGATGAGCGCGTCGGGGAACGAGTTCTCCCGCCCGCGCAGGACGCCGATACGCACGTCGCCGCTTGCCGTCATGGGATTCTCCTCGCGAGCCGGCAGAGAGGCACCCGCGCGCGGATTCTAGCACCCGGGGTCCGGTGCGCTTTGCTAGACTGAGCGGCGCATGATGGGACTCCTCGGCGCTGCCGCCGCGAGCCACGGCGAGCAGGGCCTGATCCTGGCCGCGCTCGCCTTCGTGCTCGTCGGCGCGAAGCTCCTCGGCGCGCTCGTCGAGCGCCTGGGCCAGCCCGGTGTCCTCGGCGAGCTGGTGTTCGGCATCCTGCTCGGCAACCTGGCGCTCTTCGGCGGGCCCAGCCTCGGCGCGCTCCAGGGCAGCGAGACGTTCGCGATTCTCGCCGAGCTCGGCGCGATCCTGCTGCTGTTCGAGGTCGGGCTCGAGTCGACCCCGCGCGACATGCTGGCGGTCGGCATTCCCGCCACGAGGGTGGCGCTGGCGGGGGTGCTGGCGCCGATGGCGCTCGGCTTCGGGGCCGGGCGGCTGATGCTCCCGGCCGAGTCGTGGATGGTGCACGCCTTCCTCGGCGCGATGCTCGCCGCCACCTCGGTCGGCATCACCGCCCGCGTGCTGCAGGACGCGCAGGCGATCCGCACGCCGGGCGCGCGCATCATCCTGGGCGCGGCCGTGATCGACGACGTGCTCGGCCTCGTCGTGCTCGCGATCATCGCCGGCGTGATCCGCGCCGCGGCGCTCGGCGAGACGCTCGAGCCGTCGGGGATCGCGTTGATCGTGGCGAAGGCGCTGGTGTTCCTGGTTGGCGCGATCGCGATCGGCTCGTATCTCTCGCCGCGGGTCTTCCGTCACGCGCTCGCGCTGCGCGCGAAGGGAATCGTGCTGGCGCTCTCGCTCGGCTTCTGCTTCGGCCTCGCGTGGCTCGCCGGAGCGGCCGGGCTCGCCCCGATCGTCGGCGCCTTCGCGGCCGGGCTGGTGCTCGAGGACGTGCACTTCGAGGACCACCTGAAGCGCGGCGAGCGCCAGCTCCACGAGAGCCTGCACGCGCTCAGCGGGCTCCTGGTCCCGGTGTTCTTCGTGCGCATGGGCATGCTGGTGGACGTGGGCTCGTTCCTACGGCCCGGTGTGATCGGGCTCGCGCTCGTCCTGACGCTCGCCGCGATGGCCGGCAAGTGGGCGTGCGGTCTCGTGACGCCGCGCGGCATCTCCCGCATCACGGTGGGCGTGGGCATGATGCCGCGCGGGGAGGTCGGCCTGATCTTCGCCGGCATCGGGGCGACGCTGATGCTGGGCGGGCACCCCGTGGTCAACCCCGACACCTACGCGGCTGCCGTCTTCATGGTCGTGGTCACGACGATGGCGACACCGCCGCTGCTGCTGTGGTCGCTACGACGCGCCTAGAGCGTCCCTGCCGAGCCGCTTCGCCAGGTTGTCGAGCGTCTCGGCGAGCCGCGCGCTCGTGAGCGGGCGTGGGATGTGGCCCGCGGTGAGCGACATCGGCGTCCGCCGGGCGCGCTCGAGCTCGACCGGGCTCTGCGTGTCGTAGCTCAGGTACGAGACCAGGCCCGGCCGGTCCTTGTCCCAGCCGCGCAGTAGCCCGGCGACGTTCTGGTCGGGCCTGAAGCTCATCACGTCGCACACGATCGCGTCGACGGCGCTCGCGTCCGGGCTCTTCAGCAGCAGGGCCAGCTCCTCGGGGTGGTGGGCGAGGCGGACCTCTATCCCCGCGGCCTCGAGCTCGGCCGCGACCGGCTCGAGCGACACCACGTCGCGGTCCAGGAGGGCTATGCCGAGGCGGCGCGCGGGCCGCGGCGCAGCACTCGCGAGCGCGGCCACGTCCTCGATCGACACGCGCAGCATCGGCGGCACGAAGGCGGCCCGGCGCACGGCGGCGACCGCCACCTTCAGCGCCGCGCTTGCGCGATCCCAGGCCGCAGACGGTGCCTCGCTCGCCGCCGCGGCCGCGCTCGGCTCGCCTTGATCCTCGCCCCCGCCGCGCTTGACGGCGCTGAGATCGCGAAGCGCCGCCCCGAGCTCGCGTTCGGCGGTCCTGCGTTCCTCGCGCGAGGTCTCGAGGTCGCGCCGGGCGTTGTCGCTCTGCTGTCGGGCCGCGGCGAGATCCAGCCCCGCGGTCTCGCGCTCGCGGCGGGCCGTCTCCAGCTCACGCGCAAGCCCGTCTCGCTCCTGGCGCAGCACCTGGAGCTCGCCCTCGAGCTCGCCGACGCGCGCCTGTAACGCTGCGTCAGGCGCGACAGGGGCCGGGGGCGAGGCCGCCTGCAGGCGCTCCAGTTGGCGGGCGACCTCGGCGTGGAGCCGATGAGCGCCGCCCGAGAGCTCGCGCAGCACCGCCTCGATCCGCGTCGCGGGGGACCCGAGCAGGCGCGGCCACACGGCCGCTGCCGCGAGTGCGATCGCTTCGCCGAGGCCGGCGCGGGACGGTCGGGGGACGCCACGCAGCACCAGCAGCCCCGAGTCCTCCTCGCACCACCACGGCACCACCACGTTGTCGCGGACGCGGATGCCCGGGACCTCCTCGCCACGCAGCACGGTGGGTCGCGCCAGGCTCTCCGGGCTGTCTTCGGCGAGTCGCGCCAGGGTCTTTTCGATCCCCAGGGTGAGCGATCCGGCGCACAGCGACGGCACGAGCCGCCAACCCGCCGGCGCGGCCGGGTCCCTGACCGCCGTGAGCACCGCCGAGGGAGCGGCCCACGCTCGGACGAGCTCGAGGAATCCTGCCGCCACGCGGCTCGCCTCGCCGCGGCTCGCCAGATCCTGGGCGGCGCGCGCGGCCTCGGCGAGGGACAACGGCTCGGGTTGCGGATCCAGCGTGTCGCTCACTTCGCGAAGCTTACCATCGGCGCGCCCAGCGCCAGACTCGTCGCGCCCGGGCGCGCTAACTCGGCAGGAATGCGCGCAGGGCGGCGTTCACCGCGTCGGGGCGCTCGAGGTTGGCGAGGTGTCCCGCGCGCGGCACGACTTCGAGCCGGGCTCCCGCGATCGCCGCCGCCATCGCCTCGGACTCGGCAGGCGGCGTGAGCACGTCCTCCGCGCCTACCAGCACGAGCGTCGGCACGCGCACGTCCGCAAGCGTGGGGCGCGAGTCCGCGCGTGCCGCGAGGCCGTGGAGCGCGTCGGCGATCGCCCGCGGCGAGCTGGCGAGGATGCGCTCCCGGAGCGCGGCCACGAGCGCCACCTGCTCGCGCTGGGTCGTCTCGCCGAGGAGCTTCGGCAGGAAGGCGGCGACGGCCGCCGAAGCGCCTTCGGCCAGCACCTTGGCCGCGAGCGCGGCGCGGCCCGCCTTTCCTTCTTCCGTGTCCGCGCCCGCCCGCGTGTCCTGCAGGATGAGGCCGGCCAGGCGCTGCGGGTGGCGACGGACGAACGCGAGGGCCGCGTAGCCGCCCATCGAGCAGCCGCCGACCACCGCCTTCGCGACGCCGAGGTGGTCGAGCAGGGCGGCGCCGTCGTCCGCGATCCGCTCCATCGTGAGCGCTCCCTGCCCGAGGTCGCTGCCGCCGAAGCCGCGCGCGTCGAAGCGGATCACCCGATGCGCCGCGAGCGCCTCGGCCTGCGCCTCCCACATGAAGAGCCCGAGCGGGAAGGCGTGCAGCAGCAGCAGCGCGGGGCCGTCTCCCGAGACCGCGTACTCGAGCTCGCCGCCTTCGACCCTGAGCCTCACGGCAGCTCCACGATCGCGGACTTGAGCTGCGCCGGCTCGGAGGCGTCGCGCCAGGCCACGACCAGCTCGCCATCGGAGACGGCCATCCGCGGAAACCCGCTCGAGCGGGCCGTGCTCGAGCCGGCGAGGGTATGGCTCGCAGAAGCCCCGCCCGCGTCGACGCGGCGCAGGCGGACCGAAGCTCCGGCGTTCGTCTGCTCGAGCCAGCTCACGACGGCCGTCCCGCCTTCGTCCTTCAGGACGACGTCGACGCGTCCGATCGGGCGGCCGTCGTCCACGACCCGCGGCGGGCCCCAGCTGGCGCCGGCATCGTCGGAGAACGCGAGCTTCACCCGCGGCGTCTCCCCGGCCATCGTAAACCACGCGAGCGCCACCCGGTCGCCCGCGGCCGCGAGTGCCGGACCGTTCACGGGACAGGCGTGGATCTGCCAGCCCTCGGCGCCCGGGAACACGGGAGCGCTCCAGCGCCCGTCCTCGAAACGAACCACCGCGACGTCGCGCACCTCGGAGGCGGAGCGGTCGCGGTACGCCGCGACCAGTCCACGGCTCGTCCGCGCGACCGCCGTCTGGCAGCAATCGCAGACGCGCTCGTCCACGCGCGAGTCGGGCTCGGGGGCCGCGTCGCGCGAGACGGCCGTGAAGCGCAGCGTCATGGCGCCGTCCTTCGCCTTCGCCTCCCGGCCGTCCAGGAACAGGATCCCCATCCGCGCCGCGTCGAGCGGGGCGAACGCGACGAAACCGTGCTCGCCCGCGGTCTCGTCGCGATACGGAGTGAAGGACGCGTCCCAGCTCCGGCCAAGGTCGCGCGAGCGCGACACCCGGACGTCGTAGTCGTACGTCGTTCCGCCCGGGCGTTTGGCGAGCCAGTGGGCGAACAGCGTGCCGTCGGCGAGCGCGCTCATGTGCGGGAAGTCGGCCCAGTTGACGAACCAAGAGGCGCCTTCGGCGATCGTGAGCGGCTCGGACCACGCGCCGGCCTTCGCGCGCCGAGCGAAGCGCAGCGCGTGACGGCCCCCGGCGAGCGGCTCCACCCACGACAGCAGCAGCCGGCCGTCCGGGGCCGCGACGAGGCCGGGCGCCAGGCTCCCGGGCGCGGCCGGGGTCGCGAGCTCCCGCACGGCCGACGTGGGCAAACCAGCGCGCTCGCGCGGCGCAGCCGCGCGCCGGCAGCCGCACAGGGCAAAGAGACACGCGGCCGCGACGACGGTGGCGCGGCGGGTCACGGCTTCGTCCAGCGGTCGAGCCAGCCGAGCACCTCCCCGTACCAGCGCACCGAGTTCGCGGGCTTCAGCACCCAGTGGTTCTCGTCGGGAAAGACCACCAGCCGCGCGGGCACGTCCTGCCGCCGCAACGCCGTGAACATGGCGAGCCCCTGCTCGAGCGGCACGCGGTAGTCCTTCTCGCCGTGGATCACGAGCGTGGGCGTCTTGAAGCGCGTCACGTGGTCGCGCGGGTTGTGGCGCAGGTAGCCCTCGGGGTGCGACCAGTACGGCCCGCCGAACTCCCACTCGGGGAACCACAGCTCCTCGGTCGAGCCGTACATCGACACGAGGTCGAAGACGCCGTCGTGGCTGACGAGCGCCCTGAAGCGGTCGGTCTGGCCCGCGATCCAGTTGATCATGTAGCCGCCGTAGCTCGCGCCGGCCGCGGCGACGCGTGCACGGTCGACCCCGGGTAGCGACTGCGCGAAATCGGTCCCCCGCATCACGTCGTCGAAGGCCTTGCCGCCCCAGTCGCGGTTGATGTCGTCGGTGAACTCCCGGCCCCAGCCGGTCGAGCCGCGCGGGTTGGGCATGAAGACCACGTAGCCCGCGCTCGCGAACACCTGCGCGTTCCAGCGGAAGCTCCAGCCGTCCGGCCACGCGCCCTGAGGCCCGCCGTGCACGAGCACGAGCAGCGGGTACCGCTTCGCGGGGTCGAAAGCGGGCGGCCGCACCACCCAGGCCTGGACGCTCTTGCCCGCGGCCCCGGTGTAGCTGACGCTCTCGCCGGCGCCCAGCGCGAAGCCGGCGAGGAGAGCGTCGTTGACCCGTGTCACGCGGGCGAGACCCTTGCCGTCCGCCCCGAAGCGAACCAGCTCCGCCGGGTGCGTGAGCGTCGCGTGGGTGGCGACGAGCGTCTTGCCGTCCCGCGTGACCCCCAGGTCCCCGAACGTGCCCGGCCCGGCGAGAACGGTGGTGACGGGCCCACCGGCCACCGGCACCGAGAAGACCGGCGACAGGCCCTTGTCCTCGGCCGTGAAATAGATCGTCTTCGAGTCCGCCGAGAACAGCATCGGATCGACCTGGCGGTCGAAGGACTCCGTGAGCGTGCGTTTCTTGCCGCTGCTGCGGTCGTATACGACGAGCCCCCAGGGATCGGCCTCGTAGCCCGCGCGCAGCTGCGTGCGCCAGGCGAGGAACCGCCCGTCGGGGCTGTAGCGGCAGCCGCTGTCGTAGCCGGGCGCGTCGGAGATCTGTCGCGCCGCGCCCCCCGTGGCGGGCACCAGGTAGAGCTCGGCGTTCGTGTGCCAGGCCTCGCCTTTGCTGTCCTTGCGCGCGACGCAGACCTCGCTGCCGTCGGGTGCCACGCCCCAATCCTCGCCGCCGAGGTTGAAGGGCGGGGCGTCGTCGCCCCCGGGGGTGAGGTCGACGAGCGCCCCGCCCTCGAGCGTGAAGGACAGCACGTGGCTGCGGCGGCCGTCGTCCCAGGTGTCCCAGTGGCGGTAGAGCAGCTCGTCGTAGACCCGCGCCGAGGACGGCTTGCCGACCTCGCCCAGCTTCCTGGCGTTGCACGCGTCGTCCGCCCCGCAGTCCGGGAACACCTCGCTCACGAGCGCGAGGCGGGAGGCGCCCAGCCACTCGAAGGCGTCGACGCCGGTCGAGAGCGACGTGAGCTGAAGCGCCTCGCCGCCCGCGAGGTCGAGCACCCACACCTGCGACGAGCCGCCGCGAGTCGAGAGGAACGCGAGCGTCCTCCCGTCCGGGCCGAAGCGCGGGCGCGAGTCGGAGGCCGGGTTCGAAGTGAGGCGGCGGGGCTTGCCGCCCGCGACCGGCGCGAGCCACAGGTCCGTGTTGCGCGTCGCACCCGCGAGGTCGATCTCGGTGAGGGCGTAGGCGACCAGAGCACCGTCCGGCGAGAGCTGCGGGTCGGCCACGCGCCCGAGCTTCATCATCTCGGTCGCAGTGAAGGACGGCGGCGCCGCGGCGGCGGGAGCCGAGCCGAGAGCCGCGGCGAGCGACGCCAGGAGCAGGCTGCGGACGGGGCGAGAGCGCATGGAACCTCCGGGTGGCGGGCGAAACGGCAGCATAGTCGCGCGCGAAAGCCGGCGTCAACGCGCCGCGCCTCGTACGCTCGAGCGGGGCTTGCAACGCCGCCCCTGCGGCAGCATGATGCGCGCCTACCGTCCAAAAGCCGCAAGCGTCGGTGTGCCCACCGCCCGCAAGGGGGGAGGTCAGGGATGGAAGAGCGGCTCAGGTCGTTCGAGGAGTTCTGGCCTTTCTACGTGGCGCAGCACCTCGATCCCGTCAACCGGTCGCTCCACTTCCTGGGGACGTCGCTGGCGCTCGGGGCGCTCGCGGCCAGCGCGACGCTGTCGCCCTGGTGGGGGCTCGTGGTCCCGCTCGTGGGCTACGGGCCGGCCTGGGTCGGCCACTTCTGCTTCGAGAAGAACAAGCCCGCGACGTTCCGCTACCCGCTCTGGTCGCTGCGCGGGGACGTGCGCATGTACGCGCTCTTGTGGCGCAACCGGATGGACCCGGAGCTCGCGCGCGCGCTCGAGCTCTACCCCCGCGGGGCTTGAGCGACGGCGCGCTTCATGAACGCGGCCGTCGAGGGGCAGCCGGTGCGGAACTCCCACGACTCGCGGATCGCGGGCGGCGCCGCGTCGCGCGGGCAGCCGACGAAACCGCGCCGCGCGAAATAGTCCCCGGCCGTGGTCGTGAGCAGGTACACGGAGCGCAACCCGACCCGTGCCGCGCGCTGGAGCACCGCCTCGACCAGCGCGTTCGCCAGGCCCTGGCCGCGGTAGTCCACGTCCACGGCCACGCTTCGCAGCAAGCCGTCCTCGCCGTGCAGCTCGAGCCCGGCCACCCCGACGACGCGCCCGTCGTCCTCGCGCACCACGAAGTAGTGGCCCCAGCCCTCGCTCACGTCCTGATCGGTGAGCTCCGCGCGGCCCAGCAGGTCGAGCGCGCCGCGCAGGTCGTGGGGCCGAGCCGGTTCGGCGCGCAGCGTCATCCCATCATTCTAGCGCCACTCCGCGCCGGGCCCGGCCGGAAGCGCCCGTCGTCGCCCAGCAGCTCGTGCGGGTGGAAGCCGGCCTTGTAGGCCATGCGCGGGCTTCCGGCCACGTAGTAGCCCAGGTACAGCCAGGGGCAGGCGCGCCGCCTCGCCTCCTCGACGAGCCAGAGCACGTTGAACGTGCCGGGCGAGCGCGCGGCGAGCTCGGGATCGAAGTAGAAGTAGACGGCCGAGAGCGCGTCCTGCGTGACGTCGAAGATGCTCGCACCGACGAGCCGGCCCGCCGCGCGGAATACCACCTCGTGGGTCATCTCGGGCGCCGCGTGGAGGAAGTCGCTGAACTCCTCCCAGCTGCCGCTCATGGTGCCGTCGTGGCGGGCCTCGAGGTAGCGCCTGTAGAGCGCGTGCTTCTCGTCGGTCGCAAGCGGGCGCCCGAGCTCGGCGACGACGTCGGCGTTGCGCCTCCAGCAGCGGCGCTGCGCGCGGGTGGGCCGGAAGCGCCGCGTGTCGACGCGCAGCTCGCGGCACTCGCGGCAGCCGTCGCACAGCGGGCGGTAGACGAGGTCCTGCAGGCGCCGGAAGTTGAGGTCGAGGAAGAGCCCGTAGAGCCGCGGCGTGAGCCGGTTCGGCCGCAGCGCCACGAGCCGCGAGTCGCGGCCCGGCAGGTAGGGGCAGGGCGACTTTGGCGACGGCTCGAGCCCGAGCGCACCCACGAGCCTCGCGAGCCGCGCCCGCGCCGCCTCGCGCGGAGCCCCGCCCGTCACCGCCGCCGCAGCACCAGCGCGAGGAAGAAGAAGGCGCCGAGCGTGAGGATGATCGTGGCTCCCGGCGCGACGTTCAGGTGATACGAGGCGAAGAGGCCGAAGGCGGTCCCCGCGAGGCTCGCGGCGACCGCGAGCGCCAGCGTCACGCCGAGCGTGCGGCCGAGGATCTGGGCGGTGGCCGCCGGGATCACCACGAAGGCCGCGACCAGCACGACGCCGATCGTCTTGGCCCCCACGACCACCACGAGCGCGGTCATGGCGAGCAACAGCGACTCGAGTGCTTCGACGCGCACGCCCGAGAGGCGCGCGAGCTCGGCATCGAAGGTGGCGTAGGCGAGCTGCGGTCCGACCCGCAGCAGGACCGAGACCACGAGCAGCGAGACCAGCGCCACGACACCGAGCGCCTCGGGCGACACGGCGAGCAGGCTGCCGAAGAGCAGCGCCTCGACGTTCACCGGGACCCCACGCGGCCCGCGCAGGCCCAGGAACATGACGCCCGCGGCGAAGGAGACCGCGAAGAAGACCCCGGTGGCCACGTCGCCGCCGAGGCTCGTGCGCCGCCGCAGCTGCTGAATGCCGAGCGCCACCGCCATCGTGAACGGAAGGGCGATCCAGATCGCGCGGTCGGGAGTCGCCCCGAGCAGCAGGCCGAGCGCCAGGCCGCCGAAGGTGGCGTGGGCCAGGCCGTCGGCGACGAGGCCGAGGCCCCGCTGGACGACGAAGACGCCGAGAAAGGCACCCGCCGTGCCGAGCGCGAGGCCGGCCGCGAGCGCCCGGCGCACGAAGCCCTGGCCGAGCGGCGAGACCAGCAGCTCGACAAGGCCGTCCATCAGGCGTCCTCGCAGCGGGCGTCCACCGGCGCCGCGTGGTCGTGGCCGCTGAAGGCAGAGGTGCCGACCCACTCGCGGTCGAGCACCTCTTCCGGAGCACCCCAGGCGCGCAGCGTGCCGTCGAGGTACAAGGCGCGGTCGGCGAGCCTGCGCACGGCGGCGGCGTTGTGGGTGACGAGCACTGCGGCGAGGTCGGACCGCTCGGCGATGCCCGCGAGCAGATCCAGGAACTCGGCCCGGCCGCGTCCGTCCACTCCCGCGGTCGGCTCGTCGAGCAGCAGCAGGGCGGGGTCGCGCACGAGCGCGCGCGCCAGGAACACGCGCTGCAGCTCGCCGCCGGAGAGCCCGCCGAGCGGCGAGTCGACGAGTGGCTCGCCGCCCACGCGCGCGAGCACCTCGCGGGCGCGCTCGCGCTCGGGGCCGCTCACGCGGAACGGCCACGCGCCACGCCGGGCGGCCGTGATCACGTCCACGACCCGCGCCGGAAACGACCCGCTGAACGACTTCGTCTGCGGCAGGTAGCCGACGGCCGCGGTGGCGCGGCCGGGGCGCTCTCCCAGCACCTCGATCGAACCCTTCGCGAGCGGGACGAGGCCGAGCGCGGCGCGCAGCAGCGTCGTCTTGCCGCCGCCGTTCGGCCCGCACAGGGCCGTGAACTCGCCGCGCCCGACCTCGAAGCTCACGCCGTCGAGCACACGCCTGCCGCCGAGCTCCACCACGACGTCCCGCGCGGCGAGCGCGAGGCTCACCGCAGGGCTCCGTCCATGGCGCGCGCGATGCCCCGGATCACCAGCTCGTAACTCTCGGCACCCGGCCCGCCGCCGATCGGGTCGACCGGATGGAGAGCGACGCCCGCCTCGCGCGCGAGTGTCGTCGCCAGCTGGGAGTCGAGCTGGGGCTCGCTGAAGAGAGCCGCGGGCTCGGCGGCGCGCAGCTCCGCGAGCAGCGCCTCGATGTGCCGCGCGGAAGGCTCGCTGCCCGGCACGGGCTCCACGACTCCCGCCACCTGCAGCCCGTAGCGCGCCGCGAAGTAGAAGAGCGACCCGTGGAACGTGACGATGCGCCGCCTCGTCCAGATCTGCGACTGGCGGCTCACGTCCAGGTGCAGCGCCTGGATCGAGCGGCGCAAAGCACTCGCGCGCTCGCGGTAGAAGGGCGCTCCCGGCGGGTCGAGTCCCGAGAGCGCTTCGACGATCACGTCCACCGCGCGCTGCGCCCGCACCGGGTCGGTCCAGAAGTGCG
>Ga0209640_10002683_pt1 | contig 15500 bp, 16 predicted proteins | sample RifCSP10_1_FD_184018 | JGI IMG/M metagenome (GOLD analysis project Ga0209640, IMG submission 184018) | Soil microbial communities from Rifle, Colorado - Rifle CSP2_sed 10_1 (SPAdes) (version 2) | ecosystem: Environmental > Terrestrial > Deep subsurface > Rock core/Sediment | place: Rifle...
GGTGAGCCGGTACTACTACTGAGTGTCTCAGACGTAATTGGGAGCCACAGGTCCGTATGTGACCCCTCACGGTCCCAATTACGGGGGACGACCGCCGCCGGGGTCAGCATCCGGAGGACGTCTCCCGCCTTGAGCTGGATCCTGCACCGAACCGGGAAGCGCCGACCAGGACTGGTGTACGCTAAACGCACATGTGGGCGCTTTGCGAACAAGTTGGCCAACCTCTGCCGGCAGAGACAACCTCTCCTAGGAGATGACCGACAACCCCATGCGCACCCAGGTCGCGATCATCGGCGGAGGCCCAGCGGGCTCGCTCCTCGCTTGTCTGCTCCACGAGAGGGGAGTGGAAAGTGTGATCCTGGAGCTGCGGACCCGAGACCATGTTCTGAGCCGGATTCGCGCCGGTGTCCTCGAGTACGGAAGCGGGGAGGTCCTCAGAAAGGCCGGTCTGGGCGGGCGCATGGACACAGAGGGCTTCATCCACAAGGGTGTCAACCTCGCGTTCTCTGACGAGATGCTTCGAATCGACTTCGAGGGCCTCACCGGAAAGCACGTCATCATCTACGGTCAGACCGAGCTCCAGAATGATCTCTACGACGCAATCGACCAGGCTGGCATCGAGCTCATCGACGAGGCCGAGAACGTCGTGATCGACGACATCGACACGAGGTCGCCACATGTCACCTACCAGAGAGATGGCAAGGCCCACACCGTCGAGTGTGACTTCGTCGTGGGATGCGACGGTGTCCACGGTGTCAGCCGCAACTACATCCCTGCTTCGATCCGGCAGACCTTCGAGCGGCTGTACCCGTTTGTGTGGGTGGGGCTTCTATCCGCGACGCCCCCGGTCAACGACGAGCTGATCTACGCAAATGCACCCGAGGGCTTCGCCCTCTGTTCGATGAGAAACGAGAATCTGAGCCGGTATTACGTGCAGGGATCCGCCCATGACACGCTGGAAGACTGGCCCGACGAGCGCTTCTGGCCCGCGCTCAAGGAGCGTCTGCCAAGAGAGACGGCGGAGCGCCTGGTCACCGGGCCTTCGATAGAGAAGCTCATCACTCCCCTGCGAAGCTGGGTGTCGGAGCCATTGAGCTTCGGCCGGCTCTTCCTGGCCGGGGACGCAGCCCACATCGTTCCTCCCACCGGCGCCAAAGGCCTGAACCTCGCCGTGTCCGACGTCGTGTATCTCGTCGAGGCCGTCACCGACTTCTACGAGAGCGGATCCACCACCAAGCTCGACGGATACTCGGCTGCGGCGCTGTCCCGGGTGTGGAAGGCCGTACGCTTCTCCTGGTGGATGACCTCGATCATGCATCGCTTCCCTGGTGTCAGCGATGACTTCGATCGGAGGTTGCAGCGAACCGAGCTGGAGTACCTGTTCTCATCGGAGAACGCGCAGAGGGCCATGGCGGAGAACTACGTCGGCTTGCCCTCATGACTCCCCAGGGCTCGATCAAGGAAGGTGATGAGATGAGCTCACACGAGCGGGGCATGGCCATTCGCAGGCAGGTTCTCGGCGCGGATCACGTCGACCGCGCCCTGGCGGCGACCACCGATCTGGATGCCGATTTCCAAGCCTGGATAACCGACAATGTCTGGGGCTATCTCTGGACCAGGCCCGAAATCGGCCTGCGCGACCGGAGCATGGTGACCATTGCCATTCTCGGTGCCCTGAACCACGAGGAGCTCGAGTTGCATTTGCGGGCGGCTCGCAACACCGGAGTGAGACCGGAAGAGATCAGTGAAGTGCTGCTCCACGTGGCCGTCTATGCCGGCGTGCCGGCTGCGAACCGAGCTTTCAAGGTGCTGAAGTCGATCTACGAGGAGACCGAGCAATGACGGAGCCCGTTGTCAGGCATTTCGGTCCCAAGGCTTACGCCGATCATCCACCTTTCAGCTATCCCGACTACCGGTCCACGGTCAAGAGGTCCCCGACCCACGCGCCCATCACGATTGTGGAGACTCTGTCTGAGAGCACCGGCCCCGGCCCGATCTGGTCGGAGATGGCAGAGGAGGATTCCGATCTGACCACCAATTCCGGAACAGGTGAGGCAGCCCTCGGGGAGCGCATAATCGTCACCGGCCGAGTCCTCGACGAGAGCGGGAATGGGGTCCCCGGCACGCTGCTCGAGATTTGGCAGGCCAATGCCTCCGGCCGGTATGTCCACTGGAGAGAGACCGCCTTCCCTGCCCCACTCGATCCCAACTTCATCGGAGTCGGGCAGTGCCGCACCGATGGGGCCGGTGTCTACCGGTTCACCACCATCAAGCCCGGCGCGTATCCATGGGGAAACCACCCGAATGCCTGGCGACCAGCGCACATCCACTTCTCGGTGCTCGGCTCGGCGTTGGGTACCCGGCTTGTGACGCAGATGTACTTCCAAGGAGATCCTCTCCTTCCGCTCGACCCCATCTACAACTCGGCTCCGGCCCACTCGAGGGAGCGGATGATCGCGCACTACGACCACGAGGTCACCACCGACCATTGGGCGCTCGGATGGCGCTGGGACATTGTCCTTCGCGGCGAGTTAGCCACGCCGGCCGACGAGGACGAGGCATGAGCGACAAGCTGGGCCAGACCCCTTCCCAGACGGTCGGACCGTACTTCTCGATGCGTCTCGGCGGACCTGGTCAGAACGTGGTCAGCTCGCCGGACGGGGCCGGTGAGCGGATCGTGATCACCGGGCGGGTCCTGGACGGTGATCGCAACCACATCGAGGATGCCTTGGTGGAGACCTGGCAGGCCAACCCGCTCGGAAGGTACAACCATCCTGACGACACGAGAGACCTCGACCTGGACCCGGGGTTCATCGGTTTTGCCAGGGCGACGTCCGACTTCGAAACCGGTACCTTTCGAATCGAGACCGTCAAGCCGGGGCGGGTTCCAGACATCGAGGGCGACTTCCAGGCGCCACACATCTCGGTCATCGTGCAGGCGAGGGGGATGCTCAACCCCGTCTTCACACGTATCTACTTCTCCGATGAGGAAGTGGCCAATGACGACGACCTCATACTCCGACAGGTCCCGCCGAACCGTCGCCAGACGTTGGTCGCTCGCGCCGTGGAGGGCACGGACCCCACGGAGTACGTCTTCGACCTGAAGTTCCAGGGGGAAGACGAGACGGTCTTCTTCGATTTCTGACGTCGAGAGCTCGAGATTGACCGACCTACCCACATTCGAGTCCGGCTTCTCCACCCCCGAGATGGGTGAGGTGTTCTCCGCAGCTGCCACTGTCGAGGCATTCCTCGAGTTCGAGGCCGGGCTCGCACTGGCCCTCGCCGATGCCGGCCTGGCGCCGCCGGGGGAGGCCGAAGCCGTGGCGGCGTCCTGTCGCCAGCCCGTTGCCGATCCCGAGCGAATCCTCGCCGCCACCTGGGAACGGGGCACACCCATCATCGCCTTGGAGGAGGAGATCGGGGGGCGGCTCGCCAGCGACTCGGATAGACGCTGGTTTCACTATGGGGCGACCACTCAAGACGCGGTGGACACCGGTCACATGATCCAGGCCCGGGCGGCGCTTGTCGTTCTCGATGACCTGCTGGTCGGGGTGGCTCGTCGAATGCGAGACCTTGCCGAGGAGTTTCGGGATCAACCGCAGATCGGGCGCACCTTCCTCCAACAGGCGCGTCCGACGACGTTCGGATTGAGAGCCGCGGCGTGGCTCGACGAGGTCCTCGGCCACATCGAGAAGCTCAGGGAGGAGCGTCTCCGGCTCAGGGTCCAACTGGGGGGAAGCGCGGGCAACATGGCGGCCTACGGAGGCGCCGCTACCGAGGTGCTCCTTGCCCTGGCGCGAGAGCTCGACCTGCAGGCGCCCGACATCGCATGGCATTCGAACCGTTCGCCGGTCTTCGACCTGGCACATGCCGTCGCGAGCTCGGCACACACAATGGAGAAGGTCGCCGTCGACATCGCCTTGCTCGCCCAAAGCGAGGTGGCCGAGATCACCGTTCGTCCCGGTGGGTCGTCCAGCATGCCGGAGAAGCGCAATCCGATCGACGCAATACGCGGGAGGGCCGCGGCGGAGGCGTGCAAGGGCTTCGCGGCGATGATCACTACCTCCCCCGCCCACGAGCTGGACAGGGGCGTCGGAGCCTGGCACCTCGAATGGCTGGCCATTCCAATGCTGTTCCAGAGCGCGGCGGCAGCCGTGGAGGCTGTCGACGGCTGTCTGGCGAGCCTCGAGGTCGATACCGCGACCATGGATTCGAGGGTCGACCCCGGGGATCTGGAGTCACTGCGGGCGATCGATCCTCGCCAGATGAATCGGGTTTTTGCCCGCTTCGATCGAGTCGTTCTCTCCCAGTGACGGCGCTCGACGCCCGAACCGGGACCATCCGCTGGTCCGACTCCGGCGGCGACCGGCCCACCCTGATCCTGCTCCACTCCGTGGGCACCGACCGAACCATGTGGGGGCCTCAGCTTGACGCACTGCACCGTGTTCGACGCGTGGTGAATGTCGACCTGCCGGGTCACGGTGCCTCTTCGGCTCATCCAGGTCCTTACACCATTCAGGACCTCGGCAAGGACATCCTCGACGTCGCCGCGGCATGCGGCGCGGCCGACTTCGACGTCTGCGGGATCTCGCTGGGTGGGCTCATTGCCCTGTGGTTGGCGAGCAATGCTCCCGGTGCCGTGTCGACGCTCATTGCCTGCAACACCGCGGCCCGTATTGGGTCCGAGCGGTTGTGGTCCGAGCGGATCGAGGCTGTGGAAAGGGGTGGGATGGAGGCCGTTCGGGAGGCGGTTATATCCCGGTTCTTCGCCCCCGGGTTCGAACTGCGCTACCCGGGGGCGTTCGACACCGTGAACAGGGTCTTCGCCGAGATCGATCCCGTTGGATACGCCGGCTGCTGTGCCGCGCTGCGTGATGCCGACCTCACCGAAGCGGTGGCCGGGATCGTCAGCCCGACTCTGATAATCGGAGGGGACCTCGACGTGGCGACTCCTCCGGAACAGTCGGTCTGGCTACACGACCGAATCCCGGGCAGCACAGTCGAGGTGATCCCCGGTGCCGCCCATCTGTCAAACCTGGATCAGCCGGCCCTGTTCAACGGCATCGTGCTCGACATGCTCGCAGGGGATCGCTGAGTTCACGGTCCAGATCGCCGATGCCGAGCCTCATGCGCCCCAGACGTCGGCCGCAACTTCGACGGTGCGTGCGAGCTTGCGCCACTGATCTTCTTCGGTCAGCTCGTTCCCGTGGGCGGTCGACGAGAAGCCGCATTGATGACTCAGCCCGCACTGGTCGAGGTCGATGTACTCGCCCGCCTCCTCGATCCGCCGCTTCAGGGCGGCTGCATCCTCCACCACCGGCTTCTTCGAGCTCATCAGGCCCAGGATCACCTGTTTGTCCGGCGGCACCAGCCGCAGGGGAGCAAAGTCACCGGAGCGCTCGTCGTCGTACTCGAGAAAGAACGCATCTACGTCCATGTCGTTGAACAGGATCTCCGCCACTGGCTCGTAGCCACCTTGCGCCACCCAGGCACTGCGGAAGTTCCCCCGACACAGGTGGATCGCGGTCACCATGTCCTCGGGGCGGTCTCTTATCGAGTCGTTGACGAGCCTGCAATAGAGCCGGGTCAGCTCGTCTGGGTCCTCGCCGCGGTCCGCGGTGCGCTGTCGTATGTCGGGATCACAGAGATAGGCGAGGTTGGTGTCGTCCATCTGGAGGTAGCGGCATCCCCGCTCGGCCAGATCGGCGATCTCCTCGCGATAGGCCTCGGTCAGGTCTGCGAAGAAACCATCCAGATCGGGGTAGACGTCGGCGCTTATCGCCTCCCGCCCTCCGCGGAAGTGCAACATCGATGGGGCGGGAATGCACACCTTCGGGGTCCTGTCGACCACCGACGACAGAAAGTCGTAGTCGGGCCCCTGGATGGGTCGAGAATGTCTTATCGGGCCGGTGACGTGCATGGTCGGGGGCCGGAATCCCACTTCGGTCCCGTCGTCCTTGCGGAAATAGGCGAAGAAGTCGCCATAGGTCACCGTTACTCCGTCGAGATGCTCGAGGAAGTCCACATGGAAGAACAGCCGGCGGAACTCCCCGTCCGTGATGCCCTTGAGGCCTACATCCTCTTGCTGCTTGACCAGATGGCGAATGTGAACGTCCTCAACCTCGCGCAGCTCCTCAAGGGTGATCTCTTCCTTGTCCCGGCGGTCGCGCGCCTCCATCAACTCATGCGGTCGCAAGAAGCTGCCAACGTGGTCGGCTCGAAATGGCGGCGTTGGCATCGGTCCGTACTCCTCCTCGATGGAATCTGATCCCGGTCGCGAATTCGAAGCGTAGCGATCGGGCCACGACCGGAACGGGCCTGTCGGCAGTCATTCCACGTTGGCTTGGTCCGAGGTCGACCCCTCGGAGGACTGCTAGAGCCCGAGATATGCCTTGTCTATGAGACCCCCACGAAGGAGCTCATCCGGCTGACCTTGTAGGACCACCCGGCCGTTCTCCAGCACGTATGCCCGGTCGGCGATCTCGAGGCTCTTGCGAACGTTCTGCTCGATGAGCAACACAGTGATGCCCTCGTCACGAAGCTGTCGGATCACATGGAAGGCCTGGTCCACCAGCAGAGGCGACATGCCGATCGAGGGCTCGTCGAAGATACAGAGAGTCGGCAATGCCATGAGCGCCCGACCGATCACCAGCATCTGCCGCTCACCACCACTCAGGGTCCGGGACATGGCACGCTGCCTCTCCTCGAGACGAGGGAAGAGGCGGTACACGCGATCCAGGGTCTTCATGCGACGCTCCCAGGCCCGGCGGTGAAATGCGCCCAACTCCAGATTCTCCCGAACGTTCATGTCTCGGAAGAGCCCGCCGCCCTCGGGCCCGTAGGCGATGCCCAACTCGCTGATCCGGTGAGGATCGCGCCCCTCGATGCGCTGGCCGGCGAACTTGATCATCCCGGATGTGGGCTCGATGAGCCCGACGATCGATTTGACCAGAGTGGTCTTCCCCGCGCCGTTGGCCCCGAGCACCGCCACCACCTCCCCCTCTCCCACGGTCAGGGAAACGTCCCAGAGCGCCTTGATCGCCCCGTAGTGGGCATTGACCTTGTTGACTCGAAGCAAGGCTATTCCCCCAGGTAGACGGTTCTGACCGTCGGATCTGCGGCAATCTCCTCGGGGGTGCCCTCGGCGATGCTCCGGCCGAAGTGGAAGACGATTATTCGGTCGCAGACGCCCATGATTGCCTGCATCACGTGCTCGATCATGAGGATCGTCATCCCCTTCTCGCGGAGCCGGCCGATGAGTTGCATCGACTGGGTCAGCTCCAGCGGGGTCAGGCCGGCCATCGACTCGTCGAGGAGGAGCATCTCGGCATTGGTGGCGAGAGCCCTGGTGATCTCGAGACGTCTTCGGCTGGCGAGAGACAGGTCCCTCACCGGCTTGTTCCGGTCGGCCAGCAACCCCATCGATGCCATGAGTTGATTGACCTCGCGCTCCACCTCCTTGTGGCGGAAGCTGCGCTCCGGGTTGCCATACATCAATGCGAGCCGCACGTTCTCGAAGGCGGTCATCCCGGCGAAGAGCTTGGTGGATTGGAAGGTGCGAGCCAGCCCTCTCAGGCAGACCTGATCCGGTCTCAAGCCGGTGATGTCCTCGTCTTTGAAACGAATGGTGCCTTCTTGGACCTTGATGGCACCTGAGATCAGGTTGAACACGGTGGTCTTCCCTGCACCGTTGGGGCCGATGAGTCCGACCACCTCGCCGCGGCCGACGGTGAACTCGGCCCGATCGACGGCCTTCAGCCCACCGAAGCTGTGCGAGACGCCGCGGACCTCGAGCACCGTCATCGCCTCCTGACTCGCCGGACCTGCATCTGCAGCTTGGCCCATTGGATCCTGGCCTTGAGGAACCACTTCTGGGCGAGCACGACGAGACCCCCGGGCAGCCAGACGACGATCACAACCAGAGTCAGGCCGAACAAGAGCAGATAGAGGTAGGGGTGCTCGGTTATCAGGAAGTCCTGCAACACGACGAGGACCACCGTCCCCAGAATCGGCCCGTACAGCTTCGATGTGCCACCGAAGATCGCCATGACGACCGGTAAGAACGACAGCAAAGGGTTGAATGCAATGGAAGGATCGATGTAGCGCCAGCGCGTGGCCATCACTGCACCGGTGGCACCGACAAAGACCGCACTTGCCGCGAATGTCAGCACCTTGATCCGCGTCACGTGAATGCCGATGTGCGCCGCGGCGTCCTGGTTCTCGCCGATGGCCTGCAAAGCCATGCCGACGCGGGAATGCTTCACCAGAAACGTCACGACCAGTGTCGCCGCGAACAGGATCGTCACCAACAGGTAGACGGCCTCATTGCTTGCGCCGAGCACATGTCGCCCGACTGTGCCTCCGAAGTGCGTCTCCCACCACTGAACAACGTTGCGGATGAGCGCGGTTATCCCAAAGGTGAACAGGATGAAGTAGACCCCCCGCAGGCGCAGGGTGAGGATGCCGATGGCGAGGGCGAAGACGAACCCAGTCAGCCCGCCGATGAGGACGATCACCTCGATGGGCATGGTCCCTCGAAGCAGTGCCGCCACGTAGATCCCCACCCCGAACAAGGCCGCAGTTGCCAGTGACACATAACCGGTAGGCCCGGAGAACATCGTCCAACTGAGGGTCAAAATCGCGTACATCAGGACCGTGATGAGTGTGATCTGAGCGGAGTCCGAGATGAGGGCTGGGGCGATCGCGAGCAGGATGATGCCCAAGGGCATCACGACGAGCGCAGCCTTCTGCTCGCTGAGGAGCGTGCTAATCAGCATGGATGGCTCGCCCGAGAATCCCGGACGGTCTCAGCAACAGCACCAGGATGAAGATGAGATAGAAGGCAGCGAGGGAAAGGCTGGGGTCGATGAAGTTGACGAGGCTGGTGACCAGGCCAAGGACAAACCCCCCGATCAAGCTGCCGCTGATACTCCCCAGACCGCCAAAGACCACGACAACGATCGCAACGATGGTCAGTTCGATGCCGCGACTCGCCTGGATCTCGAACATGATGCTGTAGAGCACGCCGGCCAATCCGGCCAACGCGGCGCCGAGCCCGAAGCAGATGCCCAACACCATTCTCCGGTTCACCCCGAGGACCTCGGCCATCTGCGGCGCCTCTGCGGCAGCGCGTATCGCCTTGCCCAATCGGGTGCGCTTGATGAACACGTAGAAGACCAGGCTGACTGTTACCGCGACGACCAGGGCGATCACCCGGTTGAGGCCATAGCGGTTGCCGAGTATCGAGACCGGGGTGTTGAGATAGCTGTAGCCCCTCAAGTTTGCCCCCCACCAGATCAGCATCAGGTTTTGAATGACGAACAGCAGGCCAAAGGAGGCGAGGAGGGAACGGCCTTCGAAGGCGTCATCGTTCACCGATGTCCTCCGAAGGTGGTTGAACAACGACCTGTCGAGGGCATATCCAACGACGAAGAAGGCAGGCGCGATCACGGCTATCGCCACGAACGGGTTCAACTTCAGCGCTGTGAACAGGCTGTAGGTGGCGAGGGCCCCCAGGATGATGAACTCCCCATGGGACACGTTCAGCACTCGCCCAACGCCGTACTGGAGGCTCAGCCCCACCGCGATCAGCGCGTAGACCCCACCCAGGATCAATCCGCTGATGATGATGTCGACCGCGCTCTCGATCATCGGAAGCTATCCAAGCAGCAGCCTCTCCGGGGCCAACGTTCCCCTGCTCAGCGCGCCGACCCCCTCCTCTTCAAAGGCGGACGGCATGGGCCGGCGCTGCCAAAGGGCACCTGACGGGTCGTGGTGGGACATTCCCACCACGACCCGCTCGGTCGGTTTGTTCACTCGTTGCCGGCGACCTGCTGAGGGGTCATCCGGCCGGCCACGCTGGCTTGGGGAAGATGGGATCGGCGGTGCGATCGTCGGCATAGGCGACGATCTCGAACTCACCGTTCTGCCACTGCCCGACCTGGCCGGGGTAAACCGGGTTGAACTGGCCCTCGAAGCTGAACGTCCCGAGGATGGTCTCGAACTCTTCGGTGTCCATTGCCTCTTTGACAGCCACAGGGTCGAGGGTGCCGGCAGCCTCGATTGCCTGCTGGAGGACCTGGCCGGTGGCGTAACAGGCGGCCGAAGCCCACCGGTCCGGCTCGGCTCCGAACATCTCGACATGGCGGTCGAAGTATCCACGGGATCCCTCTGTCTCCACGTTGGGATTCCAGACCCCGGCCCCCATGATGCCCTCCACTACCTCGGCGCTGAAGGCGTCTCGATACGCGGGGAAGGCGATGCCGACCGTGGCATAGAACAGGTCCGGGCTGAGCCCGATCTCGAGCATCTGCCCGGTCATCAGGAAGGTCTCGGCCGGATATGAGAATGCGAGCAGCGCCTGGACGTCGGCGTCCTGCACCTGTCGGAGCAGCTGGGAGAGATCTTCGGTGTTCACCGGGTAGGTCTCGTTGACCACGATGTCGATCCCGGCATCCTCCAACTGCGGCACGATGTCTTCTGCAAACTCGATCCCATGCAGGTCGTCGTGGTGGATGACCGCGACGGTCTCGATCCCGAGTTCCTGGAGAAGCTGCACGAGGGCTGCCCCTTGGGCGGCGCCCTGGTTGAGCATGGTGTAGAAGTACGGGTAGTCCGCGGCCTTATCCTCCAGCTCCTTCGAGCTCACGGTACATCCCATCACGGGTGATTGGAGCTCGCTGATAATGGGAGCGATGGCGAAGTTGGCAGCCGTTCCCCATGGCGGGAAGATGAAGTCGACCGCGTCATCCTCGAGCATCTGCTGCACTTGCTGGACGGCGATTCCGATGTCGCTCGTGTCGTCGACACGCTCGATCCTGACCGGTATCTGTTGGTCATATTCGGCGACGTAGATCCCGCCCGCGGCGTTCACGTCGGCCGCCCACAAGTCATACGAGGGGATCTGCGAAAGGCTTGCGCCCGCGTTGTTGGGACCGGAGAGCGCAATCGCATTCCCGATCACGATCTCATCAGGGGCCTCAATCGCTGCCTCTGTCGTGGTGGAACCGGCCGGCTGGCTGGTCCCGGGCGCTGCTTCCTCGGTCGTCGTGGTCCCGTCGTCCGCTGCGTCCTCGACGCAGGCAGCTAGTAGGACCACCATCGCCAGAATCAGCACCATCGGGCCATATCGCTTCGTGATCGAGGTCATTCTTCCTCCTCCTCGGGAACGGGTTGTGCGCAGAGCGGCCATCCGTGCGACGAGCGTACACTGCCGGGACTAACCGTGTGGCGGGTTGTGCTCGGCACTTTCTCGGTTCATCGGCCCGGTGGTCCGGTTAGTGTCGAGCGAGAAGCAAGGAGGAACGCGATGATCGCCAAGAGGCACAAGATGTTCATCGGTGGCAAGTGGTTGGATGCGTCGAGCGGGGACACCTTCGAGGATCTGAACCCCTTCACCGGCGAGGTGTACGCGAACGTGCCGGCGGGGAAAACAGAGGACGCCACGCAGGCGATCGAGGCCGCCCATGTCGCATTCCCGGAGTGGTCCGCCTCGCCCCCTGGCTTTCGTCGGCAGATCTTCCTGAAGGCGGCCGACGTCATGGAGCGCCGTCAGGACGAGCTGGTGAAGGCGATGATGGAAGAGGTTGGGGGGACGATCGGCATCTCGATGTTCCAGATGATTTTCGTGCCCGGCCTGCTGCGGATGGCCGCAGGTGCGGCCTATGACGTCAAGGGCGAGACGTTTCCCGCCGATCACGCCAATTCATTCTTCCTGGCGATCCGCCAGCCTGCCGGGGTGGTGGCCTGCTTTGCGCCCTTCAACGTGCCCTACATCCTGGCTACCCGGTCGTTTGCCCTACCCATCGCGTATGGGAACACCGCAGTGCTGAAGCCCTCCGAAGAAGCTCCCATCACCGGTGGCATCCTGCTCGCCGAGATCTTCGAAGAAGCGGGGCTGCCTCCCGGAGTGCTCAACGTGATCACCACCACCCGCCAGGACGCATCGGATGTCGGGGAGGTCATGATCGCCCATCCGGCCGTGAGGCGGGTCTCGTTCACAGGCTCGACGGAGGTGGGGAGGATCATCGCCGAGAAATCCGGTCGGCACCTCAAGCGCGCCGTCCTCGAGTTGGGTGGCAAGGACCCCCTCATCATCCTCGGGGATGCAGACGTCGATTACGCGGTGAATGCGGCGGCGTGGGGCTCGTTTCTCCACCAGGGTGAGATCTGCATGTCCACCGAGCGGATCATCATCGAGAAGAGCATCGCGGACGAGTTCACCGAGAAGCTGAAGAAGCGAGCGCTGGCATTACCGATGGGCGATCCCACCAACCCCGCAACGGCGATCGGGCCATTGATCAACCAAAGGGCGGTCGACAAGGTGCATGCCCAGGTCGAGGAAGCTGTCGCAGGGGGCGCCGAGCTGGTAGCGGGGGGGCAGTACGACAACTTGGTCTATCACCCGACCGTTGTCAGGAACGTCAAACCCGACATGCGGCTCTTTACCGAGCAGACCTTTGGGCCGGTGGCGCCGATTGTCGTCGTGAACGACAAAGAGGAAGCTCTGGCGGTCGCCAACGACTCTGCTTACGGATTGTCGGCGGGCATCCTGACCAACGACTTCAACCAAGCGTTCGATCTGGCTCTCCGCCTGGAGACGGGAATGGTGCACATCGGTGACCAAACCGTCAATGACGAGCCGCAGGCGCCATTCGGCGGCATGAAAGGCAGCGGCTACGGGCGGTTCGGTGGACAGGCCGCTCTGGATGAGTTCACCGAGCTTCGCTGGATAAACGTGCAGCGCATCCCACGGACGTTCCCCTGACGTAATTGGGTTGCACAGGTCCGCATATGACCCCTGTAGGTCCCAATTACGGGGGCTAGGACAGGCTCCGGCCGCCTCCCACCACGATCACCTCGCCGGTGATGTAACCGGAGAGGGGGGTGAGCAGGAACCAGACCAGGTTCGCCACCTCGTCGGGCGTTCCCATCCGCTCGAGAGGGATGGCCGACACCATTCTGTCCCGCGTCTCCTCTGGGATGGCCATGCTCATCTCGGAAGCGATCAACCCAGGAGCCACCGCGTTGACGCGGATCGCCGGTGCCAGGGAGAGGGCAAGGGCCCTCGTCATCCCGACCAACCCGCCCTTGGACATCGAGTAGTTGTACTGGCCGAAGTTTCCCAGATAGGCCCGGGAGGCGATGTTGACGATCGACGCCCCGTCGCTCATCAACGGGGCCAGTTCGGTGCAGAGGCGGTAGGCGGCGCCCAGGTTCACCTCGAGGACCGAGCGGAAGCTCTCGTCGCTCATGTTGACCAACCGCGAGTCTCTGGTGATCCCGGCGTTGTTCACGAGCCCGATCAGGGGCACACCCGATGCTTCGACGGCCTGGTGCACAGCCGCCGGGCCTTCCTGTGAGGTCAGGTCGACCTGGACCGGGGTGATCTGCTCGGCCAAGGCCAGCTCCGGAGCCAGGTCGACCCCGATGACCGTCAGGGGACCGGTGGCCGCCATCTTCTCTGCGATGGCGCGCCCGATGCCACGGGCGGCACCGGTGACCACGACCACCCCGTTCATGGCAGGGCCTTTCCGATGTGGTCGGGGCCGATCCTCAGCACCTCGCCGGTGACATCGGAGGACTCGATGAGATGGTCGGCCCAGTCGGCGACTGTCTCGGGATCCGTGCCAGCCGAGAAGGCGACGACGTTGACCGTCCAGCCGTCCTTGATCCCTTCCAGGGCCGCGGTCCTGGCTGCCGAGAGCAATCCGGCGGCAACCATCGCCTTTCCTGCGCCCCGTCGCCCCAGGAGGTCGTCGTTGTGCACCACATATACGATGGAGTCTCCGGCCTGGGCGGCGGCCCGGGTGGCCTCGAACGCTCGGGTGAGCGCGGCGAGGACTTCGCCCCAGTCGTCACTCACCTCAGGCGCCCAGTGGATCACCAGGTCACGATACGACGGCAGTCCCGGCCTCCACCATTTGCCCGATCGTGCTGTCGTCGACTCCGAGCTCTCGGAGGATCGGCATGGTGTGCTGGCCCAGGGTGGCCGGCGGGGTGTCGGTCCTCGCCGGTGCGCCGTCGATCCGAATCGGAGACCCGGTCACCTGGATCCTCCCGGCGGTCGGATGGTCGAGCCCGACCAGCATCTCGTTGTGCCTGGCCTGGGGATCAGCGAAGGCTTCAGCCAGGGTGAGCACCCGCCCCGCCGGAAGCCCCACCTGCTCGAGTAGATCGATCCAGTACTCGGCTGTCTCGGTCTTGAACACGTTGCCCAATCTTCGGGCCAGCTGGATGCGATTGGCCATCCGCGCCTCGTTGCTGGGGTAGTCCTTGGCCAGATCGGGTCGCTCCAGGGCGTCGGTGAGCAGCTCGAAATGACGCTCGGAGACGATGGCCAGGGTGAAGGGGGCGTCAGACGCCTCGAACACCTGGTTGGGAGCGATGAACGGGCTGGCGGTCCCGGTTCGAGCAGGTTGCTCCCCGGAAGCGAAGGCCAGTGCGTTCCAGCCGGATTGGACGGCCATCACACCGTCCCGCAACGAGATATCGATCCGACAGCCCTTCAAGGGCTTGCCGGCAAGGGCCGCCGAGACGGCCAGGGCCAGGTTGGTCCCCGCCAGATAGTCACCGATGGAGGTGGCCGTCTTGTGCGGGCCGTCTTTGGGATCACCGGTGATCGAGATCATCCCCGACTCCCCCTGGAACACGACATCGATCCCGGCTCTCCGGGCGTATGGGCCATCAGGGCCGAAGGCAGAGATGACGGCGTAGATGAGCTTGGGGTTCAGGTCACGCACCCTGGCCTCGCCCAACCCGAGACGCTCCATGGCTCCGAGCCGAAGGTTGCTGATGACCACGTCGGCTTTCCTCACGAGATTGTCGAGGACTCGTTTCGACAGCCAGTCCTTGGTGTCGAGAGCCAGGGACTCCTTGCCCCGGTTCACCGCCAGGAAGAACACCGACTCCCCGTTCTGGAATGGGCCGAACCGACGCCCCAGATCGCCATCAGGAGGCTCCACCTTGATGATCCTGGCCCCGAGATCACCGAGGAGCATTGCGGCATAGGGAGCCGCAATCAGATTGCCGAACTCGACGACCAGAGTGCCGCTGAGCGGTCCTTCAGACACGCTCGACGACCATGGCGATCCCCTGCCCCACCCCGATGCACATGGTGGCGAGGCCGTACCTGCCCTGACGGCGCACCAGCTCGTGGACCAGGGTTACCAGGATCCTCGCCCCCGAGGCTCCGAGGGGATGGCCGATGGCAATGGCGCCGCCGTTCACGTTCACCTTTTCCTCTTCGAGCTCTAGCAGCCGAAGGCTGGCCACCGCCTGGGAGGCGAAGGCCTCGTTGACCTCCACCAGGTCGAGGTCGCCAACCCCGATGCCGGCCCGGGCGAGCGCCTTCTCCGACGCCGGGACCGGGCCGATCCCCATTAGGTCGGGGTGGACTCCGGCGGCAGCGGAGGCTACGACGCGGGCCAAGGGCTCGAGACCGTGAATCTTCAGGCCGGATTCGGTAGCCATCAAGAGAGCGGCGGCGCCGTCGTTCATCG
>Ga0209640_10002684_pt1 | contig 15499 bp, 23 predicted proteins | sample RifCSP10_1_FD_184018 | JGI IMG/M metagenome (GOLD analysis project Ga0209640, IMG submission 184018) | Soil microbial communities from Rifle, Colorado - Rifle CSP2_sed 10_1 (SPAdes) (version 2) | ecosystem: Environmental > Terrestrial > Deep subsurface > Rock core/Sediment | place: Rifle...
CAGAACCGCCGTCTTCCCGGCGAACGGGTACATGGATGTACCCGGTAGAGTGACGCAGGATGCCAAAGCCGAAGCCGGGATCCAAAATCTACAATAGTGTCAGTTTCATGGATTCCGGCCCCGGCTTACAACATACCGGGGCATGCTTAAAAAAAATGCCGGAATGACGAAAATCCAAAAAATTGCGTTAAGTAAGCGCCATTCACGCCAGTTCCCAATTCCATACTTTGCCGTGCTATGGATGCATTACGCTGCCAATCTTGCCGATACCTGGGTGCTCACTTATCCGGGTTAATGCGTTTGGTTCCGGTAACGGTTGCGCCACTGACCGCATCTACACCCGCCAGTTATGCGATGGTGACAAATTCAGACGGTATGCGCGTTGCGAGTCCTTGGCCTTCGCTCCGAGAACAGTGAAGGCGGAGAGTTCCCCCTGTGTCAGTGATGGCCGGCTGACTTGCAAAAAAAGACAAAAGGGATCGCGAGTGGACCAAATACCGCGCCCATCACGCCCCAAAACACCGGGTTGGCGCCTCTACTCTTTGCTATAAAATGGCATAGAACCGCGCTCACAATGAAGGCGCCAACGAATACCGCAATGGCCATCGTTTTTTACCTTAAATCGAGTGAAATATATTAGTCATAAAAAAACAGTTTCATAAGTCGTCGCTGCGGACGCGCCAGCGATATCAGGCTGGCTAGCTTGAGGCAATGACAACGCGCTACACGAACAAGTTCACGATCAGAATGATTGACCATGCAAAAGCCACCAAAGATACTACGTCGAGTACCACATCAATAATAAACATGTTTTCCAGTGTCGCGAGTAAACGGGCTACCGGATTAATGTTGTTTTCTCCCTTGTCATATTTGTAGTAGGCGCACCAGGAGACTACTTTGTTAACCAACGCCATCAAAACCTGCGCGGCCGCGCCAATAAGAAACAGCCAGATAATGAATTTCGCATTTTGTGCCGCAATTAGCCTGGCCTGCGCCGCGTCGTTGACAATGAAGAGCGCCGGCACACCAAAACCAAAGCCCACCAGCCAGGCGCGCAGCGTTTTATTATAATCGGCGTAGAGATTTAAATTATCTTCCTTTGCTCCCATGGCGCCCTCTGGATTCCGTAAAGTAGATAGGTATTTTAAAATTGTCATCATCATCCACCCTGGCTTGATACCCGATGAATCTCACATCTTAAATTATTTGGTTATCTGAATAAGCAGAAATTTTGCCAAAACAGGTTAACCTACAACCGTAATGCGTTGTGCTCTCTGCGTTGAAGGCGTGGTTAGGCATTGATTGACAATAGCCTGTCCACAATCTGTGACCCAACAGCACCACTCTCGAGAAGAAGATGTCCAGCTCCCGGTATAAAGTGGCTCTCGCATCCGGGAATCAGTTTGGCAAGACTTTTGGCAGGCGCTATCGGCATCAAGGTATCCGCCTCGCCGTGCCACATCATTACCGGAACAGTAATCTTGCTCAGGTCGAGCCGCCAAGGGCGGGCGATGAGGAGCGTGTCGCGGTATGTAGCATCGCTGCCTTGCCTGAATGCTTCTTTCAAATGCTGCATAAGTTCTTCCTCCCGGCCTTTTCCGTTTGGATTCTCGATTATACGCCTATCCCATTCGCAGAATTGCGACAGCATCGCGCGTGCAAGTTTTATGGGCCTCTTTCTTACGGCATTCGCATAGTTGGAAAACAGTATCTTCAAAAAAAACGGCGCATATTTGGCCAGCAGAAAAACGATTCTGTTTCCTAATGCCATGTCGCGCGTTATCCTAAGCACCTCGGGTGGGGTCGCGGTGCCGATTAGCGTTGCCGACAAAATTCGATCGGGCAGGTGGATTGCGCATGCCAGGGCGTAAGGTCCGCCACCGGATGCCCCCGCAACGTGAATCCGATGCAGGCCAAGATTGTCGGCTAACTCCTTGACATCAGTAGCCCAGTCTTCGATCTTCCTTTCGGGCTTTGGGTCGGAGAGTCCGTATCCGGGGCGTTCCGGGGCAATAACACGGACTCCGTATTTCTTGATCAAGGGTTCATTCTCTAATCCGAATACTCTCGACCTGGGCGTGCCATGAAAAAGAAAAATCGGAATGCCTTCCGGATTTCCGTAATCGGAAAAGCCGAGAGTCCTGCCGTCATTCAGTTTCAGGGTGTTGTCTTGCATTGGTTAATCTCTCTCGTTGCGGATGCCCAACGGTAAAAGTCGTCAGCACGCGTTTGCGTGTCCGGATTGAATGAGTCGGCCGCAATTACATTACGTAGGTTTCATAAAAAATGGCCAATATGAAACCGATGAACGAAACTAAAATTATCACCGATGGAATAGCCGTAACACCAAGCATCACATAGTGCATTGTTGTTCTATAGCATGGCGCTTTACGGACCAGTAGAAATCGGGAAACGGATGAAACAACCAACAAGGTGCATGCAACAAATAATAAAATTGCCGCGACACTGATCCTAGTAAATCCTCTACCCATATCACCGTCAGGTGTATACATAAAAAACCACAAAACCGCGGACACAACAAACATAAATGCTGCAAACAGGCATAGATTGCTTGTCATTGATAAAGCATTTAGGAGGCGCGGTTGATCCATTTTTACGAGTGATAATGGTTGAATTCACCATAACGCGCGGCGTTTCGCGCTGGTCCGGTGGAATGATTGGTTGGGCTAGGCATCGTCACTTCTTCTTCGGTGCATGCCGAAGCTTGGGTTGCGCGCTAAGAAAATAGGAAATGGAACTTAACTCACGCTGTATAAAATCAACGAACAGGCTGACCTTGGCCGGAATCTGCCGGGCCGACGGAAATACCGCATGAATCCCAAATGCGGGGAGCTGCACGTGATCGAGCACTGGCCGGAGCATTCCCGACTTGATTTCGGAATCAACCATCCAAAGTGGCAATCTCGCGATGCCTGTGCCGGCGATGGCGGCATCCTTCAGTGCCAATAAGTTGTTGCTGCGATAGTTGCTAGTGACCACTATCGACCGGGAACCGGCGCCGCTCTCGAATACCCATTCCAAAGGTTTGCCTTGGTTGGAATAGACAAGGCAGTTGTGAGTAATGAGTTTTTCAGGGGCATCAGGTGTGCCGCGAGAAAACAGGTATTCTGGCGAAGCGACTGCGACGAACGGACTGTTCCCCAACTTGCGCGCTACCAAGCCAGGGGTATTCAGGTGCCCTAAACGTATGGCGACATCGATATTATGTTCCACCAGATTCAACGGCTGATCGTTCAGATCGAGATTGATCGCCAGCGTAGGGTTGAGCTGTTTGAAACGAACCACTCTAGGCGAGATGAACGTGAGCCCGAAAGGCACCGGGGCGGCGATATTTAATGTTCCCATCGCGCCGGAATTTAAGTCACCCACAACGGCATCCGCATCATCCAGATCAGCTAGGATTTGCCGGCATCTTTCGTAGTACCGGCGGCCGGCTTCGGTCAGCGACACACTACGTGTGCTTCGGCTTACCAACCGGGCACAAAGACCGCGTTCAAGGGCGCTGATTGCCCTGCTGACAGCCGACTGTGTAACCTGCATGTCGCGAGCCACAGCAGAGAAACTCGCCCGCTCGGCGACTCTAACAAAAGCACGAATTTGCGTGAGTTTATCCATTCAGGCTTCGTCACCTATGCGCAACGGGAATAGGTGATATGAATGCGCCGTGGATTCTGGATATTTGATCATGACACTACACTTTCACCATGGGTACGCGGAGTACAAATACCCATCGCATTCCAACTTAACCAGACAAAACACGAGGTAGAACCATGAAGAAAATTCTGTTTGTTTTGACCAGCCACGACCGCAAGGGTAATACGGGGGAGCCAACCGGATTTTACTTGCCGGAAGCGGCGCATCCCTGGGCTGTCCTTCAAGCGGAGGGATTTGAAATTGATTTCATCAGCCCGAAAGGCGGCAGACCGCCCATGGATGGCGCTGATTCTGCCGATGCTGTAAGTCGCCGGTTTCTGGAAACCCAAGATGTAATGCAGAAGATCGGAAATACGCCGACCCCTGCGCAAGTGCGCTCTGTTGATTACTCCGCAATCCTGTTTGTCGGTGGCCATGGAACCATGTGGGACTTTCCCGACGATCAAACCCTGGCGCGCGTCGCCGCGTCGATTTACGAGGCCGGCGGTGTAGTGGGGGCAGTGTGCCATGGACCTGCCGCGCTCGTAAATCTCAAGCTCTCGGACGGGCGTTACTTGATAAACGGCAAGCGAGTTGCGGCATTCACGGATGACGAAGAGCGTGCTGCGAATCTGCATGACGTTGTGCCCTTCCTGCTGGCAACGACACTGCGGCAAAGGGGGGCGATTCATATTGCGGCGCCTAATTGGCGAGAGAATGTGGTCGTGGACGAGCGACTGGTAACGGGGCAAAACCCTGCGTCCGCCGAAGGTGTAGGGCGAGAAATGGCGCGAATGCTCAAACACATTACGAACGCTGGCTGAGAGATATATGTCAACTGATTTCTCATGGAGCTTATTATTGGTAGAGACGCTAAACGCAAAGCACACCGGCGCGTCGTCAAGAGCGCCCGGAGAAGTGCCGTGTTATGCACTAATGCTTTTTTCATAACTCAGCCAAAGTTCCGCAATATTTTGACCATAATGTTTTTTCCAGACTTCGCGAAAACGATCACCGTTCAGGGTATCTTTAAGCACTGCTTCAGATCCCTGGGTATTGGTTTTACTCAGATAGTCCACAAATAGACTGGACTATTTCCCGTGAGCGGTACGAAATCATAAGTCCATCTTGCGTACACCCACGAACAGCCCGTGAGTTGGAAAAGTAAAACGGCAACAACGGTATGACGCATCATCTTGCTCCCGGGGCGTAACGCCAGATATAGTTTCGGCTAGGCTTTCTTGACGAATTCTGATTTCAGCTGCATCGCGCCGACCCCGTCAATTTTGCAATCGATATCATGGTCGCCTTCAACGAGACGGATATTTTTTACCTTGGTGCCGACTTTAACGACGGATGAGGAGCCTTTTATCTTGAGATCTTTGATAACGGTGACAGTGTCGCCGTCATGCAGTTCGTTCCCATACGCATCGCGGACCACCGGTTTTTGTTCCGCGCTGTCAACGGCTGCGCCTTTTTCCCACTCATGCGCGCATTCCGGGCAAACATACATGGCGCCATCTTCGTAAGTATATTCTGAACTGCATTTTGGACATTTCGGTAAAGCGCTCATATTAATTAGTGACTCCCGATTTCGAGTTATTTAAAGTGACTTAAAAATATTTTAACTTCTGCCTGTAGATTTTCCCACAGCCTTCTATGATTGAATTACGGCTTAGCATGGCGGATTTTATAATTATTTGTAGAAAATTTTCAATCAATTGAAACCGGAATCAGCGTGAATCCAAAATGGCGGTAAGCATGCCCTTTAGCGCACCATGATTTTTGCTACGAGGGTATATAATTCTCCGACTCTATTTTTGAGTGTTAGGAATACGCCTTTGGATTCCAGGTATGTTGTTCACTGTGCGCATGCTTGCACCACGAAAACAACGCATCGTATACCAGCATACCCACTTTTAGCATTTCAAGGTCATTACGGTAATTGTAAGAAAAACCCAGGGAGATCGCCAGCAGTCCGCTTGCTTGCGGCGCCAGTTCCAGATGACCGGTATCAGCCGCTCTAACAATAAGCGCCAAGTCCGCGAGTGCTGGATCGTTGAGATGGTATTTCAACAAAAATGCGTCAAAACTGCATAAGTCTCCCACATGGCTCAACTCGACATTGGGAATGTCGTACGGAATGGCGCCCAGCGTATTTGCCATCTCGACAACCTTGTCTGGCGGTGCGTAGATGAATTCCGGTTTCTTATCAATGAACCGTGTTATTAACCACGGACAAGCGATGCGATCAATCTTGGGCCGTTCACGCGTAATCCATTTCATGACACGTTACCTGTTGGTTTGACTGACATTATGACGGATATGATGCCGGATAGCGCCAATGGTGTAAGGCGCTTTTGATACTCAAATTCTCCGTTGCTGCGTTAGTGCTAGTTGTTTCATTGAGCGTATAGCTCCATATTCAACGATAATATTGGATAGCAAATTAAAATTAAATGGAACGCCGCTCGGAAGAAGGGCAGGGAAGTCCGCTATGCAAATATTTTGATTCATGAGCAGACCAGTGCGTCGAGATGCACATCGCTGAGCGTTCTATCCCTGTTTGTTTTCCAATAAGCGCCGCAACGTCTGAAGATCACTTTTAACTTGAGCTTCATTGTTCTTGAACTGCTGGTCCGACATGCCCGCGTGCTGAAAAGGAGTAAATAGCAGTTTGCTACCGCTGCCGTTAGGCACAACCCGCATGGGATTTGTAATCTTGAGACCCGAGGAAAATATAATCGTGTGGTCGAGCACCCCGTAAGGGTTGGCTGCCACGAAAGCAAAAACAGCCGACCCATCCGGAGACTCGACGATCCACTGTCCGTTAATCAAATCCACTGACTTGCAGAACGAAGGGACCCAGTCAGGGAAATTCGCTGGATTGGAGGTAAATTCGTATACCCGGGCGGGGGATTGCGTGATGTAAACCGATAGGGTTTTCGATTTCATAACTACCCGGCTCCGGCACGGATGCTAAACCTCGCAATTATTCGACTCGACTACCGCGCCGGCAAAATTCGTGTTGCCGCTTTGCGGTGTTAGGCGTTTGTCTTATCCCAGCGGTAAATGCGCATAGGCGGTATGTTGAGAAGCTCCGTCGCAATCTGCCCTGATCCCATAATAGGCTGAGTTAGCATCGCGACCCGATTACTGACCTGGTATGCCACGAATTGCCCGTTCGCGCTGAGAGAAGATGAAACCGATTCAAGAATTTGCGATCCCATGCTGCGGCTCATGGTGGAAAAAGGAATGCCGGAAATAATAGCGCTCGGAGCGTCCAGGCCATAGGAAGAAAGTATGTCCTTGAGATCACACGCGCTGCCCAGATGCGCTATGAGACGCCCATCATTAATGCGGCTGACCATGGAGTGAAAATGCGGATTAATTTCGATACTAAGCAGCTTGGCGTGCGGTGGCATCGCGCGCAGTATGGCGCGCGTGGTATTGCCGGTCCCGGGGCCGAGTTCCACGACAACATTTGCCGAAGCGATCTCGGCCGCTGCCACAATGCGCCGCTCAAGAAAACGGGAACTTGGAATAATCGACCCGATTTGAAACGGGTGTTTCAAGAATTGCTGCATGAAAGCCCACCGGCCATTCAAGTGAAATTTATTGGGTTTATTGTTTGTCATCTGCCGATCCTGGGAAGTTTGATTGTCCAACGTTGCAAATTAACAGCAAGTCACGCGGAGCGAAGGAACACAGTAACCCCTCCGAGTGAATTTGCCTTGCTAGGGTTTCTCTAAATACTTTTGCCATCAAATATATCAACTTTTAGTGAGTTTGTATCAATTTCATCAATACAACCTAAATTAACACGATAATGGCCCGGTTTCCTCATAGTTTCGTGAAACGGATAAATGCCGCAGGTCTTACAAAAATAGTGCTTTGCTATTTTTGTGTCAAACTGGTATAAACCCAGGGTTCCATTCTCAGCGTTAAAATTAAATTTATCAGGCGGTAGAGTAAAATCCGACATCACCGCGCCTTTGCGCCTGCAGATCGAGCAATTACAGCGCAAACCGCTTGTTATTTCTTCATGCGCAAACGTAAACGCTATTGCTCCGCAATGACAGGTTCCTTTATAAGTTTTCATTCATTCACCGAATGTTTATCATCGCGTATCGAGGCCGCCGAATAATCCAGAAAACCGGACCGGTCCCCTTTAGGGATAACGAGGGCTGGACCGGACCCGCGTTATCATTCCTTACTGAACATAAGTTTACTGAACATAAGTTTACAGAACACAAGGTCTGCAAATATTAGCTGGTTTACTGCCTTAAACACTACTTTTAAATTCCAAAAGGGACGGTCTAACTAAAACCTCAATTCCTGATTGCGGTTTTTTCATACAAAAAGGCTTCAAGGGCTAAAAACGCTATTCTAAAGGGAAATAAGGCGCGTTTATATTTTGTTGTAATATTTTCAATTAGTTGCGTTGGTACGCCCTGGTTATTTATTGCGCGAAAAAAAAGGGGCGTCATAATTTGCCCTCGCCAGGGCGAATAATCTGCGTGGAGCCCAGGGAGAGATTTTTCTCGGGCCTGTATGGCCTGAGGAAAGGATTTTACGAGCGCGTGGACACCGCTGTGATTTATCTTGTCGATGGATAGCATTAACTTCTCAGTTTTCACTTCCTCGCTCAAGCCCGCCACGTTTATTTTTTTATAAAATTAGTTGCGTTAACTAAATCCGTTGCTGTTATTTCTGTCCATAAATATAGTATGAAGTGAGATCGTTCCATACACCTTGATCAGTATTAAGCGCATCCAGCCTGGCTTCGTAGTCACGCTGTGCCTGCGCCACTATCTTCGGGGAAACATTCACGAGCGGATTAGGGTGCTGTCCCGGTGAAAAATCATCCTTTTTTATCCACGCACTTTTCGCCTGCTCGAGAGGAATAAACTTGCCAACGTTTTCCTCCCGGATATCAATATTCTTGAATCCCGAATCCACGAGCAACTGACGGCACTTGTCCATCGTGCCGGTGGGTTCATTTAAGACGTATGAAATACCGTAGTTCGCTAGCACTTGTCGTGCAACAGTTACCCAAACACAACAGGTATCTGGCAAAGCATGTAAGCCAAGACGACCGCCGGGTTTGAGCAAGTCACGCCAATGCTTTAACGTTGCAACTGGATCGAGGATCCAGAAAAATGCAGACGCACAATACATTCGATCGAAACTGTTGGGTGGAAACTTAAGGTTTTCAGCATCTGCCAAAATAAACTCGAGGTTGCGTAGGCCTGACGCAGAAAGTTTAGCATTCGCCTGCGTTAGCATGCCCTCCGAAAGGTCTATTCCAACTACCTTGCCGTTTGGGCCAACGAGCGACGCGGTATGAAATGCGATTGTGCCAGTACCGGTAGCGATATCCAGCACACTATCGCCAGGGCGGGGAGGTAAGTCCTCGACCAACCGCAATGCCATATTTCTATGCCATTCACTTTTATCATGATTCGTACTTCTCTCGTCATAGGTATCGGTAATGGTCTTATGGTATGCCTGTAGATCTTCAATATTCATGCATTTACTCAAGCGCTAAAATTATTTTTACCATAACCGGCAGCAAAAGTGCGGCGAAAGTCCCGAAGCTTTTAGCTTTTGGTGTTGACGGCGTCACTGGGCGTCATCGATATCAGAGAGCGCGGCCATTGAAATGTTGAATAGTGAGCGATGGCAAGTCAACGCCTTCGAGACAGCGAACGTTTACAGCGGCCATGGCATTACCAGAGGGATCAACTCCTTCTCCGAAAGGGTGCATTCCACAGGTCGGGCAGAACCGGTAATTTATTGTGCGTTTACCAAATGTGTACGTGCTTATGTTTTCCTCTGGGGTGAGCAATCGAAGTTGTTGCCGTGGCACGAACCAAAGCAGTGAACCTTTCCGTGTGCAGATTGAGCAGTTGCAGTCTATGACTTGCGAGATTTCACCTTCAACCTCAAAGGCAATTTGTCCGCAATGGCAGCTACCTTTGTAAATCATTGCTGGTCTCCTATCGATGAGTTGTGATCCTATGGTTGCGTTATTTGCTGAGCGACGGGATGTGTAAAGTTAGCGTCTGATAAAACCGGCCCAAGTAAGCGGCGCGAAGCGCCGGCGTAGCGAGCCCCGTTCGAAGCGCGTGTTAGGTTTCACTGTACGCTACCGCCACCTATACGCTCTTTAAATCCCTCACGGCTTCGCCGATGAAAACCATGAGCTGTTCCTCCGGAACGCGTACGACCGCAATGCCATTTCGTTTTGCTTCGGTGCGCAGGACATCAGCTGGCAGATTTTCAGGAATGTAGAGCGTCTTAGGTAGCTGCTGTTTGTGAGATTTTCCGGACTTAATCAATCGTTTGACCTCCATCTCCGATGCCTCAGAAGAAGTGACAGGAACGAATTCCGCGCCAAGAATGAAACAACTCGCCGCGTCCATGAGGGCGATGACGTTGAAGTCACCGTCTGTTTCTGTAGAAATCGGAGCCTCGTTTAGCCTGAACACTATCCAGGCTTCATTGACCTCGAACTCGCTAGGATGAAGCATTGGACTGACCTGTTTTGAAACCTAACGTTTGCCATAAATCGCGAGCGTTTAGCGAGTCGATTTTAATGGCCTTGTGTACGCCCGGCATGGGCATAAACTATTGGGGTGAAAGTCCTCTGTAGGAAAATCACCGTCCAACTGCTTAACAGTAATTAGACGATAACTACAAATGAATGGCAAGGGCCAATCCGTGAGGAACGTTCTGGAGGGCAGAAAAATGCTCCGGCATTTTCTACATTCCTGCCTTCCATGGCAGTTAAGCCGCGAGCACCAACAGTAGGCGCTTCAGGCGAAGCAGCCGTAACCCAGCGTATCGGGGGAAGCACTGCGCCAGGTAATTGGCGCAGTGATCACTCAGAAGTCAGCAGAGTAGTCCAACACTCAGCTTAACCGCTGAGACACAGCGAAGGGTTGAACATTTAACTGGAGGACGACGCCATGGATGGCGGAGGCAGGGCGATACAGGAGTTCAATAAAGAATATAAAGGGCTCTGACCCCTTTACTACCACCCCTTTACTACCCCTTTACTCTCTTGTTACTGAACAGGCATCTGCATAATTTCAGACACTTCAAGTGAACCGCCAATCTCAAGAAAAGGGCAATCCTGTGCAATCGATAGTGCGGCTTCTATCGAGTCGGCTTTTATAATCGAGAACCCGGACATTGCGCTACTTCCTCCTTCTCTTATAGTCCCATCAGAGCTTACTGTACTTGTGTCCTTTAATGGAATGGTAGGAATAACAACTGAGTCACCGAGTGAAGATAACCATGCCGTATATTTCGCAAAATGTTTATTAGCTTCCTCCGGGTTGGATGGCTGATTACCACCCAGATAAACTAGCACGAATTGCTTCATTTTGTTTTCCTCATTAAATAGAATTTCGATTCATCTTGCCGCCTGATATGCCTGATGTTTATCGTCTTTTCCAGATTCGCCTCAGCGATTCGACAAACTGTTCATACTTACCTGCAGGCTTTCCGCTTTTCACACAACTTAACGCGAAACGTTCCCTGCGATCAGACATCCAGTCCTGCTTGTAAGCCTCGTTTCCCGTTAGAAAGTCGATCTCCTCTACCTTATCGATATCGATCACGTACTCCATCAGGAAACCGGTAAGTATTGAACCCGGTGAATATAGTTTCCACGCTTTGTCATATGCCAGCCTGAATATACTCGCTTTACCGCGAAGAACAAACCAGAGCTGGGCTGCGACAGGTTGCCCCTTAACATGTTCCCCATTAACATGTTCCTCATTAACATAAAGTACCGCGAGTCTAGACCAACCGGGCCGGGAAAATCCCGCGACAATACCATCGAGAAAGTCCACATACTGTTCATTCGCTTTCCAGCTGGCTGTATAGACCGCATAATAATCAGACATTGCCTGCGGCACTTCATCACCAGTAAAAAGACGAATCTCAAAACCGTGTTCACGATCAAGTTTGCGCTTCTTGCGGGATATTGTATTTCGCAGCCAGGCAGGGCGGGCTGCCATATATTCCTTATACGACTGACCCTGCACGCGATAAATCCAGTTATACAATCGAAATAGTCGTTCACAGTGATACCCGGCCGTTTCCATGCTCTGTTGCAGGTCATATATCCTACTGTCATTGTCGGCAACCGGCTCCAATAGTAATGCTTTAAACGGCAACTGACTCAAACCCTGAACCAGGCAAGCGAGAACCTGCTGTTGATCTTCGTCTGCAAGCAGCAGGCTATAGTGTGTAGTATATCGGTGCTTGAGGGAGTACCAGGTACTCCCATCACACTTCATCAGGGGCAGGATTACCAGCACTTTGTTTCCGTCCACCACGCAGGCCAGCAGCATAGTTTGATCATCATCAAGTGCTGCGGCCAAATTCGCAAACCAGGGGCGCGAGAAAAAGATACTGCCATTCTCTCCCTGTTCAAAGAGCGCATTAGCACTGTACGGCAGTTGGTCCCAGTTGGAGTAACACTCAAATTTCATTAACAAACACAGCTAATGTCAATAATCTCCGAACGGATTATCTGAAACAAAGATGTTGAGATATGGCGCATACGTTAATACAGCGCCTTGCAGGATACCCAGGTCATTGAACGCATCTATCACCTGCGCCTGGTATGCTTCATTTTGCGTATCTGTTTTTAGTGTTTCCAGTGCTGATAGTAATGGATTGATCTCCTGGGTATCAATATACGATTTCAGCATCCGGAGCGCGATATCGATATCAGCTACTTTAACAGGCTGCCCCTTGTTTTTTATTTTTTCTAAAGTTTTATCTGAATTGCTTTGCGTTTTATCAGCCAATGTAACACTCCGAGGACTGTAGAATCCGGGTATACCACACCATGAACATACCAATGCAACAAAGAAAGAGAAAAACTAGTATAGCAATTATTGATTCCAAGGTCTTTCTTTACACATAAAGCCGCAAATTACCGGCGGCAAAAAGTAGAGCGACGAGGAACAAGGAGCGCCGCTTTTTGCCGTCCGAGTGAATTTGCCTTGTTAGCCAAAATCATATTGGATCCCTACCGAATTCCAAGACTGATGGGCCGAACTGCGAAACAGCTTTTTCTTTAACTTCTTTTAACAAAAGGCGTAATTCAATAAGATCATTGCCGATATCCGCTATTTCATCTTCGTCATCTGATGTATCACAAATCTCAGCCATTTTACTTTCTCTTTCGATTAATGACTCTAGGAGTATTTTCGCTTCAGATTGAACAAGGCTTAGATCAAGTTTTTTCATACCGCCTTACCTTCTTTTTTGTAGATACGTTTTGCATGCATGGCCATTTCTTCTAGCAGACCTTTATATTTATCAATTGGCATGTTTTGAACTGGTGCAATACAATAATGATGCTTTTTATCCTGGACAAGTTTTAAACCAATAGGTACATGTGTACTTTGAGAGAATTGCCAAACCCAGCCAGACATCGGGGCCTCGTTAATTCCTGCCTTATCAAATACGCTGACACCCTTTCCATTGGCAATAATCACTTCAATTCCATTAATGATGGTTGTATTCACATCTCTCGGTCGAACATTGCTCAACCTAGGGCTATTCGAGTTGCCTAGCCTAAATATCTCTTCTGGAATTATATAAAATTCTCTTGGTAACATTGTTCATCTCCTTTCCTTGTTAATATATGGCTAACGTGGAAGTAAGCGGACTGCGCGTCTTTTCGTGCAGGTCCGCTCGACTGCCGGGTTATGCGCCGCCAACACGCTACCTATTCCGTAAGTCTTTCTTCGCCGACTTGATGTATCGACCAAAGTCCCGATCCTTCTTTCTTTTCTCGGCATTCGACATGTCGTTGAACGCCGATTCTTCTTTGAGTTTGAGAAAAGCATCAAGGGATTCCTGGCTGATCTCGCCGGTATGCACGGCCGCGAGTACGGCACAGCCTGGCTCGCCTGTATGGCTACAGTCTTGATAGCGGCAGCTGGACGCGAGAGCGATGATGTCGGAGTAGCTGTTTGCTATGCCGCTTTCCGCGCCGAGGATGCCGAATTCGCGCATTCCTGGGTTGTCGATGACCAGCGCGCCACCGTCGAGACGTATCAGCTCACGACGAACGGTCGTGTGCCGTCCTTCTCCTGTCCCGCTGACAGACCTCGTTTCCATCTTTTCACGGCCGACCAACTGATTGATCAGTGTGCTCTTCCCAACCCCTGACGATCCGACGAAACAATAAGTCTTTCCAGGCAGCAGCAGCCGTTTAACATCCTCTAGGCCGTCTCGCGTCACGCTACTCAAAGGCACTATCGGCGAGGTGATACCGATAGACTGGATTTCCGCTAACTGCGTGGCCAGCACTTCAGGTGTCACCAAGTCAGTCTTGGTCAGCAGAATGTACGGCTCGGCCCCACCTTCCATCAGCATGACGAGATAGCGTTCCAAACGCTTTGGATTGAAATCGAAGTGGCAAGACTGCACGATGAGTACGTAATCCACGTTCGCTGCAATCATCTGGTACTCCATGACGTTCCCAGCGGACTTCCTGCGCAGAGACGTCCTGCGCTCCAGTAGCGCGTGGATCACGCCAAAGTCGTCGCCAGACTGCTTTTCCACACAGACCCAGTCGCCTACGCACGGCAGTTCCTGGTTCAGGTGGTGATGGTGCAAATAACGGCCAGCCAACTTAGCCCGAAAGTTCCCGTCCTGATCCACGAGCAGCAATTGGTCGCGGTCGACCGCGGCTACGCGGGCGACGGTATCCGGCGGTTTGCAGTCTGCCCGCTGTGCAAACCAGTCGCTCCAGCCCAGTTCACTCAATCCACAATATTTATTCATCATCTTCTGTCTATCATCGAATGTCCGCGATGCTACGGCGCATAACGACTTTTTGAGCCTCGCCGGCCCGGAATCTTACCGCGAAGCGCCGTGATGTCCCACGGCGTCGGCTCGAAAAAATTGTTATGCACCAATCACCATGGGCCAATGACGTAATCTAGAACTGCCAGTAAAAAACAGTAGAAAAGGGGGCGCTTCCCTTTTAATAGCATATAAGAGCATATAAAGGGCTCTGACCCCTTTACCTTGACCCCTTTACCTTTGACCCCTTTACCCTTTACCCGGCAGTCGTTCATCTTTGACGATTTTCATATAGCCATAACGCCGCCAGCAGAGGCCTCGCGAAGCGAGGTCCTGCTGACTCGCTTTGTTATGAGTTTTTTATTAATGGCAATAAGCCAATTAAAGTTACAATACAGCCAGAAATAAAACATAAAGCAGCTACTGATTTCAGCCCTTTATAAATCCAAGCTAGTCTCTTAAAAGTTTTGTCTCTTATATTATCGAAACTTGACATTGGCTTACCCTTATGAAAAAACGATTCAGAGACCTTCTGCCTGCGAACGCGGTCTCGAACCGAATTCGTTTCCCCAACAAATTTCATTACGAATAATAACAAAATACCAGTTACAAACAAAGTGCTCCCTAAAAATAGTAAAGACGTTGGACTATCTGCACTAGTTATATATCCAATAGTAATGGTGGCCGCGCCCGAATTTGTAAGCCATAGTATTTTCTCAAACTCATTAATTGCACGGGTTTCTTGCTCCCGAGCGCGATTGAATTCTTCCCACAAAGAATTACTCGCTTCATCAATCTTTCCTGCTTTAAATAATTCTTCCGCTGTCGGATCTTCTATGCTCATAAGCTTGCATTACTCATAACGCCTGCCTTCATTTGGCGCTTGCCGCAAGCGAAGCGCCGCGGTAAGCGATCAAATGGAAGGCTTGGTTAGACATTTTCATTCCAGACTTCCCGCATGCTATTTTTTACTAACGAAGCAAAAGGTTTCATTAGACAT
>Ga0209640_10002685_pt1 | contig 15495 bp, 15 predicted proteins | sample RifCSP10_1_FD_184018 | JGI IMG/M metagenome (GOLD analysis project Ga0209640, IMG submission 184018) | Soil microbial communities from Rifle, Colorado - Rifle CSP2_sed 10_1 (SPAdes) (version 2) | ecosystem: Environmental > Terrestrial > Deep subsurface > Rock core/Sediment | place: Rifle...
CAAGGACCTCCAGGCGTTCGGGTACCTGGCCCCTGACCCCGATCCGACCATCAGCGAGGGGGCGATCGTGACCGGAGTGTGGGTCGGCAACAGCGACTTCACCGCCATCAAGGATGTCTTTGCGGCCGACGGCCCGACCTTCATCTGGCACGACTACATGGCCGAGGTGACCGCTGCCGCGGCGCTGCCGCTGCGCGACTTCCCGCGGCCGGATGGGATCGTCGACGTGGAGGTCGACGCGGTGACCGGGATGCTGCCGGGCGAGAACACGCAGACGACCATCACCGAGTCGTTCTCCACGGCATACCGGCCGAGCCAGCGCGACACGCTGTACCAGAAGCTGGTGCTCGAGGCGGCGACCGGCAAGATCTGGCAGCCGGGCTGCGGCGACCCGGCCGTCGCCAGCCCGACGCCATCGGCCGGGCCGATTTCGAGCGCCGCGCCCGGGCCCGCCGTGCCGGACGAGAGGGTCTACCTCAACCTGGCCGGCTACGAGGCCGCGCACCCGACCTGGGAGGAGGCCAACCGGGCCTGGATCCAGCTCCACGCCGGCAAGGAGTCGGCGCTGCGCCGCTCCCCCGCGCCCGCGCTCGGGGCGCCGCTGGCACCCACCGAGACGTGCACGCCGGGCGAGGTGCCCACCTCGACGCCGACCCCGACGCCGAGCCCCTCGCCGTCGCCGACCCCTGAGCCCTCGCCGACAGCCCTGCCGACGGACTTGCCCACACCGATCCCGCCGCCCAGCCTGCCGCTGCCGAGCAGTCTGCCGCCACCGTAGGGCTAGAGCTCGGCGACGGTCGCCCCGTCGCCCCCCTCCTCGCGGCGCCCGGGACGCGTCGCGCGGACGCGCGGGTACTCGGCCAGGTACTCGCGGATGGCGCGCCGCAGGGCGCCGGTGCCGGCCCCGTGGACGATCACCGCCTCGTCGAGTCCGGCGAGGAGCGCCTCGTCGAGGTAGGCGGCCAGCCGCTCGATGGCAGCCTCGACCCGCTCGCCGCGCAGGTCCAGGCGCGGGGCGATCCGACTCGCCGCGCGCTGCCGCAGCGCAGCCGCCTCCTCGTCACGCCCGGCGGGGACCGGCATCGGCTCGGAAACGACGTCGACGTCGTCGCCGGGGACGACCACTCGCGCCCCGTCGGTCTCCAGCGTCACGCGCCCGGTGCGGCCGCTGACCTCCACGATCCGCCCGCTGCTGCCCAGCGTGCGACTGCGGCCCCACAGCCCGGCCCGCGGCTGTGGCTGCTCGTCGTTGCCCGCCGGTGACGGGGCAGCCGCCGCCGGGAGCTCGGCGCGAGCGCGCGACGCGCGGGCGGCAAGGTCTTTGAAGGCAACCTGCGCCGTACCCGCGGCCTGGCGCGATCCGCGCAGGTTGCGCTGCCGGGTGAGCTCCCGCCGCAGCGCCTCGACCTCGCGTTCGGCCCGCGCGAGCATCTCCTCGGCGGCGCGTCGCGCCTCGGCCAGCAGGGCGGCCGCTTCGCGCCGGGCACGGGCCACGCCGCCGCGCGCCAGCTCGCGATCCTCGCCCGCCGCGCGCCGCTCGGCCTGGGCCTGCTCGAGCTCGGCTGAACGTTCCTCCTCGGCCCGCGCGATGGCCGCCAGCGTCTCCTCCATGGTTACGTGCTCCGCGGCGAGCCGCGAGCGCGCATCGGCCAGGATCTCGGCCGGGAGCCCCAGCCGCTGGGCGATCGCGAACGCCTGGGACTTGCCGGGCAGGCCGATCTCCAGCCGGTAGGTGGGGCGCAGGGTCGCCACGTCGAACGCCACCGAGGCGTTCGTCACCAGCTCGTGCTCCTGGGCGAAGGCCTTCAGCTCCGCGTAGTGGGTCGTGGCCGCGACCGTGGCCCCCAGCTCGAGCAGCCGCTCGACGATGGCCATCGCCAGCGCCGACCCCTCCGTCGGATCGGTGCCGGCGCCGATCTCGTCCAGCAGCACCAGCGTGTTCGGGCCGGCCGCCGCCACGAAGCGCACCACGTTGCGCAGGTGGCTCGAGAAGGTGGAGAGCGATTGGGCGATGCTCTGTTCGTCGCCGATGTCGGCCATCACGCGGCGGTAGACCGGCAACCGGGCGCCCTCGGCGGCCGGCACCCGCAGCCCGGCCTGGTGCATGAGCGCCAGGAGGCCCAGCGTCTTGAGCGAGACCGTCTTGCCGCCGGTGTTGGGGCCGGTGACGATCAGGGCGCGGTAGCCGAAGCGGTCCCCGATGCGCAGGTCGATCGGCACGGCGCCCGGACCCAGCAGCGGGTGGCGGGCGGAGAGCAGCTCGGCGGCATCAGCCGCGAGCGCCGGTCGCACCCCGTCCATGCCCCGTCCGAGGCGGGCGCGCGCCATCCACAGGTCGGCACGCGACAGCGCGCCGACCGAGGCCAGCAGCGCCTCGGCGCGGCCCTCGATCGCTCGCGACAGCTCCTCGAGGATGCGTTCCTCCTCCGCCGCGGCGTCGAGGGCGGCCTGGGTCCAGGTGTTGTTGAGCTCCACGACCGTCAGCGGCTCGACGAAGAGCGTCGCGCCAGACGCGCTCTGGTCGTGGACGATCCCCTTCAGCTTGCCCCTGGCCTCGGCCCGGATGGGGATGACGTAGCGCCCGGCCCGCATCGTCACGATCGCCTCGCCGATGACGCCGGCCAGCGTCGAGGAGCGCAGCATCGTGTAGAGCCGCTCCCGCACCCGGTCCTGCGCCGTCCGCAGCCGCTTGCGCGTGGCGGCCAGCGCCGGCGACGCGGAGTCGAGGATCTCTCCCCCCTCGTCGACCGTGCGCTCGATGCGAGCCCGCAGCTCCGGGGCCGCGTCGAGGTCGGCACGCACCGCCGCGAGGTGCGTGCCCCGCCACTCGTCGAGGCGCGCGGCGAAGAGCCCAGTGGCGCGCAGGGTCTCGGCAACGTCCAGGAGGTCGGCCGGGCTCAGCCGCCCGCCCCGTCGTGCGCGCTCGAGGGCCTGACGGATGTCCCGCGCCCCGCCGATGGTGGCCTGGGCCTGCTCGTCCAGCAGCCGAGTCGCCTCATCGGTCTGGTCGTGGAGGAGGCCGACGTGGGTCGCGTCGCCCAGCGGGGCCGTCTCCTCAGCGAGCTCGCGCGAGGGCGCGAAGGCGGTCAGCCCGGCCAGCTGCTCGACGATGGCGGCAAACTCGAGCGCACGCAGCGTGCCGGGATCGGCCGCCGCGCCGGGGGCCGGGTCAGCGTCCCGAGCGGTGGGGCTCATCGGCGACCAGGTAGCGAAGGGGTCGAGCGGCCCATTTTGCCGCGTAGCCGACGCCGATGCGCGGCGTGCGCATGATGTCGCCGGCCCTCGGTCCACGCGCGATGCGGACCGGGCCTGCCAGCAGGTCTGCCCCGTTCAGGCGACGGTCGATCCCGAAGGCGGACGCCAGGTTGCCGGGTCCGCTGGCCAGGCGCGTGGCCGGCACGTTCCCGCGGCGCGCACGGGCGAGCCGCTCGCCGTCGGTCACCGCGGCGGCGCGCAGGAGGACGGCCTCCGGCTTGGCGCCGGGTCCGCACACCACGTTGCAGCAGTGATGGATGCCGTAGACCAGGTAGACGTACAGGTGGCCCGGCGGACCGAACATGACGGCGTTGCGTGCGGTGCGGCCGCGCGAGGAATGCGCAGCCAGGTCCTCGGGCCCCAGGTAGGCCTCGACCTCCACGATACGACCGGAGATGCGGCCCTGCGGCCCATCGTGGACCAGGAGGGCACCCAGCAGGTCCTCCGCCACGGCGGCCGCCGACCGGTCGAACCAGCCCCGGTCCGCGATGAACGAGAGGGCTCCCGGTGGCGATGCGTCGACCGGTTCCGCGGCGACGAGCCTCGCCGCCGAGCTCACGGGACGATCAGGAAGTCCGCGATCTCGGACGGCACGAAGGGCCGGACCAGCTGCCCGAGGGTCGGGATCAGCGTGCCGCGGAAGAACTCGACCAGCACGGAGCGGTCCATGGCGTCGTAGAAGCCCTTCAGCACGCCGGCGCCTCCGACCGCCGCATCGGGCGCCGTCTGGAAGAAGGTGTCCATCACGACCAGCGTCATCACGATCGTGAGCGCGGCGAAGAGGAGGCCGAGGACCGCGCCGCCGAGCTCGTCGAGCTGCTTGGCGATCGGCAGCCGCGTGCCGCGCCAGAAGGTGCGGACGATGAACCAGCCGCCGATGGTCAGCCCCAGGAAGAGGAGCAGGAAGACGATCTGCGCCCGCAGGTCGGGCGTGAACGCCTCCCAGAAGCCGAGCAGGTTGTAGACCGGATCGCGAAGCTGGCTGGCGATGATGAAGGCCAGCAGCACGACGACCGCGTTGAGGGCGTAGCGGATCATGCCCTGCGTGAAGCCCGCGAAGACGCCGGCGGCGAGGCTCGCAACGATGAACAGGTCGATCGGACCCAGCCGCTGCAGAAACTCCATGGAAACCCTCCCTGCGGTCGGCCGGCAGCCGCCCGGCCGTCCCGAAGGGTAGCAGTCCGACCGGCGGGGCGGAAGGCGTTCAGCGGATCTGGGCGGCCAGGTGGTGCTGCAGCGCGCCGCGGATTCGTTTCATCGCGCGCTCGACCTCGCGCTCGTCCCCGGCAACCGGCGGCTGGAAGCGCAGTGAAACGGCATACGACACCTTGCCGGCCCCGAACTGCGGCCCGCGGTAGGCGTCGAAGAGGCGCGCCCAGACGCAGGTCGGGCCGGCGTTGGCGCGGACGATGCGCAGCAGCTCCCCGACGGGCGTGGCCTCGTCCAGCACCACCGACAGGTCGCGATCGATCGGCTGCGCGGCTGGGACCGCCTCGACGCGCGGGGCGTCGGGGACGAGGGCCAGCAGCCGGCCGAGGTGGATCGCCGCCACCACCGGCCGGCCCGGCAGGTCCCAGGCGGCGGCCACCCGCGGATGAACCTCCCCGGTGCTGCCGTAGGAGTGGCCTGCCGCGTCGACGAGGCGCGCCGCACGGCCCGGGTGCAGGTGCGGGTGCCGCTCCTCCGGCGTCTCCGCTCGGTACGTGGGCACCGGCACCCCGAGCGCGTCGTGAAGGGCGTTGATGGCGCCCTTCAGGTCATCGACGTCGGCGTCGCGGGCGGGCAGGCCGACCTGCCGCGGCAGCTGCGGCCCGAGGAGGGCGATGCCCGCGTGCCAGGCCTCGACCCGCCCGGTCCCCGCCGTCTCGGCCCAGGGCGGCGGCGTCTTCTCCGTTGCAGCGTATGTCTTGCCGACCTCGAACAGCCACGGGTCGCCGCGCCGCTGACGAACGTTCTCGGCCAGCGCCGCCAGGAGGGAGGGATACGGGACCGGGCGCAGGACCGAGTGCTGCTCGGCGGTCGGGTTGGCCAGGCGGATGTCGCGCGGGTCGGCCGGGTCGTAGCCGCTGCGCACGAGGTCGGCGGGGCCGATGAGCGCGTGCATCACCACCTCGTCCAGCCCGATCCCCGCCAGGATGCGGCGGACCCGGTGCCGCGGCTCGCTGGGATCGGCGCGGAACGGCGGCAGCGCGGGGTGCGGCAGGCGACCCTCGATCCGGCCATAGCCGTAGTTGCGCGCGATCTCCTCAGCCACGTCCTCTGGCGCCACCACGTCGAGCCGATGCTCAGGGACGCTCACCTCGACGCTGCCGGCGCCCGACGACCGGACGACGAACTCGAGCGTAGCCAGCAGCGCCGCCACCCCCTCGGCGTCGAGACCGATGCCCAGCAGCCGCTCGGCGCGCCCCAGGTCGACAGTCACGACACGACGTGGGCGTTGTGCCGGATCGTTGTCCACGATGCCGGTCGCCACGCGGGCGCCGGCGACCTCGGCCAGCAGCCGCGCCGCGCGATCGGCTGCGGTGCGCGGCAGGTGATGCCCGATCCCCTTCTCGTGGCGCAGGCTCGCCTCCGAGCGGAGGCCGAGGCGCCGCGCGGTGTTGCGGATGCTGGGGCCGTGGAAGATGGCCGACTCGAGGATGACCCGCGTCGTGCCGGCGCCGACCTCGGTGGAGGCGCCGCCCATGATCCCCGCCAGCCCGATCGGTTGCTCGGCATCGGCGATCACCAGCATGCTGGCATCGAGGGTGCGCTGCTCGTGGTCGAGCGACTCGAGACGCTCTCCGTCGCGGGCACGGCGGACCACGATCCGGCCGCCGGGCACCGCCTCGGCGTCATACGCGTGCATCGGCTGGCCGAGCTCGTGCATGACGTAGTTGGTGACGTCCACCACCGCGCTGATGGGCCGCATGCCTGCCGCCAGCAGCCGCCGCTGCATCCACGACGGCGACGGCCCGTTGACGACGCCTTCGAACCAGCGAGCCGTGAAACGTGGGCAGCCGACCGGGTCCTCGATGGAGACGCTGACCAGGTCCGCCGCCGCCAGCCCGGCATCCTCGGCCACCGCGCTCTCCGGCGGCGTCGCAGGCGAGCCGGCGAAGGCCGCGATCTCGCGTGCCAGGCCGAGCATCGACAGCGCGTCGCCGCGGTTGGGCTTGACGTCGACGTCGAGCACGACCTCGCCGAGCAGCGGCGCCAGGTCGGCGCCGAGCGGATGCTCGTTGGCGGTACCCAGGATGTGGATCCCATCGGCGTCGTCGCCGAGGCCGAGCTCGATGGCGGAGCACAGCATCCCCTGCGACTCGACGCCGCGGATCCTGCTGCGCTCGATGCGACGCCCGCCGGCCAGGATCGCTCCCACCCTGGCCACCGGCACCAGCTGCCCCGGGGCGATGTTGTCTGCCCCGCACACGACCTGGAGCGGCTCGCCGGAGCCGATGTCGACGGTCGTCAGCCACAGCTTGTCGGCGTTCGGGTGGCGCTCGACGGTGAGGAGCCGGCCGACGACCACATCGGTCCAGTCGGCACCGGTCACCTCGATGGCGCTGACCTCCATGCCGCGCAGCGTCAGCTCCTCGGCCAGGGCGGCCGGGGCGAGGTCGAAGGCGACGTACTCGCGCAGCCAGGACAGCGGAACGCGCATCGGCCTACCGGCCCGTCCAGAACTGCTCGAGGAAGCGCAGGTCGCCACCCATCAGCAGCCGCAGGTCGGGGATCCCGTGGCGCAGGAGCGTGATGCGGTCGAGCCCCATCCCGAAGGCGTAGCCCTGGAACTCATCGGGGTCGTGCCCGCCGGCGCGCAGCACGGCGGGGTGCACCATCCCGGCGCCCAGGATCGTCATCCAGCCGGAGTGGCCGCAGGCCGGACAGCCGCTCCCGCCGCATACCAGGCAGCTGACGTCGAAGGCGACGCTCGGCTCGGTGAACGGGTAGTAGCCGGGGCGGAAGCGGGTACGCGTCGCCTCGCCGTACAGGGCGCGGGCGAACTCCTCGAGCATCCCCTTCAGGTCGGCCAGGCTCGTCTCGCGATCGACGACCAGGCCCTCCACCTGAAAGAACTCGAAGTTATGCGACGCATCCACCGCGTCGTAGCGGAAGCAGCGGCCCGGCGTGATGATCCGGATCGGCGGGCGCAGGGCGCGCATGGCGCGGATCTGCACCGGGGAGGTATGCGTCCGCAGGATCGTGCCGTCTGCCGCCGGTCGCGGCGGATCCGCACCGGGCTCCGCAACGAACAGCGTGTCCCACAGATCGCGCGAGGGGTGGTCAGGCGGGATGTTCAGCGCCTCGAAGTTCATCTCGTCGGTCTCGATCTCCGGCCCCTCGAAGACCTCGAAGCCGAAGGCGTGGAAGATCTCGCGCAGGTCGCGCTCGACGGTCATGGTCGGGTGCAGGTGGCCGATGCGCGACGATCGGCCGGGGGCGCTCATGTCCAGCGTCTCGGCCGCGAGACGAGCCTCGATCGCGCCGCCGCTCAGCTGCTCGAGCCGGGATCGGAGCGCCTCCTCGACGGCGCCCCGCACCGCATTGGCGAGCTTGCCGGCCGCGGGGCGCTCGTCGGCGGGAACCTCGCCAAGGCGGCGCAGGAGCAGTGTCAGCTCCCCGGAGCGGCCCAGCAGCGCGGCGCGCAGCGCTTCGACCGCGGCGGCATCGGTGGCGCCTGTGACCGCGGCCAGGGCATCGGTCTGAAGCTGCGCGAGACGGGCTCGAAGATCGTTCATGCGTCATCCGGAATCATCGGGGATACAAAACGACCCCGCTCCGCGATTCGGAGCAGGGCCGATGGGCCGGCAGCGAGTTGTCGCCGCCGGCTAGGCGCTAGACGAGGCCCTGGCGATCTCGACCATCTTGCCGAAGGCTGCCGAGTCGCGCACCGCCAGGTCGGCGAGCATCTTGCGGTCGACCTCCACGCCGGCCGACTTCAGGCCGGAGATGAAGCGGCCGTACGGCATGCCATGCAGCCGGCTGGCGGCGTTGATGCGCTCGATCCACAGGCGCCGCATGTCGCGCTTGCGGTCGCGCCGGTCACGGTAGGCGTAGACGAGAGCGTGGAAGAGCGCCTCGCGCGCCGGACGGACCAGCTTCGAGCGCGTTCCACGGCGGCCGACCGCCTGGGCGAGAAGCCGCTTGTGGCGCCGGTGCGCGGGGACGCCGCGCTTCACTCGGGACATGCGTCAGCCTCTACTCGTAGGGAAGCAGCCGGGCGAGCTGCTTGTCGTGAACGGCGGCCACGCCGGTCTTGCCCGCGTAGCGGCGCTTGCGGCTGCTGGACTTGATCTCGAGATGGTGGCCGCTGCCCGCCTTTGGCCGAACCCACTTGCCCGAGCCGGTCTTCTTATAGCGCTTGGCCGTTCCCTTGTGGGTCTTCATCTTTGGCATCTGTGCTCTGCTCCGTCGGCTCCGCCTCGGCCAGCGCGACCGGTGCCTTGCCCCTGGCGACGAGCGCGTCGCCGATCGTTTCGCCGGTCGCCGCCTCCGGGGTGGCGACCCCATCGGTTGGCTCGGCCCTGTCGCTCTTCTTCTCGACCCGCTTCTCGTGCGGGGCCATGACGATGAACATGTTGCGCCCCTCGAGGAGTGGCGGCCGTTCCACCACTCCGTGCTCGGTCAGCATCTCGGCCGCCCGATCGAGGAGGTCACGCCCCAGGTTGGCGTGGCTCATCTCGCGTCCCCGGAACTGGACGGTGACCTTCACCCGGTCGCCGTCCTCCAGGAACTCCCCCGCTCGCCGCGTCTTCGTCCGCAGGTCATGGACGTCGATCTTGACCCGCAGCCGGATCTCCTTGAAGGTCTGAGACTTCTGCTTGCGCTTGGCCTCGCGCTCACGCTTCTGGAGCTCGTACTTGTACTGCCCGTAGTCGAGGATCCGGCAGACCGGCGGGACGGCGGCGGGAGCGACCTCAACGAGGTCGAGTCCCCTCTCCTGGGCCAGCGCCAGGGCCTCCGTGGTTGGTAGAACGCCGAGCTGTTGTCCCTCATCGTCGATGACCCGCACCTCGCGGATTCGGATCATGTCGTTGATTCGGAGATCCTTGGCTATGAGTGCTGCCGCTCCTTCAACAAATGAGCCACCGTCCGACGAGGGACGCGTGGCCCACACCGATGCGCAAACGCCGGCCGACTATACACCGATGCCCGCCGGGGGGTCAACGAGCGACTCACGCCGGTAGTGGGTCAGTTTGACCTCTCACGAATCTTGCGCTCCCGTTAAAGGCGCGGGGCGAGCCACCGGCATCCCAAGGAAATGAGGAGCTCAGGTATCGCACGGGACCGAGTAAGCCCGCCCCACCATGACCCAGAGTGTTCGCCCGCCATCTGAGGTGAATTCAGCGAATCGCAGGCCGATCTGCTTCGACGGTTCGTCCACGAGCAGCCACGCCATGCCCTCCGCTTGGCCGAGCAGTTCGCCCCCTAGTTTGTCGGCGGCGCGATGGATGTCCCCGACCCAGATCGATTTGTCGGTGCCTGGTAGCCAATCATCGGTATTGGCCATGGAGTCCGCCTCTTCGAAATAGCGGTCGACACCAAACACATCCATGATGGCTTCGGTGAGGCACGTGCTGCCGCTCTGATCACGGAGGCGCTCTCTCATCAGCTCTTCCGAACGGCCAGCAGCGCCTGCCGGCTGGGCACCAAATGCGCCCAGCGCAAACACAATTACGAGGAAGGCAAGCACCCCAATCGCGATCACGCCAGCCCAGGTGAGTGCCGACGGGCGATAAACGTTTGGAATCATTCTTCCGTTCACGGATACGTCGCATTCGCGCCAGCGACATCATCTGGCGCAAGGGTGCGCAGATTGAACGACTGCGCTGGCGTCGTAATGGTTCCGCACATTGTCGGTCCGGGCGGGCAATTTGCTCCGTACAGGTCGAGAAGCAGTACCCAATGGCCGAGCAAGCCCGCACGAATTGACTTCGAGTCTAGTACCAGTAATGAAACTGTCAAGCCAAAGTGAGTGCAACCGACTCAAGTCTCTTGGCTGCGTCGGGCAATTGAGACAGCGCATCCTGACGGTTCGTTTCTCCAGCGACTGCCGTCAAACTGAGACGCTACCCTCACGCCGGATAGCTGAAGAAGACGGCCACCTGGCGGCCATCCGGGTCGGTGACCCGGAAGGAGCGCATCCCCTCATAGCGGTCGCCCCCGGGTGGTCCGAGCAGGGCAAATCCGCGCTGGCTCAGCTCCTGCGCCCAGGCATCCACCTCCGCAGCGGTGTCGACCCGGAAGCCGATCTGCATCCCGTCGCGCGCCGGCCGCTCAGCGCGCCGAAAGCTGAGCTCGAATCCACCGAGTTCCAGGTCCACACCGCCATCGTCGGCGGCCCGACGCCGAAAGCCAAAGGCCGATTCGTAGAACTCGGCCACGCGGGAAGGATCGGTGGTTGCCAGGGCCAGCTGGCCGACCCCACGCATCTTCCTCAGGGCGTCTCCTCCGCATAGGGCCACAGCTCGCGCCGCTCGACGCGGCCGGCCAGGTCCTCGACGAACGCGGCCAGCGGCACGCCCTGGGTTGACTCGCCCGTCCGCAGGCGCGGCGAGACCGCGCGCGCCTCCTGATCCCGATCCCCCACCACCAGCATCACCGGCACCTTCTGCTCCTGCGCATCACGCAGCTTGGCCTGCATCCGCTCCGATCGGTCGTCGACCTCGGCGCGCAGGCCGGCCGCGATCAGGGCGTCGCGGACCTCTCCGGCGTAAGCCGCATGGCGATCAGCGATCGGGATGACCATCGCCTGCACGGGCGCCAGCCACGCCGGGAAGGCGCCGGCGAAGTGCTCGGTGATGACCCCGATGAAGCGCTCGAAGCTGCCGTAGATGGCGTAGTGCACCACGACGGGCCGCTCGGAGCCGCCGTCGGCGGCCCGGTACTCGAGGTCGAAGCGCTGCGGAAGCTGGTAGTCGAGCTGGACGGTGGCCATCTGCCATTCGCGGCCCAGCGCATCGGCGATGAAGATGTCGATCTTCGGCGCGTAGAACGCGGCGCCACCCGGATCCATGGTGTACGCGAGCTTGCCCGCTTCCAGGGCGGTCTTGAGGCGGCCCTCGGCGCGATCCCAGAACTCGTCGGAACCGAGCCGTTTCGCCGGCCTGGTGGCGAGCTTGAAGGTCGGGGTGAATCCAAACGGCGCGTACTGCTTCTGCACCATGTCCAGGGCGAGCCGCAGCTCGTCGTCGACCTGGTCGTCGCGGCAGAGGACGTGACTGTCGTCCTGGGTCAGCTGTCGGACGCGGAACATGCCGGCCAGGGCCCCACTTCGCTCGCGACGGAAGAGCCACGAGTAGTCGGCGAGGCGCATCGGCAGGTCGCGATAGGAGCGCAGCTGGGTCTTGTAGATGAGCATCGACTCCGGGCAGTTCATCGGCTTGAGCCCGGAGATGTGATCGGCGTCATCCAGGACGAACATGTTGTCCTGGTACAGGTCCCAGTGGCCGGAGGTCTCCCACAGCTCCTTGCGCACGACCGCTGGAGTCCGGACCTCCACGAAGCCACCGTCCCGTCGAACCTTCAGCGACCACTCCTCGAGGGCGCGCCAGAGGGCCATGCCGCGGGGATGCCAGAACGGAGCGGCAGGCGACTCCGGGTGGAAGCTGAAGAGGTCCAGGTCGCGCCCGAGCTTGCGGTGGTCGCGCTTCTTCGCCTCCTCGACCCGCCACAGGTACTGGTCGAGCTCCTCCTGCGTCTCCCACACGGTGCCGTAGATTCGCTGCAGCATCGGCCGCTTCTCGTCACCCCGCCAGTAGGCGCCTGCCGAGCTGAGCAGCTTGAATGGACCGATGCGCCCGGTCGTCTCCAGGTGCGGGCCGCGGCACAGGTCGTCGAACGACCCGTGGCGGTAGAAGCTGACCACGGCGGCCTGCTGCTCGGTGAGGTCGCGGATGATCTCGGCCTTGTAGTCCTGTCCGGCGGCGGTGACTTCCTTGAGCGCCTCGTCGCGTCCCAGCTCGCGACGCTCGAAAGGCAGATCCGCGGCCACCTGCTCACGCATCCGGCCCTCGATCGCATCGAGGTCAGCCGGGGTCAGGGCGCGCGGCAGGTCGAAGTCGTAGTAGAAGCCGTCGCGGATGGCTGGCCCGATCCCCAGCTTGGCTTCCGGGAAGAGGTCGAGGACGGAGGAAGCCATGACATGCGCGGCCGAGTGGCGCATCGTGTCCAGACGGTCGTGTGCGCTGGCGTCGAGCAGCTCGTCAGCCGCCGATCGCACCTCGTCGCCGTCGATCGCCATGCTGCGAAGCGTAGCGCATCGGCGAGTGCCCTCCGGCGTTCGGCGATCGTCCGGCGCGCCGCGGCGGCTAGACCGGCTTGAAGGCCTCGAACGGCTGCGGGCAGTCGGCGCAGTGGTAGATCGAGCGACACAGCGTCGGCCCGAAGGGGTTCTCGAGCGTCGTGTTGCGCGACCCGCAGTACGGGCATGTCGCGATCGGCAGGACGGCCAGGAGCTCGCCGCTGAACGAAGAGCCGACGGCCGGAGGGGGCGCGAAGCCGCTCGCGCGCAGCGCCTCGCGACCCGCCGGCGTGATGCGGTCCGATGTCCACGGTTCGGCGAAGCTGAGATCGACCACCACCTCGTCGGCCAGGCCACGGGCGCCAAGGCGCTCCCCGATCTGCTCGCGCATCACCTCGATCGCCGGGCAGCCGACGAAGGTCGGCAGCAGCTCGACGGTCAGCCGTTCGCCCGCCGCCGAATGCTCGAACGCGAACCCGCGGATCACCCCCAGGTCGACGAGGCTGATGGTCGGGATCTCCGGATCGGGGATCTCGGCCAATGCCGCCCAGACGGCGGCGTCACGGGAGGCAGCGACGGTCACCACGTGGCACCGGCGTCCGAGCGAGCCACCATCGTAAACTCGCCGTGCAGCCACTCGAAGTCAGGGGTGCGCCGGGTCCGCGCCTCCGAGGGTGGCGCGGCCGCGCGCTGCGTCGGCGACGGCACCGGCAGCCCGAGCTGCTCGAGGCGCGGGACCACGCGGTCCAGCCAGCGCGCCCGCAGCGTCTCGAGCGAATCGGGCAGGATTCGGGCGGCGAGAAGGCGCGCTTCTCCGGCGAGGGGCGCGAAGACCGCCTGCGCATCGGGCCAGAGCATCTCGAGCGCCTCCGCCAGGCGGCCACGCGAGTCGCTCCCGCCCTCCGCCAGCCGGCGCAGCCAGAGATCGAAATGGAGGAGATGGTAGGTCTCCTCGCGGCGCATCTTTGCCGCCAGGCCGGCCAGCGGCTGGTGGGACGAGCCGTCCAGCGACTCGAGCCGGACCGCATCGGCGTTCTCGTACAGGAAGCGGCGGGCGATGCTGAACGCCCAGTCGGTGCGGGCGTGGTTCATGAGCGCCGCGTGCCGGTATGCGTCGGCCGGCCGCCCGAAGGCGATCTGGTCCGGGTCCTCCCCGGTCAGCTCGGCCAGCAGCTCATAGAGCGCCTTGGCGTGGCCGATCTCGTCCTGGCTGACCGAGCTCATCGCCACGTCCTCCTCGAGGATCGGCGCGATGCCGGTCCACTCGGAGTCCCAGAAGCCGAGCACGAATTCGTCGTCGGCCATGGCCAGCAGCAGCTCGGCCAGCGCGTCCCGCGTCTCGCGATCCAGCTCGCTCACTCCCCCTCCTCGTCGACCTGCGGGCTGCCGGCGCGCTCGCGTGCCGCCTCCAGCTTGTGCTTGATCAGGAACCCGCCGGGACGCTTGAAGGACCGATCGAAGGGCGGCTTCAGCAGGTCCGGATCATCCAGCTCGGTGATCGCGTCGCGCGGCACGATCCACAGCCGCTCCGACTCCTGGCGGCGCCCGTAGAACTCGCGCGCGTAATGCGTGGCGAGCTCCTCGTCGGGCGCCCTGACGCTGCCGCCGTGGACCATGGGATCGCCCTCGGCTTCCTGGGAGAACACCTCCCATACGCGGTCCTTGGAGCCCATCGCGCCGATGGCGGCCTCAGGCCGCCGCGCCAACCGGACCGATGATCGCGTCGCGGACCCACTGCGTGGCATCGCGCGCGTCCCGCCGGAACTGGAGGCGCTCCTGCGACTTCGGACCGTGGCCGGTGACGACCGAGCGCAGCTCGTCCCAGTCCGGCTCGGTGTAGGCCCAGCGACCCGCCGCCTCGTCATACGCCAGGGCCGGGTCAGGGATCGTCAGGCCCAGCTCGCGGATGCGCGGCACGTAGATCGACAGGAACTCCTGGCGCAGCTGCTCGTTGCCCTTGGCCTTGATCCTCCAGATCAGGTCGCGATCCGTCGCCGGGTTGGTCGGCGGACCGTGCATCTGCATCAGCGGGCCCCACCATCGGTCGAGAGCGTCCTGTACCAGTGCGCGCTGGGCATCGGTCCCGTTCATGAGGGTGAGGACGACATCCCTCCCATGCATGATATGGACCGACTCTTCCCAGCAGATCTTCTTCATGGTCCGCGCGTACGGCGCGTAGGACGAGTCGCGCAGGGCCTGCTGGCTGACGATCGCCGCCGCGTCCACCAGCCAGGCGATGATCCCCACATCCGCCCACGAACGCGTCGGGTAGTGGAAGACGTTGTGGAACTTGGTCCTGCCGGCGAGCAGGTCGCTCAGCATCTGCTCGCGGCTCTTGCCGAGGTCCTCGGCAACGCGGTACAGGAGCTGGGCGTGGCCGACCTCGTCCTGGACCTTGCTGGTCAGCGCCAGCTTGCGGCGCAGCGTCGGAGCGCGGAGGATCCACTCGCGTTCGGGCAGGACGCCCATCAGCTCGCTGTTGGCATGCATCTCCACGAACTTGAGGACCGCGGCGCGGTAGTCGTCCGGCATCCAGTCGTCGGCCTCGATCTTGCCGCCGCCCGAGACGTGAGCGTAGAAGGCATCGGCGCGTGCTGTCTCGTTCACGAAGGAGAGGGTACCCCATGACCGATATCCGGACATCACGCCGCGGCGCTGAGGTGGGCCCCTGATCGGCCGTGCGCCACTGGGCGTCGTGGCAGCGATGCCTGAACTTGACACCACGTCCGGTGGTGCCCTACGCTTTCGCCCATGCCGTCGGCAGCTCGCACCGTTCCCGACCTGACACGACTTGGCCTCACCACCTACGAGGCCAAGGCGTACGTGGCCCTGCTCGGCCGCGATTCGTTCACCGCCGCACAGGTCTCCCGCCAGGCCGGCCTGCCGCGACAGCGCATCTACGACGTGCTCGGCAGCCTGGTCGAGAAGGGACTCGCCTCCACTCGACCCGGATCCGTGGTCAAGTACAGCGCTGTCTCGCCTGAGCTCTCTGTCGAGCGGCTCGTGCTGGCTCA
>Ga0209640_10002686_pt1 | contig 15494 bp, 12 predicted proteins | sample RifCSP10_1_FD_184018 | JGI IMG/M metagenome (GOLD analysis project Ga0209640, IMG submission 184018) | Soil microbial communities from Rifle, Colorado - Rifle CSP2_sed 10_1 (SPAdes) (version 2) | ecosystem: Environmental > Terrestrial > Deep subsurface > Rock core/Sediment | place: Rifle...
CAAGGAGTGGAGGAGCTATCCGCTCCTCAACCTGACCTTCGACCGCATCCCGGCCACACCCGTCCCCTGACCGGATCATTCGCGAGCCCGTCAGTCTGCGCGCGAATGATCCGCTCCGAGAGCCATCCAGGAACCGTTGGAGACCCTGAGGAGCGTCGGACGGCATGAGATTCCCTTGGATCGGGGCGGTCGGACGGGGGACACGCTGGGGGGTGGGGACGCAACTACTTTTCGGACTATTCATGAGGAAGGCCGGCACGGCCTCATGAATAGTCCGAAGCCTCAGCCCAGGAGACCGGCCAGGGTGGAGACGAGGCGCGACCAGGCGCGCGCTGCCATCTTGGGCCACGACCGATCCGGCAGCAGGGGCGGGAAGGTCTTCGCCTCCGGCTGGGCAAAGGCGTTGTCCCAGCCGCTGCCGTCCCAGAGGATGTCCAGGCCGGCGCCGCCCACCGCCTTGACCGAGGCGGCCGGGTTCTTGCCGTTTCGCCCGAGGCGGTTGCCGTGGATCCAGTTCCCCTCCGGCACCGGCCCCACGTCGAAGGCCGCCCCCTTGGGGAACGCCTGGGCCAGGCTCACGACCGCGATCCCGAAGGAGTCGTTGCCGCGGATCTCGTTCTCCGCAACCTCGGTCCGATCGGCGGCCATGATGAAGATGCCGGTGCCCACGGGGACCTGGCTCACGATGGAGCCGGGGTCGCCGAAGTTGCGGTGGTTGTTCCCCACCACCCGGTTGCGGAGCACGCGCGTGTCGTGGCCCGTCTTCGACGGGTTGTTGGGAAGCAGGAACACGAGGATGCCGCCGCTGTTGTCGTGGGCGTGGTTCCCTTCGACGAGGGCGTTCACGGAGTTCTCGATTTCGATCCCGGTCACGTTGCCGCGCACCTCGTTGTCCCGCACCACGATGTCGCGCGACTGCCCCACGTAGATGGCCGCGTCCCGGGCGCCGGTCACGAGCACGCGCTCCACTAGCACGTCGCTGCACTCCACGGGATAGACGCCGTAGAGGCCGGTCTTCTCCACCAGGAGGTCACGGAACACCACGCCGGTGGCGCCGTGGACGGTGATGCCGTTGCTCGTGTAGTTGCGGACGGCGAAGCCCTCGATCGTGAATCGGTGGCCCGAGGCGACGACCGCGTCCGTGCGCTCGTCGTCGCCCTCCAGGACCGGCCGGCGGCCGTCCTTCACCAGGCCGCGGAGGGTGATGCCGTCGACGTCGACGAGGACGCTCTCGCGATAGGTGCCCGGTTCGACCTCGATGGTGTCGCCGGGACGAGCGCCGTCCACCGCCGCCTGGATCGCAGCTCCCGGCGCGACGCGCACCACACGCGGCCCGGTCGTCGTCGAGGCAGGGGGCGGCGCCGGAGCGGGAGCGGGGGCCGGGGCGACCACCGCGCGAAGCCGAGGGACGACGGGAAGGCCCGAGGGCACGCGGTTCGGGATCTCGGGAAGCCGGCTCTCGTCGGTGAGGGCGCCCAGGAAGGCGACGAGGTCTTGTTGCTCTTCGCTGGTCAGGGGAAAAGCACGGATCTTGTCGTCGAGGTTCGGCAGGTCGAGCCCTTGCCCGCGGCCGCCCCCCTTCTGATAGAAGAGCACCACTTCTTCCAGGGTCCGGAACCGCCCGTTGTGCATGTAGGGCGCGGTCAGGGCCACGTTCCGCAGGGTCGGGACCTTGAAGGCGTGCTCATACGGTTTGCCACCCCCCGCCTCCGCGCGGCCGAGGTCCGTCTCCTGACCCGGCACGTCGGGAACGCCGATCACCTTGAAGTCGGGGTTGGCCAGGGTCGGGAAGCCGTGGCATTCGAAGCAGCGGGTCTCGAGCGACCGGAAGAGGGTCAGTCCTCTCCGCTCCGCCGGAGTGAGCGCTCCCGGGTCGCCCCCGCGGTATCGGTCGAACCGGGACCGATCGGAGACGAGCGTCCTTTCAAAAGCCGCGACCGCCCTCGTCACGTTCTCGAAGGTGACGCCCGAGCCCTGCGTGCCGCCGAACGCGTCGTCGAAGAGACGCACGTACTCGGGGATGGCCCGGAGCTCGCTCACCAGCTCGTCGGGCTTCTGGTTCATCTCCTTCTCTGAGGTGATCGGGAATCGAGCCTGGTCTTCGAGGTCGCTCGCGCGGCCGTCCCAGAACTGGCGGTGATTGAAAGCCGCGTTCCAGACGGTGGGCGCGCCCCGCTTGATGACCGCGCCGCCTTGCCGGTCCGGTCCCAGTCCCCGGCCGCCCTGCCCCATCGACTGACCGCGGCCGTCCGTGAGGCCCAGGTCGGGGTGATGGCAGGTCGCGCAGGACTGGTCGTTGGCGCCAGAGAGGACCGGATCGAAGAAGAGCAGGCGCCCGAGGGAGACGCGTGCAGGGGTCACCGGGTTGTCGGCGCGGGTGGTCATGGCCGGGAAGGGGCGGCGCAGTCCCCCGTCGCCCGGCGCGTGGACGGAGGCCGGGAGCTTGGGGATGTCCGCGGCCACCGGCCAGAGGCCCGCAGCCAGGAAGGTGACGAGAAGGACCGATGCCGCGACGAGCAGCCCGGCACGGAGGCGGCGAACGAGGCCTTTCATGGGGTAGCAACCTCAGTGGCGCGAGCTTACACGCCGGCTCGGAACGGGCGCAAGCCCGCGCCGGAATAAGGCGCCGATGGCCCGCGTACCTGTTGCGGAGGTGGAGCATGGGTCGGCTTCGAGCTTTGGCACTTCTCTCGGTCACGTTGGCGGCGGGCGCCCGCCCGGCCGACGCTCAGTGGTGGGACCGGGGCGAGGGCCCGGGTTCGCTGGTCGGCGTCTCCGTCGAGGTGGAGGGGCGCTCGACTCCCCTCTATCCGGCCCCGGAGGGCCGCCGCTGGTACGTAGAGGCGCGCCCCGATGCGCGCTACACGGTGACCCTGACCAACCGCACGCGCGAGCGGCTGGGGGTCGTCCTCACCGTCGACGGGCTCAACGCGATCAGCGGCCAGCGCGATCCCGGGCGGGGCCGTATGTACGTGCTCGGACCCTGGGAAGAGACGACGGTCCGTGGCTGGCGGTCTTCCTTGTCCGAGGTGCGCCAGTTCACGTTCGTGGACGAGCGGGCTTCCTACGCGGCTCGCTCCGGCAAGGCCAATGGCCGCATGGGTTGGATCGAGGTGGCGGTCTTCCGAGAGGAGCGCCCGTTCGTACGCCGGCCCTGCCGCTTCTCGCCTTGGTGCGAGGACGGCGCCGTGGACCGGCGGATGGCCCCCGAGGCCCGCGAGTCGACGGGAGAGCCGGCCCGCGACGAAGGCCGGGGCGAGGCGGACGACGAGGAGCGGAGCCGGGCCGACGCTCCCACGGCGGCGGCTCCCTCCGCCGAAGGCGCGGCCAAAGCCCGCGGGGACAGGGCCGAGTCCCGGAGCGCGGACCTCTACCGGCCGGCCCCCACGCCGGCACCGGGTTCGGGCTCTTACCCCGGCACCGGCTGGGGCGAGCGGGCGTACGATCCGGTCACGGTCGTGGACTTCCGTGCCGCGGTCGCGCCGGCGGAGCGCCTCACCCTGCGCTACGAGTATGCGAGCGCGCTGCGCGCGCTCGGCATCCTGCCGCGCCGCCATCCCGGCCGCGACCGGCTCGGCGAACGCGAGCGCGGAAACCTGGGGTTCGCCCGCCCTCCGCTCTATTGACCCCTGAATGTCGCGTGCTAACCTCCGCCCGTCCGTTTACGGGCGGAGGTCATCATGTTCACGACCGTCGCTGGGTTCTTGAAGACGTGGCGCTACGAGAGCGCGGCTACCCTGAAGATCATGAAGGCGCTCACCGACGCCTCGCTGGCCCAGGCCGTGACGCCCGTCGATCGCACCCTCGGACGCCTGGCCTGGCACGTCACCACGACCATCCCCGAGATGATGGAGAGGACCGGCCTTCGGTTGAGCGGACTGGCCCACGACGCACCCGTGCCCCGCTCGGCCGGTGAGATCGCCTCCGCCTACGAAGAGGCGGCGCGGTCGGTGGCGGCGGCCGTCGAGGAGGGCTGGGACGACACGACCCTGCTGGCCGAGGACGACATGTACGGACAGAAGTGGAAGCGGGGCGCCACCCTCGGCGCCCTCGTCCACCATCAGATCCACCACCGCGGCCAGATGACCGTGCTCATGAGACAGGCCGGGCTCGTCGTCCCGGGCACGTACGGCCCGGCGCGCGAGGAATGGAACGCGATGGGAGTTCCGCCTCCTACCATTTGAACCAGCGCCGCACCGCGCCGAGCTAGGGGCTCCCTTGGGTTCTCGTCTTTTCTCATATATCATATATTGACTATTGACGGGAGCCCTCCGGCGGGTGTAGCCTCCCAATCCGAATCGTTGGATGCTCGCCCGCTGGCGCGCTCTGGCATCCGGACCTCTCTAGATGAGTGATACAACGGTCGTTGCGCCGGGTCTCATGCCCCTTGGCCGACGCGAGTTTCTTTCGCTGTCCAAGGACACCAGTCAGCCAGAGACGGATTTTTGGATTCGAGTCCACCGGCCCGCGATGGCCTGCCGATTCGAGGTCACGCTCCCTGGCTCGGACGGAAGACACATCCCGGCCGCGCGGGAAGCGCTCGATGGCATCGACGCCGTAGAGGCTGCCCTCACCATCTTCCGCGACGAGAGCGACATCAACCAGGTCAACCGTTCCGCCGGCGACGGTCCCGCCTTCCTGAGCCCGCACCTCCTCGCGCTGCTGGTTCAGAGCCAGGCCCTGCACCGCGCCACCGAGCGGGCCTTCGACATCACGTCGACCCCGCTCAGCCGCACCTGGGGCTTCCTGCGGCGCGAAGGGCGCCTCCCCACCCTGGCTGAGATCGAGAACGCGCGGTCGGTCGTGGGGATGGAGAAGCTGATCCTGGACGAGGCGGCGAAAACCGTGCGTTTCGGCCGGCCCGGGGTCGAGCTGAATTTCAACGCGATCGGGAAGGGCTACGCCCTCGATCAGGTCGCGGCCGGCTTGCGACGCCGCGGGGTCAGGCACGCGCTCCTTTCCGCCGGCGGAAGCAGCGTGCTCGCGATCGGTGGTGGTCGCGAGGGTTTCGGGGTGGACGTGCGGTCCGCCCGAGTCCCTCGGCCCTTGGCGCGCCTCCGGCTCCGCGACGCGGCGCTCGGGACGAGCGGGGCGGGCGAGCAGTTCTTCGAGATCGAGGGAGGGCGCTTCGGCCATCTCCTCGATCCGCGCACCGGTTGGCCGGCCCGAGGCCTCGTCAGCGTCTCGGTCGTGGCCGACGAGGCCGCCACGGCGGATGCCCTGGCCACCGCGTTCTTCGTCGGTGGCGCGGGCCTGGCCGAGCGGTATTGCGCCGACCATCCGCGGACCCTGGCCCTGCTCACCGAAGAAGGCGCCCCCGGAGCGCTCAGGGTGATCGGCGATCACGACGGAGCGCGGTGGGATTCCGGCCGGCCCGGAGCGGGGCCGGCGGCCGAGATGAGGGGGGTCGACGCATGACGTCCGACAGGCTCTCGGGCTTGCAGCAGGCGGCTCTCGTCGTGCTGCGTACGCTCGTGGGCTGGCACTTCCTGTACGAGGGTTACTACAAGGCGGTGGCTCCAGCCTGGAGCCGTGCCGGGTACCCCCTGGGCCACTGGAGCTCCCGCGGCTACCTGCGCGCCGCCACCGGCCCCTTCGCCGACGTCTTCCATCGCCTCGCCGGCGTGACCTGGCTGGACATGGTCGACCACCTCGTGGTGGCCGGCCTCGTCCTCGTGGGGCTGTCCTTGCTGCTGGGTCTCTTCACCCAGGCCGGCTGCGCGGGCGCGCTCGGCCTGCTCGCGCTCTTCTACCTCTCGGCGATCCCCACGAGCGGTGCTATGCAGCCGGGCGGCGAAGGGGCCTACCTGCTCGTGAACAAGAACCTGATCGAAGCCGCGGCCGTGGTCGTGGTCTCGAGCTTTCGCACCGGGCGCATCGCCGGACTCGACCTTCTCCGGAAACGGAGCCGCGCGATCCAAGAGACGGAGGCCCTGGCGTCATGAACCTCACCCCCGAGCAACAGGAGCTGGGCCGCCGGAACTTCCTGAAGGCGGTGGCCACCACCCCCGCCCTGGCCGCGCTCGGCGCGGCCGCGGTCTTCAAGGGCCCGGTGCGGGGCGGCCCCGTGCGCGTGGGCATCGTCGGCCTGGGCGGGCAAGGCCGGGTCCTGCTCGGCGCGGCGGACCCCGCCTACACGCAGGTCCTCGCCCTTTGCGACGTGAACCCGAGCCGTCTCCGGAAGGCGGACGAGGTGCTGGCCAAGGCCGACCGGCCCCCGGCCAAGCACTACGACGACTGGAAGACCATGATCGAGAAGGAGGACCTCGAGGCGGTCGTGCTCGCGGTGCCTCTCTGGCTCCACGCGGACATGACGGTCGGCATGCTCGAGGCGGGCAAGCACGTCCTGTGCGAGAAGATGATGGCCTGGGATGCCGAAGGGTGCCGGCGCATGGCGGACGCCGCGAAGAAGAGCGGCCGGCTGCTCGAGATCGGCTACCAGCGGAACTACAACCCCGTCTACCAGGCCGCCTACGAGGGTGTCGTCAAGGGGGGGGTCCTGGGCGACGTCTTCCACGTGCGGATGGTCTGGCATCGCAACGGCCCCTGGCGTCGCAAGGAAGACCCGCCCTCGCCGGACTACGACCCGTCGCGGTGGGGCTACCCGACCTTCGATCACCTGATCAACTGGCGCCTCTACTGGAAGTACTCGCAGGGCCTCGCCGCCGAGCTCGCGAGCCACCAGGTGAACGTGGCGAACTGGTTCTTCGGCGCGGTTCCAGAGGCGGTCCTGGGCTCGGGCGGCGTCTACCGCTACACGAACGAGGCGCGCGAGGTCCAGGATCACGTCTACCTCACGTTCGAGTACCCCCAGGGACGGACCGCCGTCTTCACCTCGATCGAATCGAACTCGCACGACCACTACTACGAGGCGTACTACGGCACCAAGGGCACCCTCATCATGCGCGGCGAGACCGAGGCCTACCTCTTCGACGAAGGCGGAGAGAAGAAGGCCACCAGCATCGCGGTCACGGCCAAGGGCACGGGCCCGGTGACGGACGCCTCCGAGAGCCGGGCCGCCGACGCGGCCGGGCGCTGGGCCACGGGGTCGCAGCAGGGGGTCGACCGCCTCGTCTCGTACCGCAACGAAGTCTCCGGTTTCTGCGCCTCGGTCCGCACCGGGACGCCGCTCCTCTGCGGGCCCCAGAAGGCCATGGGGTCGGCCCTCGCCTGCATCGCCGGCAACCAGGCCATGGCGAAGAAGGCCCGGGTGGCGATCGGCTGAGCGGATGGCCCTCGCCCTTCCTTCCCCGACCCGCTTCCGCACCAAGCAGGAGTTCGTGTACCGGGCCCTGCGCGACGAGATCATGTCGTGCGAGCTCGGCCCCGGCCAGCGCCTGGTGATCGACGACCTCGCCCGGCGCCTCGAGGTGAGCGCCATCCCCGTGCGCGAGGCCCTGCAGACCCTGCAGTCGGAGGGCCTCGTCCAGAGCGTGCCTCACGTGGGCGCCACCGTCAGCCCGATCTCCCGCGAGTCGATCGACGAGGTGTTCGCGGTCATGGAGGGGCTCGAGATCGTGGCCACGCGAGGGGCCGCGGAGCGCATGACCGACCACGACGCCCGGGCCCTCGGGGAGGTCGTGGCGGCGATGGACGAGGCGGCCTCGCAGGGTCGACACGAGGAGTGGGCCGACCTCAACACCCGCTTCCACACCTCGATCAGCCGCCTGAGCGCCATGCCCATGCTCCAGGAGATGACCGAGCGGGTGCTGTCCCGCTGGGACCGCGTGCGGCGCTACTACTTCAGCGGCGTCCTCGTCCACAGGATCGAGCAGGCCCAGGGGGAGCACCGCGAGATCTTCGCCGCGATGAAGGCGCGCGACTACGCCGCCCTCGAAGACACGGTCAAGAAGCACAACCGCGGCGCCCACGTCGCCTACGCCGAGTACCTTCACACCCACGCGGTGGAGTGAGTCATGGCACTGCCCGGAGACGAGCCGTGAGCGATCCCCGCTGGCCGCGGGTGGCGTCGCTCAAGACTCCCGACGCGTTCCGGGGGCATCTCGCGAAGGGCGCCATCGACCTGCCCTTCGACGAGGCCCTCGCCGCGCCCGCGTCCTCGCCCCTCGCGAGCGCCCTCCAGGTCGGGGGCGTCCGGGTGGGCAACCGCTTCTGCATCCTGCCCATGGAAGGCTGGGACGGCACCCCCGACGGCGCGCCATCGGACCTGACCGTGCGCCGCTGGCGCAACTTCGGGCGCAGCGGCGCCAAGCTGATCTGGGGAGGCGAAGCGGTGGCGGTCCGCGAGGACGGGCGCGCCAACCCGAACCAGCTCGTGATCAAGGACGCGACTCTCGGGGCCCTGGAGCGGCTGCGACAGGCGCTGGTCGGAGCCCACCGCGACGCTTTCGGAGCCGGGGCCGACGCCGACCTCTACCTAGGCCTCCAGCTCACGCACTCCGGACGCTTCGCCCGGCCCAGCACGAAGGGCCGCGCCGAGCCCCTCACCGCCTACGCCCACCCGCTGCTCGACCGGCGGTTTCCGGGTGGCCGCCAGATCACGGACGAACAGCTCGACCGCCTGGTCGACGACTTCGTCGTCGCCGCTCGCCGCGCCCACGCGGTGGGCTTTCAGTTCGTGGACGTCAAGCACTGCCACGGGTACCTCGCCCACGAGCTTCTGTCCGCGCGGACCCGTGATGGCCGATACGGAGGCTCTTTCGAGAACCGCACGCGGTTCCTGCGCAAGATCGTCGAGGGCGTCCGGGCCGAGGTCCCCGGCCTGGGGCTGGGCGTTCGGGTGTCCGCGATCGATGCTTGCCCGTTCCGGCCGGACGCCGCCGGCGTGGGCGCGCCGGAAGCGCCCGAAGGCTACCGCTACGCTTTCGGCCTGCTCGAGCACGAGCGCATGGACGCGGCCCTGGACGACGGCCGAGAGCTCTTCCGGCTGTTCCGTGAGATCGGCGTGCGGTGGGTCTGCGTGACGGCCGGGAGCCCGTACTACAACCCCCACATCCAGCGGCCGGCGCTCTTCCCTCCGACGGACGGATACCTGCCCCCGGAGGATCCCCTGCGGGGCGTGGCCCGGCAGATCGAGGCCACCGCGCGCCTCAAGGCGGAGTTCCCCGACCTCGTCGTGGTCGGCTCCGCCTACAGCTACCTTCAGGAGTGGCTGCCGAACGTGGCGCAGCGGGTCGTCCGCGAAGGCGGCGCCGACTTCGTGGGCCTCGGCCGCATGGTGCTTTCGTACCCGGAGCTCCCCGCCGACGTCCTCTCGGGCGCGCCGTTGCGTCGCAAGGCCATCTGCCGTACCTTCAGCGACTGCACGACCGCGCCCCGGAACGGCCTCGTCTCCGGCTGCTATCCCCTCGATCCGTTCTACGCCGCCCTCCCGGAAGCAAAGCACCTCAAGGAAGTGAAAGAAGCCCTCCGCGTATGAAGCCGGTCCCTCGCGACCAGCTCCTGGCCGTCCTGACCGCCTTCCTGGCCCTCTTCTCGATCGTGGGGTTCGCCCTCTACGGCCTGCCCTTCTTCTACGACTTCTTCTTCAAGGACCTCGGCTGGACCCGGCAGGCCGTCACCTCGGGCAACGCCTACAGCAAGATCGGCGCCGCGCTCGCATTCGGTCTCGTCGCGGGCGTCATCGTGGATGCGGTGGGCCCCCGGCGGCTCATGCTCGTGGGGATCGTGATGGCGGGGGCCGCCCTCGTCGGCCTCTCCACCGTCACCTCGTCGGCCTTCTGGCTCTTCTACCTCTTCTACGGCCTGAACGCCCTCGGGTACGTCTTCGGGGGCCCACTCCCCAACCAGGTCATGCTCTCGCGCTTCTTCGACGCGGGCCGGGGCAAGGCCATGGGGATCGCCTACCTCGGCATCGGGATCGGCGGCGCGATCGTGAACCAGCTCGCTCCCTACCTGATTTCGATCCTCGGCTGGCGCGGGGCCCTGCGCGCGCTCGGCGTCCTCATGATCGTCGTCGCGTTTCCGGCCGCGTACTTCGTGCGGGAGCCGCCGGTCGAGGGAAGCGACGGCGTCAAGGGGCCGCTCCTCTCGCGCATCGCGGCGTCACTCCGGGAGCTTCCCGATTTCCTCCGCGGCATGCTGCGGCGTCCCGCTTTCTACTTTCTCGCTCTCGGCAGCATGGCCTCGATCGGCGCGGTCGGGGGCACGATGCAGAACCTGAAGCTCTACCTCAGCATCGACCGCGGCCTCAGCCAGGGGGAGGCCGGCAACGTCGCATCCACGATCCTGATCGGCAGCCTCGTCGGGCGCCTGCTCATGGGCTGGCTGGCCGACCGCTGGGCCAAGAAGCACGTGATGGTCCTCATCTACGTCATCGTCGCCGCCACGATTCCGCTCATGTACCTGGCCCCGTCCCTCCTGCTCTTGAAGGTCGCCGCCTTCCTGTTCGGCGTGGGGCTCGGGGGGGACTACATGATCATCCCGTTGATGGCGGCCGAGCTCTTCGGCCTGCGGGTCCTGGGTCGGCTCATGGGCGTGGTGCTCACCGCGGACAGCGTGGCCGAAGCCACGGTGCCGATGGCCGTGGCGGCGCTCCGTGACCAGTCTGGCACCTACGCGCCGGGCTTCGGCCTGCTCGTGGCCTTGGCTGCCGTGGGCGCTCTGGCGGTGGCGTTCCTGCCGAAGGCCCCGGAGCAGCATCGGCCGGGCTCGACCGCCGAGGCCTGAAGCGCCGGCCCTCGTCTCGCCCTTCAGAACGACTTACGGAACTGCACGCTCAGGATGTTGACCGTCGCATTGTAGCCGCCGACGAGGGTTCCGCTCGGGGTCGACGTGGCCGAGTCCTGGTTGGGCAGGTTGCTGCTCGCGTCCTTGATGAACAGGTGGGCGTAGCCGAGGTCGATCGCGCCGGACTCGCCGATCTCGTATTGGAAGCCGATCGCGGCCCATACGCGGTCATCGTCGGGCAGCCGCGGCGTCCGGAACTGGTCCTGCACCGGCGACTTGTCGTACGCGGTGCCGAGCCGGAGCGTCCAGCTCTCGTTCATCAGGTAGCTGAAGCCGAGGCCGACCCGCCAGGTGTCCTGGAACTTCAGCGGCACCGAGCTGAGCGCCGAGCCGCCGCTGCGAACGATGGCGAGGTCCTGGATCGAGGTCCAGCCCGTCCAGGTCCAGTCGGCCATCACTTCGGCCTTTTTGGTTTCGTAAGAGGCGGCGATGGAGGCGATCTCGGGAAGCTCGATGTGGGTCGAGACCGGCCCCGAGGCGAAGCGAGCGTTGAGCGCGGTGCCCAGCGCCCCGAGGGGGCCGGACGTCGCGAAGGCCGGGGCATCGGCGAACGTCACGTCGCCCTCGACGTCGTGCTTGATCTTCGACCGGTAGCTGCCCGCGAGGCGGCCCTGCTCGCCGAGCTTGAGGGTCGCGCCCACGTTCCAGCCCCAGCTCCAGGTATCACCCTCGACCGTGCTCGTGCCTTCCTTGGCCAGTCCCGCGGCCCCGCCGAGCTGCGCGAGGATGCCGGCGGCGGCCGCCGGCCCCGCCGCCTGCAACGCGCCGCCGTAGGCCAGGCCCCCGTAGGGGACGTTCTGGGACAGCGTGGCCTTCAGCCGCTGGTAGCTCGCGCCGGCGCCGATCGAGAAGTTGTCGCTGACCTTGTAGGCGAGCGTGGGGTTGAGGTTGACCGTCTCGACCTTGGACTGGACGGCCTTGAAGCGGCCCATGAAGTCATTCGACCACTCGGTCTCGAGCCCGAACGGGACGCTGACCCCGAGGCCCAGCCAGGCGTTCGACCCGGCCTGCCAGGACAGATAGCCGTTCGGGACCGGAATCCAGCCCCCGGCGTCGCCGCCCGTCCCGCCCAGCGGAACCGGGATCGGGGTTGCGCCGAGAGAGGGCCGTGTGGAGCCCGAGTCCGCGAACGTCGTCTTCACTCCTATCGGATCGACCCCCAGCACGAACTGCTTGCCGGGAACGCGCGTGAGGTTGGCCGGGTTGAAGGAGATCGCGCTCGCGTCCTTGACGCTCGCGGCCTGGCCAGCGAACGCGTTGCCGAGTCCACTGGCGTTCTGCTCGACGAGCTGAAAGCCTGAAGCCAGCAATGGGGCGGGGTAGGCGACGCAGGCGGCGCCTAGCACGATCGCCGCCGTTCTCTCGAGAGCCGAATGATGCGGCATGGGTGTCTGCTCCTTTGGAGGTGCCGTCGGGGCGCAAGACGACACCCTCGATTGTGTTGCGCGCAGGGCTGGGCGCCATAGGCCCTTGGCATCATTTGGCCGGGTCGGCGGGTTCGGGGCCGCCTATGCGCGCCCGCCTCCCGGATGTGATCGAGCTCGAAGCCCTGAGGCGGTCGGGCCACGCGCATGCGGCGCTCCCAGCCCGGCAGCTTCATCAGATAGATGGTCCGCCACAGCCACCAGGCCGGGAAGCCAGAGACCTTGAGCCCGAGGATCTCGGCCACCGCGCTCCGCCCCCCGATGGAGGCGAGCTTGCCGAGCCCTCTGAACGCGAAGGGCCGCATTGGCCGTCCGCGCAGAGTGGCGACGATGTTGTCGGCGCAGACCACGGCCTGCCGGATCGCGTTCTGGGCGGTGGGCGCGTAGGGCTGTCCGGTGTAGCGATCGGGAATGGACGCGCAATCGCCGAGCGCCCAGACGCCGGGCGATCGGGGAACGGCGAGCGTCTCCTCGGCCACGATCCGGCCGCGGTGGGTCGGGCAGCCCAGGCGCGCGAGCATGGGGTTGGGCGCGTTGCCGACGGTGCAGACGAGGGTGCGGTTCGGGATCATCTCGCCGCTCGCCAGGAACACCTGGCCCGCGGTGGCCGCGTTGCAGCGTGTGTTGAGCTTGATCTCGATCCCTCGCGACGTCAGTTGACGCTCGGCGTAGCGGCCCAGGCCGGGCACGACCTCCGGGAGGATCCGCTCCTGGCTGTGGACGAGGACGAAGCGCACCTCCTTGGCCGCGACGTTGCGGTACAAGACGAGCTGCACCATCTCCTGCAGCTCGCCGATCGTCTCCACGCCGCTGAAGCCGCCGCCCACCACCACGAAGGTGAGCAGGGCCTTCTTCAGGTCGGGGTCGGTCTCGATGTCCGCCTGCTCGAGGCAGCCGATGACGTGGTTGCGAAGGTAGAAGGCGTCGCCCACGTTCTTGAAGGGGATGGAGTGTTCGCTCATCCCGGGCAGGCTGGAGAGGTCGACGATGGTCCCAAGAGCCACGACGAGGTGGTCGTAGGGGAGGATCCGGAGGTGCTTGCCTTCGCCGACAAGGACATCCACTTCCCTCTGGTCGAGACGGATGGCCTCGACTTCGCTCGCGAAGAACTGCGTCCGTTTCAGCATGCGGCGGATGGGGTTCACCATCTGGGTGGGCAGGATGGCGCCCGCCGCCACCTCGGGAAGCAAGGGCTGGAAGACGAAGTGGTTCTCGCGGTTGACGAGAGCGATCTCCACGTCCGGGTCCTTGAAGTAGAAGGCCTCGATCCCGCCGGCGTTGGGGTTCCAGTCCGGCAGACGCTGGGGGCCCGAAGAGGCGTGCACGACCTTGTGCTCGCGAAGGCGCCGGTAGGCCGCGGCCATGTCGCTCACGATGATCGCCACGTGCTGGAACGAGCGGTCGTTGCTGCGAGCGTCCTCCGGTATCGAACGGCCCCGGGGCGCCAGGTACTCGGTCAGCTCCAGCGCCTCGTCGCCCAGCTTCAGGCGCACCACGCGCGCCCTCGCGCCGAAGACGCCGTGCAGGCGCTCGAAGGCCTCGCCTGCCACCTCGACGTCCGAGGTCTTCACGAACGACAGCACCCGGGTGAAGAACTCGACCGAACGGTCCATGTCGCGGACGGTGAGGCCAAGGTCCTTCACCGCAACCACCGGCCCCGGTCCGTCGGCCTGGACAGCGCAGGTGGTCGCGGTGAAGGCAACGATCCAAGCCCAAAGCCAGAGAGGGCGGATGGCCCCTTCCGTCGTGGACCCACCTCGCCCCCTCACGCGCGCACTCCCACCACCTCGCGCTGACCCACCGACTCCGTCGAAACCCCCAGGCGCCTCTTCAAGTGCTCCCCCACGCGAAGGGCGTTGGCCATGATCGTCAAGGCCGGATTCACGGCCGCGCTGGACACGAAGAAGCTGCCGTCCACGACGTAGAGGTTGTCGACGTCGTGCGCGCGGCAGTCGACGTTCAAAGCCGAGGTCGCGGGGTCGTGCCCGAAGCGGATGGTGCCGTTCTGGTGGGCGACGCCGGCAAGAGGGATTCGTTCGCCGATGAAGAGGCTCCGCCCGAAGAGCCCCTGGTGGCATTCGTGACCGTGCTCCGGGCACCGCGTCTGCTGTTTCATGAGGCCCTCGAGCTTGGCCCGTAGCCGCTGGTGGGCCTCGAGGTTGTTGGGCGTGTAGGCAAGGACGATGTTGCCCTTCTTGTCGATGGTGACCCGGTTCTCCGGGTCGGGCAGGTCCTCGGAAGTGAGCCAGAAGTCGAGGGAGTGCCGGGCCATCAGGTCGAGCGTGAAACCGGGTGCGATCGCGGGGGCGCCGGCGGAGAGGGCCACGCCGTCGAGCTTCCCGACGAAGGAGATGTGGCCCATCGGGTACTCCCAATCGCTCGACCCGAAGTAGTAGTCGTTGACGCCCAGCGTCTTCTGGAACGTGGTCGGGTTGGGGCACCTCGAGACCGCGAGCAGGACCGAGTTCACGTGGCCCATGTAGTGCCGGCCCACCACGTCGGAGGAGTTGGCGAGGCCCTTGGGGTGCTTTTCGTTCGCGGAGCGGAGAAGCAGGGCGGCCGAGTTGATGGCGCCCGCAGACACGGCCACCACCTCCGCGGAGTAGGACTCTCTCACCCCGTTCCGCTCGACCTCGACCGCGGTGACCTCGCGGCCCGAGGCGCTGGTGAGAAGCCGGGTCACGAAGGCGTTCGTGAGCAGGGTGACGTTCGGCCGCTCCAGGGCAGGCTCCACGCAGATGGTGTGGGCGTCCGACTTGGCGTTGACCAGGCAGGGGTAGCCGTCGCAGGTGGCGCAGCGGATGCAGGCGCTTCGGGCCTTGTCCTTCTCGTCGAGGCGAATCCCCAGGGGCACGTGGAACGGCTTTACGCCCGCTCGGGCAAAATCGTCCGCGAGGTGCTGGATGCGGGGCTCGTGGCTCGCCGCCGGGTGCGGGTAGGGGGCCGCTCGCCTCCGGCTCCGTCGGGTCCTCGCCGCGCTTGCCGTGCACGTGATAGAGCCGCTCGGCCGCCGTATAGAAGGGCTCGAGGTCGTCGTAGGAGATGGGCCAGGCCGGGGAGAGGCCGTCCACGTCGAGGGCCGCGGTCAAGGAGTGACCTTCCAGGCGCCGTCGACGAGGGCGAGGGCCAGGGTCGACTCCACGACGACGCCGTCGCTGGCGCGGGAGCCGTTGACGGTGGCGACGGCGGTCTGGGGAGTGGGCCGGGCCCTTCGGCCTCCTCCAGGCCCGACGAGCGGGCGAGGGGATGGTATGGCCCGGCGTCGGGTTTGACAAGGACGCACGCAAGGGGAGCGAACGAGACGGGACGTGGCTTCAGGCGGCGAGGCGCTCCTCGATCCGGCCCTCGCCACAGAAGATGCAGCGATGGCGGTTCTGGTGG
>Ga0209640_10002687_pt1 | contig 15493 bp, 9 predicted proteins | sample RifCSP10_1_FD_184018 | JGI IMG/M metagenome (GOLD analysis project Ga0209640, IMG submission 184018) | Soil microbial communities from Rifle, Colorado - Rifle CSP2_sed 10_1 (SPAdes) (version 2) | ecosystem: Environmental > Terrestrial > Deep subsurface > Rock core/Sediment | place: Rifle...
CATGGACGCTGGGCGTCGCCGCCTGGCAGCGCCTGTCCGAAGAGCCGCTTGCCGCGCCGCCGTCGCGCGCGGCGTTTCCGGCCGGAGGGCTCTACGTGCTACGCGGCGAGCGAGCGCACGTGGTCGTCCGCTGCGGCGATGTCGGACAGAACGGCAACGGCGGCCATGCGCACAACGACCTCCTCTCCTTCGAGCTCTCGTACGGACTTCCACTCATCGTGGACTCCGGCACCTATGCGTACACGTCCGACCCCGGCGCACGGAACGCCTTCCGCTCGACGGCCGCGCACAACACGGTCGTCGTCGGCGACGCCGAGATCAATCCCATCGCCGACGCGGCGCTGTTCAGGCTGAAGCAGTTCGCGCATCCGAGCGTCGAGCTGTTCGAGGAGGCGGTCGACGCGGTTCGTCTGACTGCATCGCACGACGGCTACCGCAGGCTGACGCCGCCCGTCGTCCACCGTCGCACCTTCGACCTCGAGCGAGCGTCCGACGAGCTGAACGTGCTCGACGAGCTCCTGGGAGACGGCAGCCAGCGGGCGGAGTCGCGCATCCACTTCGCACCGGGCGTTGTCGTGGTCGACGTCCGCGACGGCGAATGGAGGATCGAGCGCGGGACCGTCGCCTGCAGGCTCGAGCTCCGCGGCTTCGACGAGATTCAGCTCGTCGAGGGCTGGGTCTCCGACCGATTCGGCGTCCGCGAGCGGGGCCCCGTGCTCGTCGGAACGGTGGCCGGGGTGCTTCCGATCCGGGTCGGCTACCGGCTCGTGCCGGTCGTGGCAGCTGTCGAGAAGCGCGTGGAAGCAGCGGGGGCGGCACGCTGAGCGAGAGCTACGACGTCTGCGCCGCCGTCGTGTCCGACCTGACCTTCGACGCCCGGGTCTGGAAGGAGGCGACGTCACTGACCGCCGGCGGGTACACGGTGAAGCTGATCGGCTGCAGGTACGACCTGGGCCGGACCGTACGCCGCAGTCATCGAGGCGTCGACGTCGTCGAGGTCTCGCTGGGGACACGTGCACGCGTGTCGCTCCCGCGCCGCGCCGTCACCCTGCTGCGCATCTGGGTCGAGATCGTACGTACGCGCGCACGCGTATACCACGCTCACAACATCCACGTCGCCCCGCCTGCGTGGGCGGCGAGCAGGCTGCGACGCGCGAAGCTCGTCTACGACGCGCACGAGCTGTACGGCGAGCCGCACAGCCGCGGCGTCATCGCTCGCGTCGCCGCGCGCGTGTCCGGCCGGACCGAGCGGTTCGTCGTCCGCCGCAGCGACGTCGTCATCACGACGAACGCCTCTCGCGCGGAGGCGCTGCACAAACGCTACGGTCGGGAGGACGTCGCCGTGCTGGCCAACGTCCCGGTGCGCGTCGAGAAGGTCGTCCCACTCGATCCCGGCTACCCGCAGGGAGTGCCCGTCGCGCTGTACCAGGGCGGGATCTATGCGCGCTCACGTGCGTTCCGCGAGGTCATAGCCGCCGTCGCCGACCTCGACGTCCACCTCGTGATCATCGGCTTCGGACGCGAGGCCGACGTGCAGCTCGTGCAGCGCTGGGCGGACGAGTACGCGGTGTCTGCGAAGGTGCACCTGCTTCCCCCGCGACCGTTCGAGGAGCTGGTTCGAACGGCAGCGGCGGCGTCCATAGGATTGGTCCCAGTGAAGGCCGACAGTCTGAACAACTACCTCGGTGACACGAACAAGCTGTTCGAGTACCTGATGGCCGGGTTGCCGGTCGCAGCGAGCGACCTGCCGGAGATACGGAGGGTCGTGACACAGGGCGATCCGCCGGTCGGGGAGATCTTCGACCCGAGCTCGCCCGCCAGCATCGCGGAAGCCATTCGGCGTGTTCTCTCCGACGAGGCGGCGTACGAGCTGCGGCGCAAGGAGGCCCGACGGCTCGCACTCGAGCAGTTCAACTGGAACCTCGAGGAGCGCAGGCTCCTCGGCCTCTACGAGCCTCTCGTCGGGCGGCGCGCGACGGAGGGAGCGCGCACATGAAGCAGGTCCTGCAGGATCGCAGCGGGCTCACCGTCGTTCGAGACGTTCCGGCGCCGCCGTGTCCTCCCGGCGCGGTCCTCGTCCACAACCTGTTCTCGGCGATCAGCTCCGGAACCGAGCGCGCGCGGGTCGAGCTCTCCCGGAAGTCTCTCCTGGCGAAGGCACGCGAACGCCCGGATCTCGTGCGAGAGGTCGTCGACCGGGCCCGCCGGGAAGGGATTCGAAGCACGCGGGAGGCGGTGCAGCGGAAGCTCTCGGAGGAGACGCCGGTCGGCTACAGCTCGGCCGGCCGCGTCATCGAGGTCGGCGCGGCGGTCCGCGACCTGGCCGTCGACGACCTCGTCGCGTGCGGGGGCGGATCGGCAACCCATGCCGAGATCGTCAGCGTCCCGCGTAATCTCTGCGCCAAGGTTCCGCCGGGCGTGTCCCTCGAGGCGGCGTCGCTCACGACCATCGGGGCGATCGCCCTGCACGGCGTGCGGCTCGCGGACGTCCGCGTCGGCGATCGCGTCGCGGTCATCGGCTGCGGCCTCGTCGGCCAGATCACGTGTCGGCTCCTGCGGGCGGCCGGAGCAGAGGTCTTCGCCCTCGACCTCGAGCCGGCGCGAGCGGACGCAGCGGTTCGAGCGGGCGCGGAACACGGCCTGGCCGTCGGGCCCGCGACGGCGAAGCGCGTCCTGACCGAGACGGGCGGCATCGGCGTCGACCAGGCGATCGTCACGGCCGCGACGTCGTCCAACGACCCGCTGCTGCTCGCGGCCGAGATCGCTCGCGATCGTGGAGCGATCGTCGTCGTCGGGGACGTCCGGATCGAGGCGCCGCGTGCGCCGCTATACGACAAGGAGCTGAGCGTGCGGGTCTCGCGCTCGTACGGGCCGGGACGCTACGACGCGGAGTACGAGGAACGAGGGCTCGACTACCCGATCAGCTACGTGCGCTGGACCGAGCGGCGGAACATGGAGGCGATCCTGGACCTCCAGGCACGAGGGAGGATCGACCTCGCAGATCTCGTCGACGAGGTCTTCGCGGTCGACGAGGCAGCACGAGCGTACGCTCGGTTGGCGGACCCGCCGGGAGAGCGCCCATACGGTGCCCTTCTCCTCTCGTACGACAGTCGGGACGCGCTCTCGCGCGAGGCACTCGTCGTCACCGCTATTCCGCCCGTAGGCAGCTCCCCGGAGCCGTCGACGCGCACGGCGCCGATCCGCATCGGCCTCATCGGGCCTGGAGCCTTCGCGTCGAACGTCCTCGTCCCGGCCTTCGTCGGCGCCGGCGCCCGGCTCGAGGTCGTCGGCGGCGGCGCTGGCCCGTCCGCCGATGCGGCGAGGCGCAGGTTCGGCTTCGCTCGGGTCGCCCAGAGCGCCGAAGCGGTCATCGCCGACGACGACGTCGACGCGGTCGTCGTCGCCACGCGACACGGCTCGCACGCGGACCTCTCGATCCAAGCCCTTCGGGCCGGGAAGCACGTGTTCTGCGAGAAGCCGCTCGCGCTCTCGCCCGAGGAGCTCGAGTCCGTCGTGGAGGCCGCCGTTACCGCACGAAGGATCCTCGCGGTCGGCTTCAATCGACGGTTCTCTCCGCTGTTGAGAGAGCTGCGCGACTTCCTCGCCGAGCCCGCGGACCGGATCGCGGCCTCGTACCGCGTGAGCGCGGGGCGTCTCGAGGCGGGCCACTGGACGCATGATCTCGAGCAGGGCGGCGGACGCATCCTGGGCGAGGGGTGCCACTTCGTGGACTCGCTCAGGTTCCTCGTCGACGCGGACGTGGAGCTCGTCCATGCGACCGGCTACGGCGCGCCGGAGCTGCCCGTTCAAGCGACGGATCGCGTCGCGGTCAACCTGACGTTCTCCGACGGCTCGATCGGCGCGATCCTCTACGTCGCCGACGGCTCGCCCAGGGTGCCCAAGGAGCGGCTCGAGGCGTACACCGCGGATCGAACGGGCATCCTCGACGACTACCGCGCGCTCGAGCTCCTCGCCCCGACCAGGGCGCGAACCACGCGGCCGCGCCGGCAGGACAAGGGACATCGGCAAGAGGTCGAGGCCTTCCTGCGCGCCATCGAGCGCGGCGAGCCTCCGGTTCCGCTCGAGGAGATCGTGAACGTCAGCATGGCGACGCTCGCCGTCGTCGAGTCGTTGCGGACATCTCGCCCGGTCCGCGTGGAGACGTGACGCGAGTGGGGAGCGCCGATCACATGCACGACAGCGCGGTCGACTTCAAGCAACGCGCGATCGAGCAGTGGACCGCCGATCCGTGCGGCCCGGAAGCCTCTGGTGCGGCCGACCTTCTGCGGGCGCGCCGCGCGTACGCGCCGTTCATGGCGGGCGCGCTCGACTACGAGGGCGCGCGCGGGCTCGAGGTGCTCGACCTCGGCTGCGGTCAGGGGATCGACCTCTGTGAGTACGCGCTCGCGGGGGCGAGGGTCACGGGGGTCGACCTCACTCCCCGGCACGTCGAGCTCGCGCGTCGACACCTGGCTGAGCTCGGCCTGCAGGGAACGGTCGTCGAGGGCGACGCCGAGCAGCTGCCGTTCCCCGACAGCGCCTTCGATCGCGTCTCCTCGAACGGCGTGCTCCACCACACGCCGGACATGCCGCGGGCGCTGGCCGAGATGTTCCGTGTGCTGCGGCCCGGCGGAGGCGCGACGATCATCGTCTACAACCGCAACAGCGGCTACTACTGGCTCGAGCTGGTGCTGCGGTACGGGATCCTCCAGGGCCAGCTCCTCCGTGAGCGAACGATGGCCAACGTCCTGTCGGCGAACGTCGAGCGCTCGTCGATCGGGGCGCGCCCGCTGGTGCGCGTCTACAGACGCAAGACGCTCCGCAGTCTCCTCCACGCTGCCGGATTCGCCGACGTCACCGTCGCGCCCTCCGCGTTCAAGCCTGACGACACGACCCTGACACGCTATCTGCCACGACGGCTGCAGGCGGCCCTTTCGTCCCTCCCCGGAGGCTGGTACCTCGTCGCCCGCGGAACACGGACGTGACACGCGTCCCGGACGCCGGCATGCGATCTGCGCTCGGACCAGAAGTCGGACGGGCGCTCGGCGAAGCGCCTTCGCGAGCGCGTGCTGCAATGTCCCGGACCGTGGCTACTTCGGACCGAACGACTGCACACCACGACCAGGCGGTCGTCGAGGGTAGGCGATGACCGGCTCGTACCTGGAGTCGACGGCGCGGCTGGCGGCACCCTGGCTCCTCGCCGCCGCCGCCGCGCTCCTCGCGGGCGCGATCGCCGCGGGCGAGGTCGAGTCGAGGTACGGCTCCGCGCCCGCGTTCTTCCTGCTGGCCGCGCTCCTCGGTGGCAGCTTCGTAATCGTCTTCGCATTCCTCGGCTCGCTCGCGATCGTCGTCTGGCCCGTCGCCGCAACGGTCGGCTACCTGATCCAGATCCCCAGCGGCCAACCCGTGATCACGTTCGACCGCATCTGGATCGGCGGGATGGTCGCGTACATCGCGCTGAACCGCCGCACCGTCGAGCGGTCTCCGTTCACGCAGCCGCTTGCACTCGGGTTCATGCTGCTGGTCGTCGCGTACGGGCTGCGCGCCGTGACCACGAGCGCCACGCTGGATCGGCCGGTCGGCATCTGGATCGACGCGATCCTGCTGCCCGCGATCCTGTTCGTGGCGTGCGAGCGCTACTGCCTGAACGGCACTACCCACGCCCGACGCCTCACGGGCGCGCTCATGCTCGCCGGCGGGGTCCTCGGGGCGATCGGGATCGCGCAGCGCATCTGGGGCTTCGAGCTCGCCACGCTGACCGGCGGCTTCGTTCGCTACGACGTCGGCGTCGACCAGACACGCATCTCCGGCCCATACCCTGCTCCCGAGCCATACGCCCTGAGCCTGCTGATCTGTCTCGCTGCGACGCTGTTCTGGATCCAGTCTCGGGATCTCGGCAGGCGATACAGCTGGGCGATCCTCCTCATGGGCATGCAGGTCGCGGCGATCCTGCTCACGCTCTTCCGCGCGGCATGGATCGGTGTGATCGTGATCGTCGTCGCGGCGTTCGGCATCCGCCCCGGCAGGATCGGCCGGATGTTCGCGGTCGTGACCCTGGTGGGGATCCTCGCGTTCATCGCATCGCCACAGCTGCTGCAGAACGAGACGATCGCGACGCGAACGCGGGACACGGACAACATCAGCGGCCGACTCGCGACCTACGAGCAGGGGTTCCGGATGTTTCTCTCCGAGCCCCTGTTCGGCGTCGGCGTGGAGCGGTACCACGAGGTCGCGGAGCGACTCCCACCGGAGACCGTCGCGGGCGTTCAATCGGTCACCTTCGCTCACAGCTCCTACGTCGGACTCCTTGCGGAGCAGGGGATCGTCGGCTTCCTCCCGTTCCTCCTGCTCACGTACGGGGTCTGGGTCCTCGTGCGAGGTCTTCGCGCCGCGAGCGCGGCGAACCGCGAGGCGTTGTTCCTGACCGCGTGCGTCGCCGGCGCCTCGCTCGCGTACCTCGTCATGTCGCTGACGCTGACGATGCTGCCGTACGCGCCCTCGAACGCCTTCTTCGCCGCGCTCCTCGGTGCAGCCAGCGGGCGCCTGGACGCGCTCCTGGGCGCGCGGGAGACCAGCCCGACACCCGGATGGAGACAGGCGCCCGCGACAGCGCGTTGAGACGCGCTAGGCGCAGGTCGAGGCGAGCCAGTGGCCGCGAACGGTGAATGCCCCGATGTCTCGCCCCGCTCAGCCGGCTCTGCAGGACGCATCGGCCCGGCGAGCCGACCTCGCCACCAGCCGAGCACTCGGGACCCGGGACAGCCTGCTCGACGAGGTCCAGGCCCTGGGGCTGCAGCCCGGCTCGGCGGAGGGGAGTAGAAACTCGTGAGGACGAGGCGCCAGGTGTCCTTCGTGGTCGGAGCACGCCCCAACTTCATGAAGACTGCACCCGTCCACAGCGCGCTCAAGGAGCTCGAGCCGTCGCTGGAGCTGCTCCTCGTCCACACGGGCCAGCACTACGACGACGGCATGTCGGCGGTGTTCATCGACGAGCTGGGACTACCGCAGCCGGACGTCTTCCTCGGCGTCGGGCCCGGCTCGCACGCGGAGCAGACCGCGAAGGCGCTCGTGGGCGTCGAGCGCGTGCTCCTGGAGCACCGGCCCTCCCTCGTGGTCGTCGCGGGTGACGTCAACTCGACCCTCGCCGCCGCGCTCGCAGCCTCGAAGCTTCAGACGCCCGTCGCGCACATCGAATCGGGTCTCCGCAGCTTCGACGACACGATGCCCGAGGAGGCGAACCGCCGCCTGACCGACCATCTGAGCGCGATCCTCCTGGCTCACTCCGAGTCCGCAGTGACGAACCTCCTTCAAGAAGGCATCGGGCCCGAGCGCATCCACCTGGTCGGAAACACGATGATCGACTCGCTCTTCCGCCACCTCCCGGCCGCGCTGGCACGGGAACCGTGGGCTGCAGCCGGCGTCGAGCCCGAGCGCTTCGGACTGGTCACGCTGCACCGACCGGCGCTCGTCGACGACGCCGAGCTGCTCGAGCGAACGATCGACGCTCTTCGCGAGCTCGCGAATCGGTTCCCGCTGGTGTTCCCGGTCCATCCACGGACCGAGGCTCGATTGGGCGCAGCCGGTGTGCACGCCGACTGGCTCCGCGGGCACGGGGTGATGCTGTGCCCTCCGCTGGGATATCTCGACTTCCTCGGCCTCGAGGCGAAGGCGCGCTTCGTGCTCACCGACTCGGGCGGGATCCAGGAGGAGACCTCGGCGCTGGGAGTCCGCTGCTTCACGCTTCGTGACGCGACGGAGCGTCCGATCACGGTCGAGCGGGGAACGAACACGATGCTCGGAATGGATCCGCAGCAGATCACCAGGATCCCGACACTCCTCGAGCGAGGCGACGGCTCGTCCCCTGGCCTTCCCCTCTGGGATGGTCGCGCCGGCCACCGTGCCGCGTCGGTGCTCGTCGACTTCCTCTCGTCGCGCGTGCCGCCTGCGTAGTCGAGCCGCGGTACGGTCCGCGGTCGGGACCGAGCCCGACCTCGTGACGTGCCCTCGGCGCTGTTGACGAACGAACGGCCGGTGCTAGCCTGCGACTGGGTGCTCGGAGGGACGAGCGCCCGCGTTCGTCCTTTGAGACCATGCCTAACGAGCACCACATGTCGACCACCGCCGTGCTCCCGAACCGGCCTGTGACGCTGGCCGACTACGTGGAGATCCTCAAGCGACGCAAGTGGATCGTCGCAGCGTTGCCGATCGCGACGGGTTTCGTGGCGTTCCTCATGACAGTCAACGACGTCCCGTCGTATCGCGCCGACGCCCTCGTTCTCTTGAATCGCTCGAACGTGGTCTCGACGGTCACGAACACACAGGATCCGGCCGTATTCGACTCGACGAGGTTCCTGACGACACAGGCGAACGTCGCACGCTCGCCGAAGCTGGCCGCGCGGGTGGCGGCAGGGCTCGAGATCCCCGGTCTCACGGCAGGCGCCGTCCTCGGAGCTTCGCGCGTCCAGCCCGAGACCGGCTCGGACATGCTCCGGTTCACGGCCTCGTGGTCGAACCCCGATGCGGCCGTTGCCCTCGCGAACAGGTACGCCCAGGAGTACACGCGCTTCAAGGCGGAGCTCGACACGGCCCGAATCAACTCCGCGCTCCGAGAGATCCGCGCGCGATTGAGGGCCCTCGAGGCGCGCGGCCAGGTCGCCGGAGCCGCGTATCAGACCCTGGTGCAGTACCAGAATCAGCTCACGATAGGCAGGTTCCTGAGCGGCGACAGCGCCACTCTGCTGAGGCCGGCCGGGGGCGCGGGCGAAGTCCGAGCCAGCGCGACGCGAAACTTCCTGGTGGGGGCACTGCTCGGCCTCCTCATGGGCATCGGCATCGCCCTCCTGCTGGAGGCGCTCGACCGAGCCGTTCGCCGAGAGGAGGAGTTCGAGGGGGTGCTGGGTCTTCCGCTCCTCGCGCGCATCTCGGGGCCTCCCCGCCCGCTCAGGATGAGAAACCGGCTCCTGATGTTCGACGCACCGCTCGATCCCCGGTCGGAGGTGTTCCGACGACTTCGCACGAACATCGACTTCCTCAACGTCGAGCGACACGCCAAGACGATCATGTTCACCTCCGCCGTTCCCGGGGAGGGAAAGTCCACCACCGCCGCCAACACGGCGATCGCGTTCGCGCGCGCCGGCCGACGCGTCGCCCTCGTCGATCTCGACGTGCGCCGACCGACGCTGCACACGTTCTTCGACGTGCCCGCGAGCCACGGGATCGCGCAAGTCGCGCTGAGCGATGAATCGCTCGATGCGGCACTTCGGCAAGTCGTGCTGCCGGCGGCAGGACGGGGGGAGCCGGCCACGAACGGCCAACCCTCGAGGGTGACGCGGTCCCGGTGGGTGACGTCATCCGTCGCCGGCGACACCCGCTCGGCGTACCCACGTGCCTCGCGGAGGCCCTCGGAGCTCGAGCACATACTCCACGTGCTTCCGTGCGGGCCGCTTCCGGCGACCACCACCGAGTTCCTCGAGAACCCGCAGGTCAAGGCCGTTCTCGACGAGATTCGAAACAGGTTCGAGCTCGTCGTGATCGACGCACCGCCCCTCCTCGCTGCCGGGGACGCCGTGGGGTTGGCCGCCAACGTGGATGCGATGGTTGTGGTGACCCACATTGGGATCCGGCGCTCCGTGCTCCACGACCTCGCCCGACAGCTGGAGAGTTGCGGCGCAGCACAACTCGGCTACGTGCTCACCCGCGTTCCCCGGAGCGACGAGTACACGTACGGCTACGGCTACACGCAGGGCCTCGGCGGTCACGGGTCGGAGGCACAGGTGACGGCGCTGGACCGCCTCCAGGAGGGTGTCGCGCGCTACCGACAAGGCAAAGGGTGAGAAGCGCGACAGACCCGGTGTCGCGTCCAGAGCCCTAGGCCGATGTGGAGGCGCTCGGCAGCGGGGCTCGGAGGCCGTCGCTCGAATGGAAGGCCGGTGAACTCGGCGCCGTACCGGCTCATCGAGGACGTCGAATTCGGTCGGAACGTCGTGGTCATGCCGTTCACGAACCTCTACGGCTGCCGCATAGGCGACGACACCAGGATCGGGCCGTTCGTCGAGATCCAGCGCGATGCGACGGTCGGTGCACGCTGCAAGATCCAGAGCCACTCGTTCGTCTGCACGGGCGTCGAGATCGGCGACGAGGTCTTCGTCGGTCACGGCGTGGTGTTCATCAACGATCGGTTCCCTCGTGCGACCGACGACTCCGGAGAGCCCCAGACGTCGGCGGACTGGACGCTCGAGCGGACGGTCGTGGAACACGGCGCAACGCTCGGCTCGGGTGCGGCGATCCTGGGTGGCGTACGGATCGGCTCCGGAGCGCTGGTCGGTGCCGGCGCCGTCGTCACTCGTGACGTCGCTCCCGGGGAGACCGTGGCCGGTGTTCCCGCCCGGGCACTCCCGAGATGAGGAGCGCTCCGCGAGCATGCACCGTCCCGTTCGTCGATCTCCAGCCGTCGAACCACGTCGTCAGAGAGCGGATCCTCCACCGAATCGGAGAGCTGATCGACCGTGGAGACTTCACGGCCGGCGAAGCGGTCGCTGAGTTCGAGCAGCAGTTCGCGGACTATCAGCGACGCCGACACTGCGTCGGCGTCGCAAGCGGTACCGACGCTCTCCGTCTCTCGCTCCTCGCGTCGGGCCTTGCTCCGGGCGGTGGCGTCGTCGTCCCCGCGAGCACCTTCGCCGCGACGGTGGAGGCCGTGATCCAGGCCGGAGGGGCACCGATCCTCGTCGACGTGGACGTCGACGACTACACGATCGACGTGGGCCAGGCCGGGCGCGCAGCAGCGGGGGACGGGGCGACACACGTCATTCCCGTCCACCTGTACGGGCAGATGGCCGACATGCGAAGACTCGCGTCCCTGGCCGATGCGCACGGGTTGCAGATCGTCGAGGACGCGTGTCAGGCGCACGGGGCACGTCGTGACGGCTGGTTGGCGGGGAGCATCGGACAGGCAGCGGCGTTCAGCTTCTATCCCTCGAAGAATCTCGGGGCGATGGGCGATGCAGGAGCGATCGTCACGGACGACGAGGAGCTCGCCGCCCGGGCCCGATCGCTCCGCGCGCACGGAGAGCGGCGGAAGTACTACCACGAGCAGATCGGCTACACGGCGCGGCTGGACACGTTGCAGGCCGTCGTGCTGATCGAGAAGCTCCCGCTGCTCGAGGAGTGGAACCGACAGCGCCGAGCCGCTGCGGGCTTCTACGCTCGGGCCTTGTCCGGGCTCGAGCCGCTACACCTGCCCGTCGAGCGCGAGGGAAGCGAGTCGGTCTGGCACCTCTACGTCGTGCTGACTGCCGATCCGGAGGAGCTTGCGGAGCATCTGAGGGAACGCGGCGTCCAGACGGGGCGGCACTACCCGGTGCCCGTGCACCTCGCGCCCGCCTTCCGGGACCTCGGGTTCGCGCCAGGCGACTTTCCGGTCGCGGAGACGCTCGCTCGCGAGGGGCTGTCGCTTCCGCTCTACCCGGGGATCACCGAATCCCAGCTCGAATGGGTCTGCGAAGCCGTCCACGACTACTTCCGACGCAAGTGACGTACTCCCGCTCCGATCCCCCAGGCGAGGGTCGCGGCCGCTCGCGATCCGGGACGCCCGAGCGACGCCGGGACCTGGCTTGACAGGCCGGCCGCGATCGGCCGGAAGAAGGACTTGTCGAACGCGGCTCCGTTGCGTACAGTTCGGGGTACCCCACCCGAGGTATCCGAGGGGGGATCCCGGGGGGAGGGAATCCGGGGCGCGTTGCGGAAGTCGGACCATTTGGTCGGCCTGACGGAGCCTGCCCGGAAGCCCTACCACGGGGCAGGCGCTAGTCATCGATTCACGGGGTCGAGGAGGGCGTGATCTCTAGGGCTACGTCGAGGTCGGAGATGTCCGCCGAACCGGTTACCGCCGGAGCGGAGCTCGCGCCTGCGGGGCTGACGAGCTCCCCCGTGCCCGGAACGGGGGTCGCGGAACCACGCAAGCCGCGAGCCCGCCGGGTTCGCCGCGGCTGGCTGGTTCGGCGAATGCTGGTGGCCGCCGATGTGACAGGTCTCCTGGCGGCATTCGCCGTCACCGAGCTCCTCTTCGGAACCGGCGGGATCGGATCCGGTACGCGGACCGCCATCTTCGTGGTGATGCTTCCCGCATGGGTCGTGGCGGCCATGCTCTACGGCCTCTACGATCGAGACGAGGAGCGGACTGCACACTCGACCGCCGACGAGCTCTTCAGCGTCTTCCATCTCATCACGGTCGGCGCATGGTTCTTCTACGCGACGTCCTGGATCGTCGGGCTCCCGGCTCCGAACCAGCAGAAGCTGACGACCTTCTGGCTCCTAGCGCTTCTCGGGGTGATCAGCGCTCGACTCGGGGCCCGGGTGCTGGCGCGGCGACACCCGAGCTACATCCAGCACGCGATCGTGGTGGGTGCCGGCGACGTCGGGCAGCTGATCGGTCGGAAGCTCAAGCAGCACCCCGAGTATCGGATCGAGCTCCTCGGGTACGTCGACGCCGCCCCGAAGCCGCTCCGGAGCGACGTCGCAGACGTCGAACACCTCGGCGAGCCGCAAGACATCGAGGAGATCGTCCGCCTCCACGGCGTCGACCGCGTGATCGTGGCCTTCTCGCGCGACCGGCACGAGCAGACGCTCGAGCTCATCAGTCGGCTCAGAAGGCACGACGTGCTGCTCGACGTCGTCCCACGCCTGTTCGAGGCCGTGAGCCCGAAGACGGCGGTGCACGGCATCGAGGGCCTTCCGCTCCTCGGCCTGACGCCCACGCGGATCCCCCGTGCGTCGCGACTGGTGAAGCGCGCGCTCGACCTCGCCGGCGCGTCGCTCCTTCTCGTCCTCACGGCGCCGGCGATGCTCGTCATCGCCGCGCTCATTCGCTGGGATTCACCCGGCCCGATCTTCTTCCGACAGGGTCGGCTCGGGATGAACATGCGCACCTTCACGATGCTCAAGTTTCGAACGATGCGCGACGGCACCGACGAGGCGGCGCATCGCGCCTACCTCGAGCGGATCATGACGACCGACGCGTTGCCGACGGGCCCGAGCAATCTCTACAAGCTCGAGCGCCCCGAGGTCACGCGCATGGGCCGCTGGCTCCGGCGAACGAGTCTCGACGAGCTTCCGCAGCTCGTCAACGTCCTCCGAGGCGAGATGTCGCTCGTCGGCCCCCGCCCGTCGATTCCGTACGAGGTAGAGCTCTTCCTCCCGCACCACTTCGAGCGGTTCGATGTGCCCGCCGGGCTCACCGGTCTGTGGCAGGTGGAGGCTCGAGCGCATTCGACGTTCGCCGAGGCGCTCGACATGGACGTGGCGTATGTGCGTGGCTGGTCGCTCGGTCTCGACCTCCGCCTCCTCTTGCGCACGCCCGTGGTGATGCTCCGAAGGCGAGAGACCGACTGATGGACGCGTCGATGGGGGGGCGCTCCTCTCAGGCACCAGTTCGGGTCGCCGTCGTGGGCCTCGGCTACTGGGGGCCGAACCTAGTGCGCAACTTCTCGGAATCGCCGATCTTCGAGGTCGCGCACCTCTGCGACGTGCGAACGGAACCGCTCGACGCGGTGGCCGCACGCTATCCCGGCATCAAGTGCACGACGCGGTTCGAGGACGTCCTGCACGACCGCGACGTCGATGCCGTGGCGATCGCGACGCCCGTCTCGACGCACCACGCGCTTGCCCTCTCCGGGCTCGCTGCCGGGAAGCACGTGTTCGTCGAGAAGCCGCTCGCCGGCTCTTCCGCCCAGGCCATCGAGCTCATGCAGGAGGCAGAGGCTCGCAACCTCGTGCTCATGCCTGGCCACACGTTCGTGTACAGCCCGGCGGTGCGGACGATCAAGGGGCTCATCGACGCCGGCGAGTTGGGCGACATCTACTTCGTGTCGTCGAGCCGGGTGAATCTGGGTCTCCATCAGACGGACGTCAACGTCGTCTGGGATCTCGGGCCGCACGACTTCTCGATCCTCCGGTACTGGCTCCGGGAGCTCCCGGAGGAAGTCTCGGCCATGAGTCGCAGCTGCGTGATTCCGGGGCAGCCGGACGTCTGCTTCATCAACCTGCGATACGCGTCCGGAACCGTCGCCCACGTCGAGATCTCCTGGCTCTCTCCGAGCAAGCTGCGTCGAACGACCATCGTGGGCTCCAAGCGGATGGTCGTCTACGACGACACCTCGAGCGAACCGGTTCGGATCTTCGACGCCGGCGCCAGCATCCCCGATCCTCAGACGTTCGGGGAATACCAGCTCACCTATCGCACCGGCGACATCGTCTCGCCGCGCGTGGAGGCGGTCGAGCCTCTGTCACTGGAGGTCGCCGACTTCGGCTCGGCCGTCCTCACCCGCACGAGTCCCGCCTCGTCTCCCGAGATGGGGTTGGACGTCGTCCGAACCGTGGAGGCCGTCGTCGAGTCGCTGGAGCAGGGCGGGATCCCCGTTCACGTGCGCGACGCTTCCGCCGACGGACAGCTGGACGAAGCGCTTCGCGAGCGAGTCGAGCAACGGGTTGCGCAGGACGGCTTCGAGGACGAGGCGATCGAGCCACAGTCCGAAGCGGACGCACGGGTCGGTACGGCGATCCTCGGTGGAGGGCCGGCGGGGCTGACCGCCGCATACGTCCTCGGCCTGCGCGGCGAGCCCGGAGCGGTGTTCGAGGCGGACGGGACCGTCGGCGGCATCGCGAAGACGGTCGAGTTCAACGGATACCGCTTCGACCTCGGCGGGCACCGGTTCTTCACGAAGCTCCAGCCGATAGCGGCGCTCTGGGAGGAGATGCTCGGCGACGACTTCCTGACGCGCCCGAGGATGTCGCGCATCTTCTACAAGGGCAAGTTCTTCGCCTACCCGATTCGGGCGAAGGACGTCGTCGGACGCCTTGGAGTCGTCGAGGCGACGCGCTGCGCGCTCTCGTACCTCCTGTCGGCGCGCAACCGGAACGCGGACGCGGAGACGTTCGAGGAGTGGGTGACGACCCGCTTCGGGCGGCGCCTCTACGAGGCGTTCTTCCGTTCGTACACGGAGAAGGTGTGGGGGATCCCCGGCTCCGAGATCCGCTCCCTGTGGGCGGCGCAACGCATCAAGAACTTCTCGCTCGGCAAGGCGATCCTGAGCATGCTCGGACTGCGGCGTGAGCACGTTACGACCCTGATCGAAGAGTTCCGCTATCCCCGACTCGGCCCGGGGCAGATGTGGGAGGCGTTCGCGGCGCGCGCCCGGGAGCACGGCATCGAGGTGCACCTGAACAATCGCTGCGTCTCCGTGAAGCACGCCGACGACCGGGTCGAGCGCATCGTCCTGCGCCAGAACGGGGATCTCTTCGAGCGCCGCGTCGACTCCGTCATCTCCACGATCGCGCTGCAGGACCTGATTCTCGGCCTCGACCCGCCTCCCCCGCCGGACGTGCTCGCGGCGGCGCGCCGGCTCCGCTACCGGGACCTCGTCCTCGTTGCGCTCATGACGTCCGAGCGCGAGCCGTTCCCCGACAACTGGATCTACCTGCACGACCCCGACACGCG
>Ga0209640_10002688_pt1 | contig 15490 bp, 14 predicted proteins | sample RifCSP10_1_FD_184018 | JGI IMG/M metagenome (GOLD analysis project Ga0209640, IMG submission 184018) | Soil microbial communities from Rifle, Colorado - Rifle CSP2_sed 10_1 (SPAdes) (version 2) | ecosystem: Environmental > Terrestrial > Deep subsurface > Rock core/Sediment | place: Rifle...
TTGGCGAAGACGTTTTCCGGGTGAGCGGCGATGACTGCATCGAAGGCGGCCTCCGCCTCTGAGAGTCTGCCTTGAGCCTTGAGGACTTCAGCGCGACCGTTCTTGGCGACCGGGCCAGCCCCGAAGGCGTCTGCCTGTTCGTACGCGAACATTGCCTCATCCATCCGGCCGTTGTTCAGGAGGGCGTCGCCGTGTTGCGCCCACGACCACGCGTCGTCGGGCTTCGCTTCGACACTGCGTTCCGTAAGCTCGAGTTGGAGCGCGCGAATCCCCAACGTCTTTGCTTCCATCGCGAGGTCACAGAGGGTCATCGCCAGGTGCTCGGGTCTGCCGGTGTCGCGGTGAAAGTCTACAAGCTCCTCCAGCACCTCGCGCGCCCGTGACAGATCGCGCTCCTTCATCGCCTCCACAATTACTTTCTTCTGACCCATGACCTTCTGCAAAAGAACTTCGCCCGGTTCTCTGCGCCGTGGTTTCCTACTTTTCTTGTCCCGGGGGCGTTCTTCGCGTTCTTCAGCAGCCTCGCGGGCGACCGATGGCGTACGTATTTTGGTCGCGGCCTTCTCGCGAATCGGCGCGGTCCATCGCTGCAGGACGTCACGATAGTTATGCAGGCCGCTAATTGACTTGTTGTTTAGAGCGTTGAATCGGAACTCGGAAATCTCTGCCTGATCCCCGCAGCTCAACGCGAGCGCGCGGAAGAGACCCTCGCGGTATGCAGCGTCATGGAAGACAGCCTTGGCTTTCTCTTCGTCGCCGAACACCCGGAAGGGCATCGCATCCCAAGTCTCGCGGACCAGGCGGATCGCGGGTTGATTTCGCCCGAGCCGCTCGAACAACGATTGAGCCAGCGGTGTGGTTGCTTCAGTGCAGAATTGCGCGCCGGTGAGATCGGAGGAATCAGGGAGCGGCTTTGCATACAACGTGACTTCGAGACGCTCGACAACGTGCGGGTCGAGGAGTAATTCTTCGAGAGCCGAGACAGCCTCAGCTCGAAGCTCCATCGAGGCGCCGGGGTCGAGGGCAATCAACGCCATGTCGAGAGCGCACGCGACGTTGTGCTCGAATTCGAGCCGCCGCGCGATCTGGGTGCGGTCGACGTTGTCGAGGGCGATCAGGTCGTCGGCCTCAGCCAGGAGGAAGCGCAAATCCTGACGGCTCCTCGGAACAAGCGTCTCTGGATCATCGACGTTGAGCGACATGAGCGACTCGCCTTCGATGAGCAAAGCCAACCCCGCCCGGCCTGAGATCACAGCATTCATTACGCGACCCTCAACGTGACTCCGAACTTCTTCAACTCCTCTTCGATCCTTTTGATGCTTATATTATCGGCCCGCTTTCGTCGTTTGGAAACAGTAACCTGTTCGATAGTGCGGATCGTCATCGGACCAAAGATGTGCGCCTCGACGAATTCGTGCTCTTCGGAGGTCGCACCCTGGCGCATCAGCAGACTGGAGTATTTATCCGGTCCGGTGTCGGAGTCAACGGCCTTATGGAGTTTTGCCGCACACAGCCTTCCGCGATCGTTCCATGTCGCTCGATAGCCTTGAGGCACAGCACCCTTCTTGGACGCCGCGCCATGCCTTTCGACGAATAAGACTGAGTTCTCCTCCAACACGGAAGTGCGATGAGCGATCATGTCGGCTCGGAGCGTTATCGAACAGGAGCCGAAGGTCCGTAGGCCGAATCCGTCGAGCGACAGGGCAGCGAATCTTATTTGCTTGAAGTAACCCGGGAAGAGCGTAAGGTCGGCGACCTGTCGCCGAAAATCCCATTCGTCGCCAGACGACAGCCGCACGCCCCCTTCGATCAACTGATAGAACGTGGCGTACAGCTCGAGGTCGCTGCTCGCGAGCCGGAGAAGTTCGCCCGGAGATCGCGCGAGAACGGCACTCGAGTTTGCAGCAGCGGCCTCGAAGTCTTTTAGTGCTCCGTCAGCCCCCCGTGTGGTCGACCCCACGAGAGCCGCTTCGTACCGCCGCGTGAGCGCCGCGCGTTCGTCCCGGTCTTCGGCTTCCTCAACGTTCGGGTACAGACCGGGCCTTCCGCAATGAGGACACACGGAGGCGGCTCGCGGGCGAGGATTGTTGCAGAACTGGCATTGGCGGCTTGTCGGCATTCTTGGACAAAGTCGGACGAGTCGGGATGAAAAACTACTGCCATTCCACTCGTGCGTCAAGCAGCATACGAAAGAAGCGCAAGAACCATAAGAACCATCGCTCGCTTTGATCATCTCGGGCGAGGTAGGCTAGAGTTCGGTTAGAAATGTCGTGGTTTCTTGTCTACAACAAGTGCAGGCTCTTGCGCGGGTTCGCAGGTCTCGCCGCCGCTTCCATCGCGCACTGCTTCATCTTTTCCGCGAGCGCGGCGGCCCACCCCGGTTGGGGCATCGTCCTCGACCGTCAGGGGCAGGTCTACTTCGGCGATGTCGAGCAGAACACTATCTGGCGGATTAACAAGCAGGGCAAGCTCGAAGCCCTCGCGACCGGCAAGCACTCGCATTCGCTCTTTCTCGCCGAAGACGGTACTGTCTTCGGCGAGCACGTCTACTATGACGCGGCCGGAGCGCGCTGGATCAGCAGCATCTGGAAACTCACTCCCGACGGTCACGTGAGCGACGTCATGCCGCCCACGAGCAGTCCTCCTAAGGGCTCCGGAATCTTCATGGATCGCGAAGGGAATATCTACTCGGTGTACGGCGGCGCGTCGGAGAGCCGGGAGGCCGCATTGCTGAAGCGAACTCCGGTCGGCGAGATATCTGTCTTCGCGGGCGGCGAGCAAGGACACCGAGACGGTAAAGGCGATCAGGCGAGGTTCATGGACATACTCGGTATGGCATGGGGCCCCGACGGCTCGTTGTACCTGATGGACAGATCGTGCGTGCGGCGAGTGAAGCCGGACCAAACGGTCACCACCGTTGGCGGCGATCCTCTGGCCGGCGTTGATCGCGGTGAGCATCCGCGGCTGCTGGGACTGGCGGTAGATGGTGAGGGGAACGTCTACGCCGCCGACTACGATTACCACTGCATTCGCCGCATAGCACAGGACGGAGGCGTGAGCACGTTGCTGAGCGATGGGTTCTTCTGGTCGCCTTCAGGAGTCACGGTTGTTGGAGACGATCTGTACATCCTGGAGCACCAGACCGAATCTCCGGTCGCCGTGTTGGGCGCTCTTGGCGTTGGACCTTATGCGCGGGTTCGAAGACTCTCGCGTGACGGGACGGTCACAACACTCGCGACGTTGTGGGGCAGAAATACCGGCGTTGGAGTCGCCGTAGTCGCAGCCGTCATCGTCTCTACTGTTCTCGTTTGGCGAATACGCAGGCGCAGGCGGCGATCACGACTGTGAGGACGAATCTTCGCGGCATCGCGCCTTCGCGTCGAATCCAAACGCAAAGGCGCAATGACGCAAAATTGCAGAGTGAATCACAGCAACGTGAGCCGTGCGAGGAAGCGGCCGGACTCCTCTTGCTCGATCAGTTCGCAGCTCCACCCTGCATCTGACGCGTGAGAGGTCAACGTTTCAGCATCGACGTAGAGCTGAACGAAGCCGGGACCGCTCCGCTCTTTGTACTCGAGCGCGAGGTCCATCTCGCCGAAGTACCGGCCCTCCCGGGCCTTCCGCTCCAGTTCAGCTCGTCTCGCAGGTGTGGCTCCGGGCCGAATGTCGCTCGAATCAACGATGAACTGTCCATCGGGTTTGACCAACGGCCGAAGCAGCGAAAGATATGGCTTCAACTCCGCAAGCCCTTTCACGATGGCGAACCCGTTCATCATGCTCAGCAGCGTGTCGAACGGACCGCCTAACGACTCAACATCGGCGGTGAAGATGTCAACACAGCGGACGTCGGTCACGCCGCGCCGCTTCATCACTTCGACACACGGTTGAAGATTATCGATCGCGCAGACCGCAAGCCCGCGCTCCTGAAGCGCGAGCGCGTGACAGCCCGCGCCGGCGCCGATGTCTAGAACTCGCCCGCGGCACAGCTCGACGGCTTTTCTGTCGAGTGGCCAGTCCGCAGGATCGCGGAAGAAGATGCTGACTGGAACCTCGATCCTCTCGCCCGCATCGTTGAGGACCGCAATCGAGTTGGAAGTCTCGCCGTTGATGTAGTCGATCAACGATACGCCATGCAAATCGTATGAGTTGTTGTTCATTCTGAGGTATCTCCTGAATTCGCTGCGTTGTTACTGGCCCGGACCGCCGAACTCACCCGCGCACGCAATAAAGGCGCGCTCGGGCTAAGCCCGACGTCGGGAATGACAGGTTGGGATTGGATGAGTCGCCCGCGCCCATCGGCGCTACCGAGCAACTCGCGATAAGCTAGACAATCATAGGCGTTTGACCGACGCGGTAACGATACACCCTACTGAGTCTGCTGCCAAGTCGCAGATTGGGATGGTTCGAGACCCATCATGCGAGGACTTCGTCTTCGGGAAAGAAGGCCGGGCCGCAAACGAGCAGGAGCCTGATGGGCTCGCTGCCCGTGTTCATCAAGGTGTGCGCGTGGCCTCGCGGGATGAAGACGGCATCTCCCGGGCCGACCGCTCGCCGCTCGCCGCCGACGGTCATCTCTCCCGCGCCGCCGAGGATGTAGTAGATCTCTTCTATCGAGCCATGGCTGTGAGGCGTCACCGCGCGGCCCGGCGGCAACATCTCTTCGGCGAGACTGCACTGGGTAATGTTGGAAGTAGTGCGGTCGATCAGCGGCCGAATTTCGGAGCCGTGAGGCGTGTTGATCACCCGCGCGCGATCGCGGTTCGTGATTATCATAAGGTCTTATGCTGCCCGGCTGCCTCGATCTGGCCGGCCGCTTGCACCCAGGCGTTCCAGCCTCCCTTGAGGGCCCTTACCTTCTTGTAGCCGTGTTCCTGAAGTTTCTGCGCCGCACGGGCGCTTGTTCCTTCGCTCGGTCAGGCACAGTAGGTGATCACCTCTTTGTCCTTTGGGATGTCCTTCAAGTGCTGCTCGATTTCGTCCACCGGAATCTGGAGCGCACCCTTGATCTTCGAGTCGTAGGAGTCCTTGCCTCGGACGTCGATTACGACGAGCGGCGACTTCTTCGACATCAGCAGGATAAGTTCATCGACCGAGATGCGGCCGACTTCGGGGCTGCCGGCTTGCTCTTGATTGGGCCGGCCGATGGCAGCCGGGATGCAGACGAGCGCGAGGACGACGGCCATCAAGAGCCGTTGCGCTTTTTCCGTCATCGTGCAACCTCCCTTCGGGAATGTATTGGAACCGCCATTCTGCCATGGGCGTTTGGGTCATTGCCAGAAGCATCGGCGGCGAGGGAATCGGCGACCTGATAGTGCTTGATATGGCGGTTGTAACAGAATAAGATTGCCGCCTGAGGAACTTCCGCATTCCGCGCGAGGGCATCACACCAAAAGAGGTTGGGCGATGAGAGCGAATAAGAGTTTGACGGGCCTGGTCCTGAGCTTGCTGGCTCTAAGTCTTGTCGTCGCGCAAGGCGGCAACCGCTCCCAGCTCAGTGATTCTCGCACTGTTGCGCTGCCGGCGTTCGCGGTGCTGGACGAGACCGCTTCGCCTGTCCTCTCTTCAAGCGGCAAGGTGGGGTTCATCTCGTCGGTCACCGGGGGCTCCCTCATATCGTTCAGCTTGACCTCGGGCAAGATCATCTCGTCGGTCGCCGTTGGTGAAACTGTGGGGGCCATCTCGATGGTTGAAACTGGGGGCCGGCGGCTTATCGCGGTACCCGCCGCCAATCATCCTGATTCCGATCATCCTGCGACCGTCTCAATCATCGACGCGACAAACGCCCGCCAAATGGAGCTGCAAGCGATCCCGGTGCTGCCCGCGGGCGTGCACATCACGCCTTCCACGCGGCCGTTGCTGACCGGCGACGGGCGCTACTGCGTGATCGCGTCCAGCTTCAATGAGCCGACGCTGTTCGCGTTCAACGTCGCGACCGGAGAAATCGTCTCGCAGTTGATGCTGCCGGGCCGCCCCTCGGAGGTCGCGCTCTACGAAGGGGAGGGCCGTCGGCTTGTTGCCGTTGCGAGCGCGGCGGCGAACGTGCTGTCGATGATCAGGCTCACCGAAGACGGCGGGCTGGGTCTGGCTTCGAGTTTCAGTCCGGTCGGCGCGCTGGATCACGCGAACAATCCGGCATTCAGCGGAGATGGCCGCTATGTTTACATCGCTGCGGCTCAGGGCGACGCCTTGTTTGCGGTTGAAGCCGATAGCGGCGCGCAGGTCGAAAAGTTGCCGGCATCCCATCCGGGCCGAATCACCGTCGCGCGAGGGCCTGAGGGCGACGAGATCATCGGCGTAACTCGGCTGGGGCGGCCCTCGGATGGCGAGCCGGGCGGCGTCACGATAATGACCCGCCGCGACGCCCGAGTGACGGTCAAGAGTGAGTTCACTCCGCCCGAGCAAATCGAGATTGCCCGCGCAAACAACGTGGAGTTTGACGCGGATGCGTTGTTGGGTTTTGTCGGCTCGGCGACGGGGATTCTGTTTGCCTTCGACGCCGCGAGCGGGGAGCTTGAGGCCTACCAGGACATCGGCAGGGAGCTTCGCCGTGTTGCAGTAAACGCCAAAGCCCGCACCATCGCCGCCGTGCGCTCGGGTCCGGCGGGCGACGGCATCGCAGTTCTGTCGTTCGATCTTGCGCCGCCTGACGCGCCCGAACAGCCAGGCCCGGTCATCAGATCGGTCGAGCCGGCCAGCGTTGAGCAAGGCCGGTTGAAAAGTCTTGATATCGCGGTGGCCGGCGACGGTTTTGGCGAGGGCGCTTGGCTGGTGGTGAACGGCAGCGACGTCCCGGCGAGATTCTCGCGTAAGACCAACACGCTGAAGGCGAGGTTGGCGCCGGGGTTCTTCGCCGGCGCCGCCGACATTGCGGTGCAGGTCAGAGGAGCCGGCGGTGTATTCTCTCGGCCAGCTCTGCTGCGCGTCACAAGGCCCGACGGCCCGTCAATCGTGAAGCTCAGCCCATCCGAAGTGCGCGCCCCTTCAAGAGGATTCACGCTGACGGTAACGGGCCGGAATTTCCGCGGCAGTTCCATTGTTCAGATTGGCGGACAGCCGCTCACGGTCGAAAGGACCGGCGACAACACGCTGCGCGTCCGCGTGCCAAAAGAGATAGCTCGCAACATCGGCACGCACAAGGTGCAAGTCGTGGACCTCGCCGTTCCTGATATGGCGTCCAACGAGGTGACGTTGACGATCTCAGGTCCCAGGCCCTTTGCGGCCAAGCTTCCGGTCATAGAGACACTCCGGACCTCACGCGACGTTTTGGTCGCCGGTGATGGCGGATTCAAGCTGAAGATCATCGGCAAGAAGTTTCGAACCGGCGCGACGGTCGAGATCAACGGCCTGATCGTGAATCCGATTCGAGTGAATCGCATTGACGGCTCCCACATCCGCGCGACGGTAGTCCGGCAATTCACCGAGGAAGCGGGAAAGCTCGTGGTCGTCGTGCGAAATCCGGACCCGAATTCGCCGGAAGGGCTGCCGTCAAACCAGAAAGAGCTTGAGGTCTTTGCGCCTGACATCTCTGCCTTCGACCCAGGCGAGCTGCTGGCCGGACTTCCGACCGCGCGATTCAACCTACGCGGGACGAATTTTCGCAAGGCCTCGCGTGTTTTCATCAGCGATCCGAGCGACGCGTCGGGCCAGGCGTTCGTCGCGCTGGGGAGGCGCCGCGTGAGGTTCCGCTCGCCGACCAGAATCCTCGTCAACTTCGGCGAGGGACAGACTCAACTCCTCGCGCAGCCTGGAGCGGTGAAGCTCAAGGTTGCCAATCCCAACAAGGGCGAGGGCGTGCTTTCAGCCGAGCGTGAGCTGAAGATCGTCGGGCCGGAGATAACCGAAGCGGTCGTGACCGGCTACAAGCGCGACGCCTCGCGGCGAAAAATCGTCCTGCTCGGCAAGTTCTTTCGAAAGCGCGCGATGGTCGAGTTCGTCAAAGATGGAACGACGTACGGCTCCCCCCGCACTCCGTCGAGCGTGAGCGGCGACCGTATCAGCCTCATCGTCCGCGCCAAGAAGCTCCCGCCCGGCGACTTCGAAGTGCGGGTCGTCAATCCCGGTTCCGTACCATCGGGAAGGGTCGCGCCGCGTCGAGAGGACGGCACCGCCGCCCCGGAGCAGTAGACTCATCTTGCCGGCGACGGCGCGGACTCCTCGGCATTCATTTTCCATATTTTCCATCTCCTCTCATTCCCCGTTACTGTCGCAGTCGCGGAGTTGAAGCACCTCGCGCCTCGCTGATAGACTCGCGACTCGACACAAAAACACGGAGTGTCGCGTTCCTGAAACCTGACCCGCGTGAGGGTCAGTCTAAAACCTCTTCTTCGCTTGAAGGGGCGAAAGGAGCTGAGTATGACAACAGACACATTGGAGCGTTCGAATCTCGTGATCGAGGAGACGCCTCTCGATTCCTTGCAGCTATATCCGCTCGATACGTTTGAGTACAAGTACAAGGGCAAGCAGACTCGCATCAACCTCTCGTGTCCTGAATTCACCGCGATCTGTCCGTTCTCGGACTTTCCCGATTTCGCAACGATAAACATCGAGTATGTTCCCAACGAGCTTTGCATCGAGCTGAAGTCGCTCAAGCTGTATGTCAACTCGTTCCGGTCGGTGAAGATATTTCACGAACACGTCGTGAACCGGATCCTCGAAGACCTCGTCCGCGCGTGCGACCCGATTGCGGTCGATATCGAAGGCGATTTCAATGTTCGCGGCAACATTAAGACGGTCATTCGCGCGTCGTACCGGAGGCCTTGACCAGCAATGGAGATGGAGAAGTCCTACTACGTCGTCTCCTTCAAACCCGCGTACGGGGAGATGGTAAAGGCCGGCCGCGCAGAAGACGAGCCGGCGCCTGAACGACTCGTCGTCGCGATCACCCAGGGCGGCTTCGGGCAGGATATAGTCGACGATGAACGACAGACAAAGGAGCGGTTTCTCGAACATCTCTTCTACGCGAGTGGCGTCGACCTCGAGCGCACGCCCGAAGTATTCGATCAGTATTTCACCCTCGATCGCGTTGACGAGTTTGTTGATCTCGACGAAGAAACTTGAGGCGGGTGTTTAGAGCACCGACTTCAGTCTGGTTTTTAGCAACGAGCCGGCGCGTTTGATGAGAAAAGACCCGACTGAAGTCGGTACTCTGAACGCCATATCCAGATGACGATGAAACTCTCAATTCCTGTGCCTCCCAACTTCAGCTTCAAACGGACGGTCTTCAGCCACGGATGGTGTGACCTTGCGCCGTTCGACATCGATCAGCGCAAATGGGTGCTCAAGCGCGTCATCGATCTCGGACGAGGCCGGGCGGTCACCGTCGCGATCCGCGAACAGAAGAACCGCATCACTGTTACTGCGGACGGCCCCCTCGGAAAGCGCGACTCGGCGAACGTGGCGCGGGACGTGCGCCACATGCTAAGGCTCGACGATGACCTGACTTCCTTCTACGAGATTGTCTCACGGGACTCCGGCTTCGAGTGGATTGCGGACTCAGGCGCGGGCCGCTTGCTTCGCTCCCCGACTGTCTTCGAGGATTTGGTCAAGACGATCGCGACTACCAACTGCTCGTGGGCGCTCACCGACAAAATGGTGAGCAGCCTGGTTGCTGCGCTCGGCCGCTCCGCCGGCGACGGGGCACGCGCTTTCCCAACTCCTGAGGCGATGGCCCGCGAATCCGAGATCTTCTACCGAAACGAAGTCCGAGCCGGATATCGCGCGCCGTTTCTGAAAGAACTTGCCGAGCGCGTCGCATCGGGAGAGATGGACGTCGAGTCATGGTTGAAGAGCGAGCTTCCGACCTCGGAACTCAAACGCGAGATGAAACGAGTGAAGGGCGTGGGCGACTACGCGGCGGAGAACATGCTCAGGTTCATCGGCAGGTACGACGGTTTCGCGTTCGACTCGTGGGTCAGAGCGAAGTTCGCGCGCACTCGAAACGGCGGGCGGAAGGCCTCGGACAAGAAGATCGCGCGGTACTATTCGCGGTTCGCTCCATGGCAAGGACTGGTCTTCTGGTGCGATATGACTCGCGACTGGCTCGAAAACGAAACTGTCGCCAACTGGTGAGTCCGAGGTTCGCGGCGACACGTCTATGGTTTTGAGGAGGCTTTTGACCGTGACCTGGATTTCTTCTTCTTGAGCAACGACGATGGGCACATCGCTTCGACGACGCACCTATCGCACTGTGGGGCCCGCGCTTTGCAGACCTGTCGGCCGTGGAAGATCAACAGGTGCGAAAAGTCAATCCAGTCCTTCTTCGGAACAAGTTCCATCAAATCGCGCTCGATTTTCTCAGGTTGGGTTTGCTTCGTCAGCCCCATCAATTGTGAGAGCCTCGTGACGTGAGTGTCGACGACGACCCCCGATGCAACGGCGAAGACGTTGCCGAGCACAACGTTCGCGGTCTTACGCGCGACGCCTGGCAGCGAGAGCAGTTCTTCGATCGTGCCCGGCACGTCGCCGTGATACTTCTCGCTGATGATCTTGCAAGCGCCTTGAATCGATTTCGTTTTGTTGCGAAAGAATCCCGTCGAATGAATGTCTTGTTCGAGTTCGGCGGGAGGGACCCGGACGTAGTCATCGGCGGAGCGGTACTTCCTGAACAGATCGGCGGTGACGATGTTGACGCGCTCGTCGGTGCACTGCGCCGAGAGAATCGTCGCGATGAGAAGTTCGAGCGGGTTCGCATGATTCAAGCTGCACCGCGCATCGGGATAGGCCTTCTTTAGTCTTGCGATGATTTGTCTCGCTCGCTTCTTGTCAGTGATGGTCACTCGTCGTTTTCCTCGAGACTCGGTCCCTACAACGAGAGCACTTTAAGGATTAGCCCGACACGCGTCAACTTGGCTTAGGTTGGTCGATGATGCGGCCACCGAGGGTGGTTTATTGGAACAAGCCATCTACCGCGAATTCCCATCCCGGTACTGCCGATTCGGCTTTAGCGATATCGCCACGGCGATAGACAGTTGGCCGGTCTGGATCCTCTGCATCGTAGGACTTGATGACGTCAGGGTTGAGCAGATCGACATCCCACACGACTAGCGTTCCCGCGGCGAAATAGTCGGCGCGTTTTCGCGCGATCGCCAACTCGGCCTTCGGGCCGTAGTCGGCTGCGCTCCTGACCTCTACCGCGAAGACCGGCGCACCCTCGAGGAACTCCATTTTGGTTCGCTTGCCAGTGTGGAAGGCGACATCGAGACTGAAGGACTTGCGGTTGGGTAGATCAACCTTGAAGCCTGCGTTATCAGAATAAGCTCTTCCACTCTTCGTGCGTTTTGCGTGGCCGTGCAAACTGACTAGTATTTCGGTGGCTGCGGTGTTGGGCGCATCTCCGGTTGGACTCATCAGCACCAGTTCTCCGTTGATTATTTCGGCCTTGGCGTTTTCGGGCACCGCGTATAGGTCTTCGATGTGTGCTTCAGCCCGGGTGCTCATCTCTGTTTCTCCCGGCGCCATAATAACATACGACAGTTACCGCAGTTGTCGGTTTCTATCGCGAAGGCGGTCCAGCCGGGTTCCTTGCTTGAAGTCCAGCGTGGACTCGTGTAGCGGGCCCCGAAGTCTTACTGTAGGTACTACTTTTGAATGTCGACCTTTCTGTTCCGCGTATCAACAAACCAGTTGGCAACGGCTTGATCGTCAATTGAATACTTGACAAGGAACCAGTGCGTTGAATCGAACCCGCCGGGGGCGAAAGGTCGCTGAACGTCCCACTGCCGCTTCGCTGTGTCAAACCACCACCGGCCATCAGTCCCAATGTTCTCTTTCTGCTTCTTCTGTTCAGCCGTGGCATATGCGATCTCTAGCTGCTTGATCATCTCCTGCTGTGTAGCCCAAACGATCGATAGGGCCTCACAATGCGGCGGGATTTCATCTTCGGTTTTCGCGGTCGGCTGAGTGACGTATCGCTCCGTTTCGGATGCGGACGCGCCGTTTGGCGAGTGTTCGTCGTTCCGGCACCCGGAAACAAACGATAAGACGGCAGGCAAAAGAAGGAAGAATCGTCTTCGCGACGTTGAGTCCGTTTCCACAGTGTCCTCCACTATACGGTCTATATTGCGAGCAGCATGAGATCGTCGCATTTGGAAGCGGAGCCACGAAACCGTGTGCCGTCATCCGTGCACGAAGGACTCGATGTCTTCCAGGGTCTTCGGGACGGCGGCCGACAACACCTCGTGACCCTCGGCCGTAACCATGACGTCGTCCTCGATCCGCACGCCGATGCCGCGGTATCGTGGGTTCACGTCGTCAGTGTCCACAGGAACGTAAATACCGGGCTCAACTGTCAGGACCATTCCGGGCTCGAGCTTGCGCCATTCGTCGGCGACTTTGTAGGGGCCCGCGTCGTGCACGTCCATTCCGAGCCAGTGACTTGTTCGGTGCATGTAAAACTTCTCGTGCTTCTTCTCTTTGATGATCTCCTCGGCGTCGCCTTCGAGCAGGCCCAGACGAAGCATCCCATCGACAAGCACCCGCAGTGCGCGGTCGTGCGGGGCGATGAAGTCGGCGCCGGGCCTGACGCAATCGATTGCTTTGAGCTGCGCGTCGAGGACCAACTGATAGATCTCCTTCTGCGCTTCGGTGAACCGGCCGCTTGCCGGCCGCGTGCGAGTCACATCGCCCGTGTAGTAGCCAAACTCAGCGCCGGCATCGATCAAGACCAGATCCCCGTCTTCGATCCGCCGGTTGTTTATCGTGTAGTGAAGCACCGTGGCATTCGCGCCCGACGCGACGATGGGTGCGTAGCCGCAGCGGGGACTTCCGCGCTTGCGAAACGCGTAGCGCAATGTCGCTTCGATTTCGTACTCGTGAGCGCCGGGACGAATCTCCCGAATGGCGGCGAGGTGTCCGTCGCAGGTTATCTCGACCGCGCGACGGAGCAGCGCCAGCTCTTCGGGGGTCTTGACCAGCCGCATCTCGTGAAGAATCTCTGAGGTGTCGATGATCGACGTCGGGCCGTAGCCTTCGCGCTGGCGCTGTCGCTGAAATCGCCGCATCAATCCGATGAGCCTCTCGTCAAAAGTCGGGTCACTGCCGAAGCGATAGTAAATGCGGTCGGCCTTCTCTACGAGTTTCGGCAGCTCTTCGCCGAGTTTGTCGATGGTGAATGCCTTGTCGGCGCCGTAATCGCCCACCGCGCCCTCTTCGCCGGCGCGCCAGCCCGTCCAGACTTCGCGCGAGCGGTCTTTTGGTTGAACGAACAGCACGTACTTCGCTTCGGGGTTTTCGGGCGCGATGACGGCCAGCGCGTTCGGTTCCTCAAAACCTGTCAGGTAATAGAAGTCGGTGTCCTGCCGGTATTCATGTTCGACATCGGCGTTGCGGATAGCGGAAGGCGCGGCCGGAAACAGGGCGACGCCGCCGCCAATGCGCCGCATGAGCTCTTCACGCCTCTGTCTAGTCTGGTCCATCACGATTGCGTCTCCCAACTTTGGGCAGCATCGCGGAACACCGCCAGAACGACGTCAGGAGTCTCGCGGAGCTCAACCGGCCTGGGGCGTTGCCTTGGCGTTCTTGGCGGCTTGGCAGTTGAGTTTCTCCGCTTCATAGTTTCGTCAGATAGTCGGCGCGACGGGAACTTACCTGCTTGATTGTGTTCCTTGGTGATGCGAGAATCCGACTATATCGGCCGCGTGAGACTTTCTCAAGCGTGGATATTCCGGCCGCGCAGTCTGGATCAAGCATGTCGTCATCGAGGTGACCGAGTGAGCAGGACGCTCTACACCCTGGTAACATCCGCACGAGAGCTGAGCGACGCTGTAGGCTCGATTGCGGGCGCACCGGTCATCGGAGTCGACACCGAAACGACCGGCCTCGATCCATATCGAAACCGCGTTCGGCTGCTGCAGATCGCGACCGGAAGCACGAACTTCGTCATCGATCTGTTCGAGGTTCCGGCGCTGGCTGATACGCGCTTGCGAGAGGTCCTGTCCGCGCCCACCCCGATCAAGGTGTTTCACAACGCGAAATTCGACCTCAAGATGCTGCTTCACCACTTCGATCTCGAAGTCCGCGGTGTGTTCGACACGTTTCTCACAAGCCGGCTGATTGGGACCGGCACCGACGATGCGGGCCACGGACTTGCGGCGGTGTCGGACCGGCACCTGGGCGAGGTCGTCGACAAATCGACGCGGCTGAGCGACTGGTCGGGCGCCCTCACCGAACAGCAGCTCGAGTACGCGGCCAAGGACGCGGCGTTGATGCTCCCGCTCTACGAGGCGCTCGATCGAAAGCTCCGCGAGTTGAGCCTCGCCGACGTCGCCCGGCTTGAATTCGAGTGTGTATTGCCGGTCGCTGCGATGGAGCTTGCTGGAATGAGCATCGACGCCGACTGTTGGCGCGCGCTGGTTGCCGACGTCGAGCGCGCCCACGCCGTGCTGTCCGCCGAGCTGAAGCACGAGTTGGCCGCGGGCATTCCTCAGATGACGTTGTTCGGCGAGCCCGACATCAACCTCGACAGCCCGGCACAGATCGTCGAGACGCTCGGGCGGATGGGCATCCAGGTAGAGGGGACGCGAAGCTGGCAACTCCAGCCGCTGGCGAAAGATCATCCGGCGATCGCGAAGCTGATCGATTATCGCGCGATTCAAAAGTCGCTTACGAGTTACGGCCTCGGGTTGTTGGAGCACATTCATCCGGCGACCGGCCGCTTGCATCCGGACTTTCATCAAATCGGCGCGACGGGCGGCAGGATGAGCTGTTCGGACCCGAACCTCCAGCAGGTGCCCAATACGCCCGAGTATCGCGCGTGCTTCCGAGCGCCGGTCGGGAGAAAGCTCGTCATCGCCGACTACTCGCAGATCGAGGTTCGCATTCTCGCCGACTGGTCGCAAGATACGGCGCTGCTGAAGGCGCTGATCTCGGGCGAGGACCTGCATCGGGTGACCGCGAGTCAGATGTTCGGCATACCGCTCGATCAGGTTTCAAAGGACCAGCGCGCGGCGGCTAAACAACTCAACTACGGACTGCTTTACGGGCTGGGGCCGCAAGGGCTGTCGGCGCGCATAGAATGTTCGCTACAGGAGGCCGAGGAGTTGATCCGAAAATACTTCTCGACTTACAGCGGTGTTGCCGAGTGGCTTCGCGAGGCCGCGAGCCGCGCGGTTACGGATCACGAGAGCCGCACACGTTCGGGGCGCCTCATCACGTACTCGTTCGACCCGAAGGACCGGACCCAGGTCGCGGCGACGCAGCGCCTGGGCAAGAACGCGCCGATTCAAGGGAGCTGTGCCGACATCGTCAAGCGCGCGCTGGCCCTGCTGTACGAAGCGCTGAAACCGCTCGACGCGAAGATCGTGAACTGCATACATGATGAGATCGTCGTCGAAGTGAAAGAGGATGAGGCGGAACAGTGCGCCGCGATCGTCGGGCGCGAGATGACCGCGGCCGCTCGCGAGTTCATTCGCAGCGTCCCGGTGACGGTCGACACTGCGATAGGCGACGCGTGGATCAAATGAATCCCGACGGCTTGCAGGGCGTTGGAACCGAG
>Ga0209640_10002689_pt1 | contig 15488 bp, 14 predicted proteins | sample RifCSP10_1_FD_184018 | JGI IMG/M metagenome (GOLD analysis project Ga0209640, IMG submission 184018) | Soil microbial communities from Rifle, Colorado - Rifle CSP2_sed 10_1 (SPAdes) (version 2) | ecosystem: Environmental > Terrestrial > Deep subsurface > Rock core/Sediment | place: Rifle...
GCTCGGGGAGACTCCACGCGACGTCATCTACGAGACCTATACCCAGGGTGAGCGCAGCGCCGGGTTCGCCTTCGTCGTCCGTGCGGCGACCGATCCGGCTCGGATGTCGCTCACACTCGTCACCGCCGCGCGTGAGATCGATCCGGACGCGCAGATCGTGCAGTCGACGACGATGGCGCAGCATCTGGCGATGTCGCGTCTGCCGGCGCAGATGGGCGCGTTCATGCTCTCCGCGTTCGCCGCGATGGCCATGGCGCTGGCGGCCATCGGAGTGTACGGGCTGGTGCGCTACACCGCGGCCATGCGCACCCGCGAGGTCGGGATCCGCATGGCGCTCGGGGCCGATGCCGCCGGCGTCGCGCGGTCGCTCGCGACGCACGGCGTACGACTGGTGCTCGTCGGCGGCGCGATCGGCGTGGCCGCGTCGCTGCTGGCGGCACGCTTCCTCGCGACGCTGCTCTTTGGCGTGGGGACGTTCGATCCGGTCGCCCTGACCGGTGCGCCGCTCGTGCTCGGCGTCACGGCATGGCTGGCGGCCTATCTGCCCGCGCGGCGCGCCAGTCGCGTGGACCCGCTCGCCGCACTGCGCTCGGAGTAACTGAACGCACGTCGCGTTCCGGCTTCAGTTGCGCGTACGTAGTTGCTTCTAGAACGACCAAGGGCAAAGACACGCATTGAGACCCTGGCCTCGCGACTGCCTCGGTGACCGGACGTGGAGCCAAGCGCGGCGCTAGCCTCGATGCGACAAACACAAACACCGCTGTGACCTCACGGGAGCATGGCCGCGTTTCTATCGTAGTGTCCGGCTTCAGCCGGGCCCATGCCCGGCGGCCACGCGATGAGGGAGAGTTCACTGTCGGTGATGTCTCCCGGCTCGATTGGCGCGCAACGGTATCTGCGCTGTCAACCGCGCCCGCACGGTCCGGCTGAAGCCAGGCTGAAGCCGGAGACTATGTACGGGTGGCGGTTTTTGTCGCATCAGGGCTGGTTATCTCGTAGCGCCTCGGTGGGGTCGAGTCGGAGCGCACGTCGAGCCGGTCCAGCGGCCGCAAGCAGGCCGACGACCGTCATCGTCACCGCCGCTGCAGGGATCAGGCCAGGCACATCGGCTCCCCCGATCGCTTCAATGGGCAAGTAGGTGCCCAGCCACAGCGCCAGCAACACACCGGCGACGGCCCCGATGCCGATCTGTTGCGCTGCGCGACCCAGAACTCCGACGAGCAGCCGGGTCGAACGGCCACCGAGGGCGGCCCTGATGGCGATTTCACGCCGACGGCGGGCCACGGTGAAGGACATGAGCGCGTAGATTCCCGCCGCCGAGAGCAGCAAGACGCTCAGCGCGCCGCTGCCGAGCATCAGGCCGACCAGGTAAACACTCCTGTGGCTGTCTTCATAGACCTCGGCTAACGAGCGGACCTCAGAGACATACAGGTCCGCGTCGATTTCGGAGCCGAGATCGCGCAGTCGTTGGGCCATCTGCGGCCGCCCTGTGGTCAACCGCATTGACAGGCTCAGTGGATGCTGGTTCTCGGGAAGCGGCCGGTAGACCGTGAGGTCACCGCTGTTGGCATACAAATCGTCAACAACGCCCACGATTTCCTGCCATGAGCCCCCCCCAGCCACCGCGACGTCCCCGCGGGTCTCGGTGGGCGGTGCATCGCTTGTCGGACTGTCGCGTAGACGCCAACCCACTGGGCTGCCGTCTCCCGCGATGTGCCGTGCGAGCGCCCGGTTGACGACGACTTGATCGGTGCCTCCTGCCGTGCCATCGAAGATCCGCCCGGCCACAACTCCCATGTCAAACGTCTCGAAGAACGAGGGGTCCACGGCGTTGACCCTCGCGGGAGCATGCTGAGAAGCGCGCAAGCCATCTGCAGACCTTCCCGCCTGGCTGTCCCCCTCCACCTCGATCTCCAACCGTGGCTCTCTCCCCGGAGCCACCGCCGACCGGGTCAGTGCCGCAACCTCCGGCAGCGCCTCCAGGCGGCGGGCGAACTGGGTGTGCAACCGCCCAAATCGCTCCAGATCACCCGGTTCAACGAGGTTCGAGTTCTGGGCCTGGCCGAGCGTCACACGGGCAGTCAGGAACTGCTCCGCGGCAAAGCCGGGACCCGCCACGGCCGGGCGAACGATTCCCCAGGCCATCTCGCCCGCGACGGGAATGACGGCGATTGACAGCCCAACCTGCAACGCCACCAACCCGGTCCACGCGGCCCCGAGCTTCAGGGTCGATCGGCCGCCGAGTGCCGCCGCGTCGGTGAGGCGCCCGACCGCTTGAAGCGCCGGCACGAGGCCCACAATCCCCGCCGCCACTGCGGCGATGATGACGGCGAATAGAAGTGTCTCGGGCTGAATGCTGCTTAGGTCGAGCCAGAACGGGTTGCCGTTGGGGAGTCTCACCAGGCGTTGGAGGTGTGCCCCGACTCGCGACACGATGACGAGCGACGCCACGGTCGCACCGGCCACCAGGAGGAGCGCTTCGAGAGACAGCTGGCCGATGATACGCGCGCGGCTCCCGCCGAGCGCATGGCGTGCCGCGAACTCGGCCTGTCGCGTGACGGTCCGCGCGTAGATCAAGATGGCGATGTTCGCGCAGGGGGGCAGCAGGAGCAGCCCGGCGGTGACGAACAGAAACCACTCGCGAGCCCCCAAGCCAGTTCCGCTGATCCCCCTGACATACGACATGGCCCGCGCTTGACGGTCGTCGTCTTGATTACCCGTGCGCAACAGGCCGACGGCGCGCAACTCCGTGTCTGCGGTCGGCAATGCGACGCCAGGGGCCAGCCGCCCGAAGGCGATCACCGTTGGTTCCGGGGACTGCTGGCTAGCCTGCAGGGTGGTCCTCAACGGCGTCCAGTACTGGTGATTGACCGGGAACGCGAACGTGTCGGGCATCACCCCGACCACGGTGTGAGGGACCTCGTCGATGCGTACGACCCGTCCGGTCACTTCCCTGTCGGCCGAGAACACCGATGCCCAGACATCGTGACCGATCACGACAACCCGCTCGGCCCCAAGGCGCTCGTCTTCGCTACGGATCGGCCGCCCGAGGAGCGGTGGCACGCGTGCGACGTCGAAGCCAGACGCCGTAATCTCGGCAACGGACACCAGTTCCACCCGGCGGTTACCCACCACGAGATTGCGCTCGACGGTTCTGAAGGCGCCAAGGTTCACAACCGAACGGACGGACTGTTTCCAGCGCTCGAAATCGCTTTGAGCGACACCGCCGGTCGTCTGAGCGGCGGCGTCCCATACCATCAACGACACGACCCGATCGCCCTCTTCGAGCGGCAGCGACGCCCCCGTGACCGCCTGGTACACGTTGAAGAGGCCAACGGTGATACTGATCGCGGTGGTCAACGCCAGGCCGCCAATCAGCGTCAGGCCCCACGTCTTGCGGAGCATTCGCACACCGAGCTTGAGGTCGAGCCAGAAGGTGTCCAGCCGCGGCAGCCCTCGCGTCTCCCGACTGGCTTCGCGCAGTTGGGCAACTCCGCCAAGCTCCAGTCGGGCCATGCGCCGCGCCTCCGCGCGCGTCACCCCGCTGCGCACTTTGTCGTCCTCGGCGAGTGCAAGATGCGCGTCCAGTTCCTGCTCGATCTCGGCGTCAACGTCGCCCGGTCGCAACAAGCCCCGGATGCGAGCAAGCCACGTGTGAAGACGCGCTACCATCGCCTACCCACGACCTTCTGGTTGCAGGATGCGCCAGATCACGCCGGCGACGCGCTCCCAGCGCGCCGCTTCTGCTTGTAGCTGCCTGCGGCCGGCCTTGGTCAGCGAGTAGTACTTGGCGCGTCGGTTGTTGTCAGACGTACCCCACCTGGCCGAGATCCACTTCCTCTGTAGGAGCCGCACCAGGCAGAGATGGACCGTCCCCTGGTTCAGGGCGAGCGCATGCCCCCCAACCTGCTCGATGCGGCGCGCGATGCCATAGCCGTGCAACGGGCCCATCTGGTCGAGCGTCTTGAGGACCATGAGGTCCAGCGTGCCTTGAAGGATCGGTGAGCGCGTCTCCGCCATCTGGTGCTCTACCTGTGGGATGCCAGGAGGAGTGTCTTCCGCACACCTGTGGGATGTCAAGAGGACAGCGGAGAGTCTGCCTCCAGGGAGGCGAAGCCAGCGCCTCGTCAGCACAGTCCGCCCACTACGCCACCCTGTTCGCCACGACGCTTCTTCCGGGTGCCTGGCTTCACTACACAGCGCGGACGGCCCCTGACGCCTGACGAGGAGCGAACAGGTGTGCCGGCGTCGACCGTCAGCACAGACGAGTGCTGGCGGAACCAATTCGTGGGTGGTCCCAGCGCGATCGGGTCGACCCGATGGTTGCGTTGCGAGCGGCATGATCTTCGAGGATAGGCAACGGGTGACGGCGATCTGGCGAGGAATCGCCCCGTCGAGCTACGCTGCCCTCACCGTCTGAGCCTTGAGCACGACTTTCAGCCGCTGCCGCACGGCGTCGAAGATCGCCGCAAGGTTGACCGGACTACTCTCGATCGGCATAGTGGCGACGTTGCCCCGGGACCTGCCCACTCTCAAGCCCCCCAGAGGTACGTTGCCCCTGGGGACTACTCAGCGCTCGAACGGTGCAGTGACGATGCCGCTCGCCCACGAGACGACGGCCGTGGCGATCGCGACCGCCTTCTCGTAGTCTTCGATGAGGACAGGCTCGGACGGTCCAGGATAGCGTGCAGCGACGGCGTAGTCCGTCAGCGCAGATGCGTCTTGTACGTCGGCCGGAATCTCGAATCCCAACTCCGCCAGCATCGTAATCAGCTCGCTGATCGCATGCGTCCGAGGAACTTGCACACTCCTCAAGACGAGCAAGGCTTTGAGGGCCTTCTCCACGGCCTGCTGCGCATCGAAGCACACGTCTTCGAAGAGCACGTCGGGGGTGGCCTGGCCCTGCGAAGACCTGGCCAGATTGCTCCGCGCCCGCCGCAACCACTCGCGCGGATCCTCGGGGCTTCCGCCCTCAGGCGGCATACACTTCGCGGCCTTCACGCATGGCTGGTCCGACGATGGTGCCTACGCCGTCCTTGAGCGATTCGACGTCTTCCGGGGTTACGACGACCACGTCAACCGAAGCCCGAACGCCGATCAGAGCGCGATAGATGGTCTGGGCCAGATGCCGCCGGCTCGTGACGCCGCGCTTGATCACGAGGAAGTCCAGGTCGCTCTGAGGACCGGCCGTGCCGCGCGCGGCCGAGCCGAAGAGGATCACGCGATCCGGCTTGGCCACGGCCACGATGCGCTCGAGAGCTGCTTCAAGAGGAGTCATGCGGTCACTATACTGCGAGTGCCCTTGTGTCCGCGTCCCTGCACTGGAGTCGGAGGTCGGGGCTTCTGGAGGCTGGAACCTGGACTGAGGGCCGGCCTGTGGATCGTGGCCGACGGAGCCGCGCAGACGCGACTGAAGCACGGAGTGGATGCCTGAAGGCTGTTGAGTCGTTGAGGAGGGTTGACTCATGATCCAGAATCTGGAATGGCGATGGCGAGCGACACACCAGTCCTGATCGTGGGCGGCGGCGCCGTGGGCTGCGTGCTCTCGATGGAGCTCGCGCGTCGGGGCATCGAGCATCGCTGCATCGATCGGATGGCAGGGCCTGGACGCGAGTCGCGTGCCATCGCGCTTCATGCCCGCACGATCGAGTTGCTCGACCTTGTCGACAAGGCCTTGAGCCAGCGGCTCCTCGATCGCGATCTCTGGTGCTGCGGTTACGTCATGCACTTCCTGCGCGACGGCGAGCGCACCGAGGTGCGCCCCGGTCTCGACTACACCGTGGTCGACTCGAGGTACAACTGCATCCTCTCGCACAACCAGAGTGAGACCGAAGGCTTCGTCCGCGAATACACGAAGTCCCGATTCGGCCAAGACATCGAATACAGCACGACGTTTCAGGACCTGAGCCAGGACGGCGACGGCGTCACGGCGCGCGTCACGCACAGCGATCGAGGCGACGAGGACGAGTTCATTCGCTGTCAGTACCTGGTGGCGGCCGACGGCATCAACTCGCGCGTGCGGCGCGGCCTCGGGCTGTCGGTCAAGGGAAAGGACTACACCGGGAGCTTTTTCCAGAACCTCGACATCCACCTGAACGGCTTCACCGATTGGACGGATCATTTTCACTACTGCGTCGGCACCGATCACTTCCTGATGGTCGCCCCGCTCCCGGGGGGCCACTTCCGTCTGCTCCTCAGCGACCGCGGCGAAGCCGCCGACCCCACGCTGACGCCGCAGGAGGCGTTCATGCGAGTGCTCGAACGGCACTACGACGGCATCACCATGGGTGAGGTCGTGTGGCATTCGAGATGGGAGACGTGGGTGCGCCTGGCCGACACGTTTCGCGAGGGGAACGTGTTTCTGGCCGGGGATTCGGCGCACGTCCATTCAACGACGGGCGGCCAGGGGATGAACTGCTGCATGCAGGACGCGTTCAACCTGGGATGGAAGCTCGCCCTGGTGCTGAAGGGGTATGCGAAGCCAGCGTTGCTCGACACCTACGAGGCTGAGCGCCGACCCGTCGCCGAACAAGTCATCTGGGCGGCGTCGTCACTACACGACATCTTCATGACGCACGGCAAAGACATCGCACAACGGAAGCAGACCATGTTCGAGGCGGGCTACACCGAGAAGGTCGTGAACTACTGCTCGGGCGTCGCCTATACGTACCGGGACGTCGTCCAGAAGCCCGAAGAGTTGAGCGACTTCGACGGCCCCGCTATCGGCGACCGCGCCCCGGACGTGGACTTCGAACAGGGCGGCACACTGTTCGATCGGCTCCGGCACGAGTACTTCACGCTACTGGCGATGCCCGCTGACGGGAAGTCCGCTGCCGCTACGTCGCTCGAGAGACGACTCCCGGCCGTGCTGAAGGCCGAGATTCTCCCGAAATCGGCCGCACTCTCGACGCGTTACGGACCGAGCGACGGCCGGCTCTTCCTCGTCCGACCGGATGGGTATATCGCGTTCAAGAGCAGGGTTGAAGAGGTCAGCCTCCTTGAAGCGCATCTGGGCGGGATGTTGGCCACCAGAATCGATCCGGCAGCGGCGCTGCGATCCGAGTAGAAGGAGGCGGGCCACCCAAGCCGATCGGAGTGGTGACTGCACACGGGCCGAGGTGGGTGCCGGGCGTGACTCAGTAGGGCATCAGCAGCAAGCGCGGTTCAGCCCACACGTAGCGACAGTTCGGAGCGCGGCCCCCTCCGGGATCCTTCTTGTCGACAGTTTCGGCATTCAGCGCCCCGAGACGGTGATAAAACTCACGCGCGGACGCATTCGCTTCCATCACCCACAAGTAGACCCCTCGTTTCGGATCAACGCGGCAGAGCCATTCTGCAGCGCTCCGCATCAGCGCGGTGCCGATGCCGGCGCGATGCAGGCCATGGGCGACATGAAGATTGTCGATGTAGGACCCCCAGGTCGGGTCTTCGTTTGCGAAGGCGCAGACAAATCCGACGATTCTGGAGTCCTGCTGGGCGACGCAGACGAACTGCGTCGGGTGGCTCGCATTCAGGCGCTCGCGCCACACGTGCCGTCGATTGGCAAGTGCATCTCCGTCCAAGAATTCATTGGTCATCATTCCCCGATAGGTTCGCCGCCAGCTATCGGTGTGGAGCACGGCGATCGATTCGGCATCACCAGCTCGAGCGGCGCGCAGGGTGATCGGGTCTTGCAGTCTGGCCATTTGCTCCTCCTTCGATCGTTGGCGTCCGTCCGTTCTCCACGACGCCGTGGGCGCGACGACCCCGCGCTCGACCCCATTTCTTGACAGCGTGCCCCGTGTTCTCTATATGCTCGCCCATGCACACGCTCGAAGGTAAGGTCGCCGTCGTGACTGGGGGGACCTTCGGGGTCGGCCGCGGGATCGCCAGCGGGCTTGCCCATGCCGGGGCGCGGGTGTTCGTGACCGGCCGTTCGGTGCCAGACGGCGCACCGATCGATGAGCACATCACCGGGATTTGCTGCGACCACCGGCTGGATGCAGAGGTCGCGGCCGCATTCGAGCGCGTCGCTCGGGAGACGCGCGGGATCGACGTCCTCGTGAACAACGTCTGGGGCGGCTACGAGCGCATGATCGAGGATGGGGTGTTCACGTGGGGCCAGCCGTTCTGGGAACAGCCCCTGTGGCGCTGGGACGCCATGTTTGGCGCCGGCGTGCGCGCGCACTACTACGCGAGTCAGCTGGCGGCAAGGGCGATGGTCGAACGCGGACGCGGACTGATCGTGAACATCTCGCACTGGGCGGCCCAGAAGCACATCGGGAATGTCGCCTACGGGGTGTCGAAAGCCGCGACGGACAAGATGACCGCTGACATGGCCACCGAACTAAAGCCCCATGGCGTCACGGTCGTCTCGCTGTACCCTGGCATGGTCAGGACGGAGAAGGTCATGGAAGCGGCCGCGTGGCTCGACCTGACCAATTCGGAGTCCCCCGAGTTCATAGGCCGCGCTGTCGCTGCGCTTGCCGCGGACCCAGACGTCATGCGGCACAGCGGAACCGTGCTCGTTGCTGCGAGCCTTGCGGTGGAGTACGGTTTTACCGACACAGACGGGAAGGCGCCGCGTCCTCTCACGCTGGCCGACGTCTGAACGCGGCTCGTGGTCAGGGTCGGCTTGGGGTCGTGGCTATTCTGTTTTTCAGCAGCCGCGCGCAGTCGCGGACGTTCTGGCTCGACGACAGGAGGGCGGAGCTATGACCGACGGGTACCTGACCACGCCGGACGGCGTCCGGCTGTTCTTCGAAACACGAGGCACCGGGCGCGAGGTCGTGTTGTTCCCCAGCGGCTTCCATCTGGCGGATGACTTCACGTATCTCGCTGACGGACGGACCCTGGTGTTCTATGACCCGCGCAACCGAGGCCGTTCGGATGCCGTCGCCGACGAGGCGAAGTTGGCGAGGGGGGTCCTGCACGATGCCGAGGACGTGGAAGCGGTTCGACGGCACTTCGGTGTCGAGACCGTCGCCCTGGTCGGCCATTCCTACGTCGGCCTCATGATCATCCTGTATGCGATCGCGCACCCTGAACGCGTGACCCGAGTCGTTCAGCTCTCTCCCATGGAGCCGTTCCCCGGCAAGCAGTACCCCGGGCACCTGACGCACGCGGACGATGTGCTATCCAATGCGCTCCGACGCCTCGAGCAACTGCAGGCGGATGGAGAACGCCTGCCCGCCCGCGAGCTCTGTCGGCTGTTCTGGTCGGTGATGCGCCCCATCTACGTGGCCGATCCCGCCGACGCCGACAAGATCACGTGGGACCGCTGCGACCTCCCGAACGAGGTCAACTTCATGACCCATTGGATGGGACGAGTGCTGCCCTCGCTGCATCGGCTTGGCCTGACACCGGAACAGATCGCGAAGGCCGCGATGCCGGTGCTCACGGTGCACGGACGGAAGGATCGAAGTGCGCCGTATGGGGGCGCGCGCGAATGGGCCATGCTGCTGCCAGATGCGCGGCTCCTCACCGTGGATCGCGCCGCCCACGCTCCGTGGCTCGAGGCCCCTGACGAGGTGCGAGGACCCGTCGAGATGTTCCTCGGCGGCACCTGGCCGCCAGTGGCTCACCGCGTCGTGTCGCTGGACCCTGAGGACCAAGCAGGGTCGGCGTGAGGGCCATGACCGCAGCCGATTTTCGACGCATCGCCTTGCGCTTCGAAGGTGCCGAGGAGGGCTCGCACATGGGCGCGGTAGACTTCCGGGTCGGCGGGCACATCTTCGCCACGCTCGCGTCGGTCAAAGACGGGTTTGGAAACCTGGTACTCACCCCAGAGGTTCAAGCCGAGTTCGTGGGCGAGGCGCCCGACCTGTTCCTTCCGGTGGCCGGTGGCTGGGGCCGGATGGGGATCACCCACATTCGGCTGGCGAAGGCGAATCGGGATGTCCTGACAGGCGCTCTGCGCACGGCGTGGACGCTCCGCGTGGACAAGAACGCCGCCGCCAGGTCGCGCGGAAGCACGCGCCGGCCGCGGCGCTGACGCTGACGCGGGGGCTGAAGCCCCCGCTCTACGACGACGTAGAGCCCCCGCGCGACGACGACGTAGAGCCCCCGCGCGACGACGACGTAGAGCCCCCGCTCTACGACGACGTAGAGCCCCCGCGCGACGACGACGTAGAGCCCCGCTCTACGACAGCGCACATACCGGGCGCGGCGCTCCTCGGTCGGTCACGCGAGTGACTTGCCGAAGCACAGGCTCGTATCCGCTGACGCGAGGTACTCGCCGAAGAGCGGAATGCGCGAATAGCCCATCCCTTCGTACAACCGTATCGCGGGTGTGAGACGTGTTCCCGTCTCCAGCACGACCGCTGTCACGCCCAGTAACCGCGCTTCGTGCTCGAGGGCTTCGACGAGGGCGCGTCCAATGCCGCGGCCACGGACGGACGGGTCTACGTACATTCGTTTGAGCTCGGCCGTGGACTCGTCCAGCCGCCGCACGGCGCCGCAGCCGACGGCCATCTCGTCCAGATAGGCGATCACGAACGCGCCCGCGTCGCCCTCGACCTGAGCGCCGCTGAGCGAGAAATGCGTGGCGCCGGGCTCGGGAAACGCTGCCTTGAGCTCCGCGTTCAGCGCCGCGATCAGAAAAGCCGCGTCAGGGGAGTCCAGCGTGCTACGGCGGATGTCAATGGTCCCCCTACGCTGGGGCGAATCACCAGTCACGAATCAACAACCACCAACGAATCAAGAATCACGAATCAATAGTCGCCGATTCGCCCGGGCCTACCGCAATTCCTTCGGCGCGACGTAGCTCTTCCTGGCGCGCGTCTTCACGCCGGGCTGGTTGACCCGCACGTCGATGTCGTGCACCTTTCCGTCACGCTTGGGCGGCGCGAAGCCGATGAGGTACTGGCCGTGCAGTTCGTCGGCGACTCGAGCGAAGGCGGCGCCAAGCTCCTGCCCGATGCGGATCTCCACGTAACCGCCACCGGTCTCTTGCGCGACGAGCGCGAGGCCGGGGTCTGGCAGATCGGCCATGAGCGCCGCCTGGAGGCCGCCCGGGCCGAATCCCGGCGGCGTTTGTCGCGCGCTCCGGCTGCGCATGCCGATCCCGTAGATCATGACGTCATCGCGGCGCGCGCGATCGATCACGTCCGCCTGGCTGCTCGAGGGTTGACGAAAGCTGATGGGGCCGCTGTCCTTGCCGTCGCTCAGCACCAGGACGACGCGCCGTTCATCGCCCTCGTTCCCGAATGCGTCGAGCGCCTCGTCGATTGCGCGCCACAGCGGAGTGGGCGCATCGCCAGCAATCGCGTTCGGCAAGGCCGCGCGGAGTGCGCCGGGATCGCCCGTGAACGTGGGGCTGATGGTGATGTCGTGTCCGAACGCGCCGACGCGCGCCAGGTCGTCCGGCCGGAGCCGCGCGAAGAGCTCCGCGGCACCGGCGCGCAGCAGCGGGAGGTTCCCCTCCATGCTGCCCGAGACGTCCAGCATGACGATGAGCCGGACGGGTTGGGGGGTGTTGTCGAAGAGCGTAATCGGCTGCGGTTTCCCCTCGTCACGGACCTCGAAGTTGTCCTGCGTGAGCGTCGTGACGAGCCGGCCGGCTCGGTCGGTCACGGTCACGAACACACGGACGGCATCGCTCCCGCTGCGGAAGATCGGCTGCTGCGCTGGCGCCGCGGCGAGCGCGACAAGGGCACCGACCGCCAGCGCCGCGTGCTTGAAGAACCACGTCACGCGCGTCTCGCTCGCCCTCGACCCACAGCTCACGTGTGTTGCGGATGACGAATCCCGGTTCCGGTGACCGGACCACGCTGCGATGGCGTCGTCGACCGGGTGACGCGAGCTCCGTGAGGCCACCCCACCGCGCACAGTCCGCGCGTCGGGGACCCCGCCGCTCGCGGATCCCCAGAGCCTTCTCGCGCGGTCAGGCGATGGCTGTCGGTCACCTCCACAGGGATTCGTCGTCCGCAACACACGTGAGCTGCCCGTTAAGGGAGACGCGACAGCTGCTCGAGGAGCTTCCCGCGCGGGCTGTCCGCCGGCACGAACCGCTGCACGCGCTCGCCGGCGAACACTTCGCCCGTGTAGATATTGCCCCGCGAATCAACCGCGATCATGTGGAACCCGAACCACGAACCGCCGTTCTCGCCCATGTTCCCCATCTGGCCGACGATCTTCCCGTCGTCGCGGTTGAGGAACCAGAGCTTGTTGTTCGTGAGGTCCGAGATGAACAACAAGCGCTGCTGCTTGTCCGGCGAGAACGCGACCCCTCCGGTCGCGCCTCCAACACCCGTCGTCGGCGCGACGATGAACTCCTTGAGGAACTTGCCCTCCTTGGTCGTGACGTGGATGCGGTTCGCGTTGCGATCGGCCGCGTAGACGAGGCCGTCGTTCGAGAAATTCAGCGTGAGGTGGCCCCGGAACTCCTTCGGCATCGGTCCGCCCGGCGTGTACGCGCGGTCCGCATCATTGATGCTGATTTCAGACAACGGGCGGCCGTAGGCGCCCCACCCGCGTTTGAACGCAAAGGTGGTCATGTCGAAGACCATCACGCGTCCGCCGAGGTAGCTGTCCGCGACGTACATCTCATTGGCGGCCTCGTCGAGCCGAATCTCTTCGATGCCGCCCACGATCATCGGGGTCGAGGCGGGATACTTGGCGCGGAACGCCGCGGCGCCAGCTCCGCGCGCCGCACCTTCTCCCGCAGGGGCGCCACCGCGTCCCAGAAACCCCGACACTGGCCCGGGACCACCGCGCCCCGGAACGCGCGGGGCGGTGCCACGGCCTCCGGCTCGACCGCCGCCCTCCGTCTCGGGCACTCGGGGCACCTCGCCGACGACCATGCCGGTCTTCGGATCATATTTGCGGACCGTGTCCTGTCCGATGTAGACAAACCCTTTGCTGTCCACATCCATACCGTGCCCCTGCGGCGCGTCGAACGACCCGATGACGTTGCCGTTCTTGTCGATGTGGATCATCGATGGCGGCCGGGCGCAGCAGTCTGCGACCGGAGGGGTGAGCTCGGCATGGAGCTCGATGTCCGTCAGGTCGTTCGGACGGTTCAGCACCCACACGTCGTCGTTTCGGTCCACGGCCAGGCCGGTCACGCCGCCCATCTTCCATTTGTTGGGCAGCGGCTTCGGCCAGCTCGGGTCGAACTTGTAATTCGGCACGGCCGGCGCCTGCGCGCCCACCGTGGCGTAGACGACGAGCGCGCCCAGGCTGATGGCGACGGCGAAGGCCGCCGCCCGTCCGCTGCGGTGAATCTGCTTTGTCATGTCACCTTTCTCCCTCACACTCAGGCGACCCCACCACCCGAATGGCAGGGGCAGTCTACCGTGATGCGGACGCGGACACAACGAATCCCGGGAACATCACCCACGCGACCGGCCCGTCGTGTAGCAGGTCCTTGACTGCGCACTGGAATGAACCGAAACGCGTCGATCCACGTCTGATGCGACGAGGATACGAGGAGGACACCGTGAAGAACACACTTCGAGGAACGGCTGCGTTCGCGCTCCTGGTGCTCTGGTCGGCTTCGGCCCAGGCGCAGACGGCCGACGACGTTATCGAGAAGCACCTGGCGGCCTCTGGCGGGCGCGCGGCGCTCGGCAAGCTCACGTCGAGGACGATGAGCGGGTCGATTACCCTCACCACTCCCGTCGGAGAACTCGCGGGGACAATCGAAGTGCACACCAAGGTGCCGAACAAGTCCCGCACCCTCGTGAAGTTGGATTTGAGCGCGCTTGGCGGTGGGCAAGTGGTGTCCGATCAGCGATTCGATGGCGCCACGGGCTACGTGCTCGACAGTTTCAACGGCAACCGCGAGATCACCGGCAGCCAGCTGGACACTCTGCGGAACGGGTCGTTTCCAACACCGCTCCTCAATTACCGGGATAGTGGAGGAGCGGTGGCGTTGGCCGACCGGGAAAAGGTTGGCGCGGGGGATGCCTACGTCATCCAGTTGACGCCGAAGGCGGGGCCGGTCGTCCGGCTGTTCATCGACACTGGGAGCTTCATGCTCGTGAAGAGCGCCGTGAAGGTCGACGTCCCGCAGCTCGGCGGCGAGATCGAGCAGGTGGTCGAGTTCTCGGACTTCCGCGACGTGGACGGCATCAAGGTTCCCTACGCGGTCCGGTCGACGAACCCTGCGCAGACGATCGTCGCCACCACGGCGACCGTGACGCACAACGCGGAGATCGACGACAGTTCGTTTTCCAGACCCGCGGGTCAGTAACGAGCGCATAGAGCTCAACAGTCGCAACTAGGCGCGGATCGTCGATATAATCCCCGGCCTGGGGGTGCGTATGAGATCGAATCGCCTGGCGGGTGCCGTCGCCGCTTTCGTGCTGCTTCTGCCAGCGGCCGCCGCCGCGCAGTGGCTCAACTACCCGACGCCGGGAATCCCGCGACTGCCCGACGGCAAGCCCAATCTGTCCGCGCCTGCGCCGCGGACCGCGGACGGCAAGCCGGACTTGTCTGGCATCTGGCGCAGTACGGGCCCGCTCTACCGTTTCAACATCGCGCAGGATCTCGAGCCGCAGGATATTCAACCCTGGGCCGAGGCGCTCTTTCTGCAGCGCGTGCGCGACTCCCGAAAGGATAGTCCGCTCGCCAAGTGCCTCCCGGTCAGCGTCCCGTTCCACAGCTTCTTCGGCCTGACCAGAATCGTCCAGACGCCGGCGCTCCTGGTGATGCTGCACGAGTCGCCCAACAGCCCACATCGAACCGTCTTCACCGATGGCCGCGATCTGCCCAAGGATCCGAATCCCGCATGGTTGGGGTACTCGATCGGGCGATGGGAAGGCGACACGCTGGTCGTCACGTCCTCAGGGTTCAACGACAGGGCCTGGCTCGACAGCGCCGGACATCCGCAGACCGAATCCCTTCGCCTGACCGAACGCCTGCGACGCCGCGACTTCGGCCATATGGATTCTGAAATCACCGTCGACGATCCGAAAGCGTTTACCCGGCCGTTCACGATCAAGACCGAGCGACTGCTGGCGCCGGACACCGAACTGCTGGAGGACGTCTGCGAAAACGAGCGCGACGGCGCCCGCCTGTCCGGTGGCAGCGGGGCCACGGTTCGTCCGGAGCTGCTGGCGACCTACGCCGGCGTGTACGAGGTTGCGCCGGGCCGCGAGTTCGTGGTCACCGTTACCGGGGACCTGCTGTTCGTGCGGGGGCTCAACGAACCCAAGCTTCCGCTGCTCGTGCACTCGGAGACGCAGTTCATGTCCACGGCCACGCCGACGGGCTTCGAGTTTGTCAAGAATGCCCAGGGCACGGTCACGCATGTGATCGTGCGTGGCGACGGTGACGATCGGAAGGCGGTTCGCAAGGGCCCGCAGCCGCAGGCCCCGCGGTAGTAGCGCGCATTTCCCGTAGCGCGCAGGCTTCGGCCTGCGCCGGCGAGCCACGCGGTCGGCGACGCGGGGGCTGAAGAGCGTGAGAAGAAATCGATCGGGCCGAAGGAATCCCCGCCTTCGTGGCCATCGTGTCCTTCGTGGCTGCCCGTCTTCGAGTCCTTCGTGGCGCGTTTCGTCACA
>Ga0209640_10002690_pt1 | contig 15487 bp, 12 predicted proteins | sample RifCSP10_1_FD_184018 | JGI IMG/M metagenome (GOLD analysis project Ga0209640, IMG submission 184018) | Soil microbial communities from Rifle, Colorado - Rifle CSP2_sed 10_1 (SPAdes) (version 2) | ecosystem: Environmental > Terrestrial > Deep subsurface > Rock core/Sediment | place: Rifle...
ACTCGCACGCCCTCGATCGTCAGGCCGGTTTCCGCGATGTTGGTAGCGAGTACGACTTTGCGTGCGCCGGCGGCGCTCGGCCGGATGGCGAGCTCCTGTTCCTGCTGCGTCAGCTCTCCCATGAGCGGCATGACCCGTGTCGTCGCATCGAGGTCCGCGGCGAGCAATTCGGCATGTACCCGCCGGATCTCGGCGGCGCCGGGAAGGAAGACAAGCACGTCGCCCGGCTCCTCGGCGAGCGAGCGCCTCACTGCCGCGCTCGCGCGCTTCACCAGGCTCTCCAGCTCCGAACTGACGGACGCTCCTGGACGACGGCGATCGGTCGCGGGTGGCAGATAGCGGGTCTCGACGGGGAAATTGCGTCCGCGGCTGCTCACGATCGGTGCGCCACCCAGCAATTCGGCGACGGGATCCGCTGCCAGCGTCGCCGACATCACCAGCAGGCGCAGCTCCTCGTTGACGTGCGCCTGCACTTCGAGACAGAGCGCTACGCTTAAGTCGGCCTGCAGACTACGCTCGTGAAACTCATCGAAGATCACGCCGGCGACGCCCTCGAGGGCCGCATCTCGCTGCAGGATCGCCGTGAGAACGCCTTCGGTCACCACCTCGATGCGCGTCGCGGGGCCGACACGGCTGTCGAGGCGCATGCGATAGCCGACCGTGCGCCCGACAGGCTCGCCCAGCATCTGCGCCATCCGCGCACTGACGGCACGCGTGGCCAAGCGTCGCGGCTCGAGCATGATCAGCCGCTTGCCGCGCGTCCACGGCTCGCCCAGCAGCTCGAGCGGCACCCCGGTACTCTTACCCGCGCCCGGCGGTGCCTGGAGCACGACGTTGCGATGTTCCCGCAACGCCGCCTTCAGTTGCGGAAATACCTCGATGATCGGAAGTTCTGTCGTCACCAGCGCAATGACAATTGGTGAACCGAGATTGAGCACTCGGAACCCGCGGCCGGCTCGGAGTGCTTTTACCTCATCGGTAGCGATCAACCCACTGGATCTCGATCTGGGGCGAGTCTTTCGTGTAAGCGCCGGGCGGCAGATCGATGAAGGCGGGCTCGGTGAGGGGCTCGTGACCCAGGCCGAAGCGCAGAGTCTGCGCGCTTCGCACCTCGAAGCCTTCGAGCGCGGGCAGGTGCAGGCGGAATGCCAGACGGAGCGGCCAGCCGTCGTCGCGCGGCCTAAGTACGGCGCGTCCGATCCCCGTGTCGCTGTGGATGTCGATCACTAGCCGCACGCCGTCCCAGCTCTGGGAAAAGCGATCCGCGGCCGGGTTCGACGACAGCGACTCGATCGCGAGCATCTCGACGACCGGCGGCGCGGGCGCGGGATCCTCGTTGAAGAGACTCCACTTGGCCGGATTCCACGACCAGTTCGCGCAACCCGCCGTTGCCAGCGCCAGCAGGAATGTCGCCAGTACGCGGCCCGGCGCCGGCCGAGTGGCGCACTTCGGCGATCGTTCGTGCCCTTCCAGTGTCTTCACTGCGTCTCCATGAGCGAAATCACATACGCCGGCCACGTTAGCCGGTGTCGCACGGCTTGGCAAAGCAGGCACAAGCCTTTTGCGCGCGCCGCTTCTTGGTTATGTTCGCAGTGTGCAGTCCACGGTTTCATCAGCAGCGACGCGACAGCGAGTTCAACCGGTCGCCCGCTGGCTTGTTCTCGCCAGCGTTGCCCTGATCCTCTACGGTTCGTTGTTCCCGTTCCGCTTCGACTCGCTGATCGACGTCGGTTTCGGCGAATTGCTGGCCAGCCTGCGCTTTCAGCGCACGTCTCGCGGCGACCTGGTCGCCAATCTGCTGCTCTACATGCCGCTCGGACTGTGCCTGGTGCTCGCATGGCCCGCGCGCTGGAGCCGGCTCGTAGTGCTGGTGTGGACCGTGCTCGCGGGCACCGCGCTGTCGCTGGCCGTCGAGCTGGTGCAGGTCTACTCGATCTCACGCGTTTCGAGCCTCACCGATGTGGTGATTAACGCGGTCGGTACGTTGGCCGGCAGCCTGGCTGCAATCGTCTATCTCGAGCTCGGCACGACACTGAGGATCCCCGGTATCGCCGCCGGCAGGCCTGAACCCGTGCCGCTCGGCGTGCTGTTGCTATGGCTGGCGTTTCGCCTGGCGCCATTCGTGCCCACGATCGACTGGCAAAAATACCAGGATGCGGTGAAACCGCTGTTCCTCGACCCGTCGATCGGCGTACTCGATACGTTCCGCTACCTCGTGGGGTGGCTGGTAGTTGGCTACACCGTGCGTCAATTGTGGCGTCGCGAGTATGCGTTGTTCGCGGTCCTCTGCATCGTTGGCATCGTGCTCGCGGGGCGTATCGTCGTCGTTGGCAAGGTCCTGGTCGCATCCGAACTGGTGGCGCTGCTCATCTGCATTCCGCTCGCCGCGCTCATCGTCGCCAATCCCGACCGCCGGCGCACCGCGCTTCTGGCTGTCCTGCTGTCGGCCACGATCGTCTTGCAGGGATTGACACCGTTCCAGCCGCTCGCCCATGCACAGGAGTTCAGCTGGGTGCCGTTCAAGAACTCCTTGAGCGACAGTCTCGAGGTGAATTACTCGGTGCTGCTCGAGAAGTGCTTCTGGTACTTCTCGCTGGTGTGGCTCTTCACCCGCCGCGGCTGGAGCATACCGGGCGCGGCCGCAGCAACGGCAACTTTGCTGGGGGCGATCGAGCTGGCACAGATCTGGCTGCCGGGCCGATCAGCCGAGATCACCGATCCACTGTTGGCGCTGATCGCCGGCGTGCTGCTGGCGTTGCTCGGTGCCAATCCGGCAGCCTCGATCCGGCTGCCTAAATAGGGTACCGGGTTTGCCTTATTGGCCTTTTGCTCGAGCCCGACAAGCGCTTCAGCCGCAAAAGGCCAATAAGGCAAACCCGGTACCTTCACTTCGCCAGGTGGCGGATTTCCCGATGGGTGTAGCGGTAGATGCCTTTGCGGCCGGTGCGCGTGGCGCCGACCATTGCGGCGGCGACGACGCGAGCGGGAATCGCCCGATAGGGTTCGCCTCGTCCGAACAGAAGTGGATTGATGGCGCCCAGCACCAGGCTTGCGGCCAGTTCGAGCGGCCTCACATCGTTGCGCCAGCCGAGCAGAAAACCGGGTTGCAGGATATCGAGCGCGGCGAAGTCGAACGCGGCGAGAGCCGCCTCGGTCTCTCCCTTCACGCGCAGATAGAAATTCTTCGAGCCGCTGTCAGCGCCGACGGACGAATTGAGCACGAAGCGCGCGACCCCTGCCGTGCGCGCTGCACGCGCAAATGCGACTACGTAGTCGCAGTCGACCTGCCGGAACGCCTCGCGAGAACCGGCGGAACGCAGCGTCGTACCGAGACAGCAGAACGCGACGTCGGCCCGCATGCCGGCGAGCGATTGCTCGAGCGTATCGAATCGTACGATCCGGTTCGCGAGCCGTGGATGATCGAAACTCAGCGGCCGGCGCGTGACGGCCAGCACGCGCCCGAAATCCGCTTGCAGGGTGAGCAGCTCGAGCAGGTGCTTGCCCACGAGACCGCTGCCGCCCGCGACCAGAGCGGTGAGCTTCGTCGGTTCGACGGCGGGACGAGGCTGCGTCATCGCTGTAGGTTCCTATTGTAATTCACAATACACTGCAGGGAATCGCGCGCACTGCCGCGCGCCGGGTGGCTCGTGACGAGCATGATTCTCGGTAACATGGCGATGTCGGCCTGCGTCCTGGTGCAACTTCGCAGATTGCGCGGGGACGAACCGGCCTGGAAATTGCTGACCAGCCGCAATCCATGAAGAATTTCCTGCGTCAAAAGCTTGTCGATCCGATCATCGGGTTGCTCTCGCAGGGCATCACACCGCGCAAGATCGCGCTGAGCCTCGCATTCGGCATCGTGCTCGGAATCTTTCCGATTCTCGGCACCACGACCGTGCTGTGCACGGTGGCGGCCTTGGCCTGGCGGCTCAACATGGTTGCGATTCACACGGTTCACTTCGCTATCATGCCGGTGCAACTCCTGCTGATCATCCCGTTCGTGCGCGTCGGCGAGCGCATCGTCCTGGCACCACCGCAATCGCTGTCCATGGACGCCGGCTTGGAACTCATGGCCGCGAGCGCCGGGCATGCGATCGTGGTTCTGTGGGATGCGATCGTGCACGCGGTGATCGGCTGGCTGGCGATCGGGCCGATTGCCATTTACTTCCTGTACCGCGCATTCACCCCGATCCTTAGACACGCGGCGCTCACGCTGCGTCAGCCCGCGGTGGATCGACCCCCGGTCTGACGGGCGCACGGGCCTGCATTTCACGAACTCCCGCATCACGGCGGTGTCCAATTCGCCCGCCGATGGCGCGGATCCGGCGCGCAGAGGGTGGGTATACTGGTGCGTGTACTTCTTGGCCGGCGCCGAAACCTGGGGCTATCGCGGAGGGCGCGAATGGCTGGTGTCGCACTACCTGTTCCAGAAGCCGTAGTCGCACGCATGTCGACCCGATGGTGCGTATCGGCGGCTTTCGCGCTGCTTGCCGCGATCGCTCCCGCGATCTACGCCGCCGCACAGCCGCCGACGGCTCCACCGGATTCCGAAACGCCGGCCACTGCCGCGCCCGATGACGCGCCCGCTGTCGCGACGGAGGCCAGCGCGCCGCTCGCACCCGCGGTCGATTACGGTGGCGATCGCGCCGCCGCCTACCGCGCGTTTCGCGAGCATTTCGCTGCGCGGCGCTTCGCCGATGCCTTACCCGCCGCACAGCAGGTGGTGGACATCACCGAACAGAGATTTGGTAAGGACGCGCTCGAGCTGGCGACGCCACTCATCAACCTCGGCACGACCAGGTACCGGCTCGCCGACTTCAGCGGCGCCGCGCTCCAGTATCAGCGCGCCCTCAAGATCGTCGAAACGCGCGAGGGCGGTTTTTCACGCGGCATCATCCAGCCGCTGCTCGGCCTTGGTGTGGCCTACGCAGCGGCGGGCGACTACGACGCCTCCGCTCGCTCCCTGCGCCGTGCCGTCGACGTGAGCCGCAAGCTGGATGGCCTGTTCAATCCGCAGCAGCTCGAGCTCGTGGAGCCGCTCGTCGCGAGCTACGTGGCGCTCGGCCAGTTCTCGGATGCGGAGCGCGAGCAACAATATGCGGTGCGCCTGGCGGAGGCGGCGTATGGCAAGAACGATCCCCGGCTGCTACCGGCGCTTGAGCACAGCGCGAACTGGCTCGAGAAGGCGGGGCAGTACGTGTCCGCGCGGCAGGCGTACGCCCGCGCGCTCGACATCGCCCGGCAGGCGGGCGGCAAGGACGATCTGCGCATGGTCACGCCCTTGCGCGGCATCGCGCGCATGTATCGCATGGAGTACCTGCATGGCCCCGGGCAGGTTGAACAGGACGAGCCTGTCCCCAGCCCACAGGGAAGCGCGGCGGTTTACAGCGGGCCGACGCCGGGATCGACTGCGACGACGACGGTCCTCAACAGTGCGGGCGAGGACGCCCTGGAGCTCGCCCTCAAGGCACTGGATGCTCACCCCGACGAAGCTGTCGCCCTGCGCGGCGATACGCTGGTCGATCTCGGCGACTGGTACATGATTGCGGGCCGGACGCGCGAGGCGATGCGCGAATATCGGGAGGCGTGGATGGCACTGAGCGTGCCCGGGGCCGCGGGTACGGCGGTCCTCGGTTCGCCGGCCCAGCTCATCTACCGGCCCCCTTCGAGCGCGAGGCGCAATCCCACGGTGGATCCCGAAGAGTACGCCGAGCACTTCGTCGAGGTGGAGCTGACCGTGACACCCGAGGGCCGCGCCAAGAATGTGACGATCGTGGCGCAGGATGTCACCGAGGCCACCGGCAAAGCGACGGTGGCGTCAATCCGGCGTTCGCGCTACCGGCCGCGTTTCATCGATGGCGAGCCGGTCGCGACCACCGGCGTTCGGCATCGCCAGGTCATCTACGTGCGCAGCTGAAACTGGCTCTTGGACGAGTCCTGAGGTGGCGCGGGCAGTGCCTGCGTTGGGCCGGGAGCTGGCTCGACGGGTGCGGCCGGTGCCGGTTGCGGGGCGGAATCGATGATCGGCACCATCTCGATCACCACATCGTCCGTCACCACAGCCGCCGGCGCAGCTTCGGTCACGACTGCCGGTGCAGTGGTCTCGAGCAGGGGCGTTCCCGCCAGGAGCTTTCGCGTGACCTGCTGCTCGGGAAACTGCACCAGGAACTTCGCCGCCGCATCGCGCATCGCGGCCTTGGTCGCCAACACCATCGGTGCGGTGCTCGTCATTCCCCCCGACTTGAAACTACCGTAGCCGGTGAACGTCAATGAGTCTGCGGGCGAACCATTGGGTGCGAGTATGTCGAGCCGGTACTTGATCGTCACGGCGTAATAGTCCGCGCCGGTATCCTTCGGTGTGATGAACGAGTACTGCTCGATGCGTGGCTCGATGATCGCCACGTATGGCGGACTTGACGGCAGGCCGGTGAGGTCCTTGACCGGGATGATCTCGCGGAAGGCCGCCGCAAACAGCCGATCGGCCATGCGTACGTGGTAGGGCCCCAACTCGGCATTCCAGTCGACGCCCCACCGTTCCTCGGCATGAGCGTACTTGCTGAAGGCTTCGGTGTAGTGAATGCCTACGGTCAAGGGCAGCGGATCGATCAGCGGCGTGGGTACCTCCGATTCGGCAGCCACATGCACACCACCGCAACCTGCGAGCCCCGCGAGCAGCGTCGCCGCAACCAGGTCTCTTGCGACACATGTCCTGGCGTTCATGTTTTTCCCTGCTCGTGCAATCCCACGAACGTACCGCCGTTGCGTTCGCACATGGCACGCATGAGCGCCGAGAAGCGCTGGTTGCCGAACTGGGGCACACGCGAGGGCATCGCAAATCCGATCGCGTGGATGCGCACGCGTCGCTCGCCGCCCGCCACGCGGTTGGCGCGATCGACGGCATCGAGCGCCGCCTGGATCGACTCGCCGGTGTAGTCGTCGCCGAAAAGATAGATGCTGATTTTCTTGTCCGCCGACCAGAAGCTGCGGATCGCCGCCAGGATGCCTTCCACCGGGCTCGAGTTGCTGAACGACGTCCAGTTGGTAAAGCGATCCAGGATCGCCTTGCGCCGTGCGGGCGTATCGGCAATCCATTGGCCCCGGTAACCATCGAACATGTACGCGCCCTCATCGTCCATGATCTGGATGCCTTTGACCCGCGGATACATGTCGAGGATCTCGCTCAGCATCTGGCGCGCCGCGCGCCAGTTGTATTCCTGCATGCTGCCGGAAGTATCCACGACGAAAATGATGTACTCACTGTCAACGGGAATGCCGCCGACCGTATCGCTCTTCGGCCGGCGGTAGCTCGTCTTCATCAACCGCTCCATTTCTTCAGTAAGCTTCTGGTACGCTGCGACCAGTTCCGTCTCCATCACATTCGCGACCGCGGAGTCGCCGCGGCTCGCCGCATATTCACCGTGAATCGACGTCAGGTCCCCCTGCAGTCGGGCGAGTTTGCTGCGCTCACTCGACAACTGCTCGATGCGACCTCTGAGCTCCCGGTTGAGCACGGTCGTCTCACCCCGCAGCGCGTGCAGCTCTTCCTGCAAACGCAGGACCGTGCCCTGCAGGTCCTCCCTGTCGCGCTCGATGACCACCGGTTCGCCGATCTCGACCAGCACCAGCAGCAGGATGATGGCGCCAAAGCCGCAACAGATGCAGTCGAGAAAGGACAGGCTGAAGGTCTCGATGTCGCGACGCGCACGTCTCATGGCCAGTCCCTCGCCGGCATCATGAAGACGCCACCGGTGCTGCGCGCCAGCCGCCAGTAACGGCTGGGTGCGGGAACGTCACCTTCCATTGGCATCAGGAGCACGCTGACGGGCAGGTTGGCGGGCAGAGCCTGCAACGCCTGGTCAAACAGTTTCGCGCGCTGTTCGGCATCGACGGCCTTGCGCAACGCCGGAGGCGTGGCGCCCTGCGTCGGCAGGCCGTCCGTGATGAGAATGATCTGATCGGGCGCCGGCGTCAGTTGCCGCGCGACGTTGAAGGCATTGATCAGGCTGGTACCATCAGTGGGCGCAGTCCTGCGCAGCGCCTGAACAGCGTTGTTGAGTGCTCGCGGATCACTGCCCTTGAGCCACTGGCCCTCGGTACCCTCGACAGCGGCGCGCGGCAGTGTATTGAATGCGTAAATCTGGAACAGGCTCGTCGGCGGAATCTGCGTCGTCAGCCAGTCCACCGACGCCACGGTGCGCTGCCACTTCGGTGCCAGCATCTTCTGCGCCGTCGACATGTTGCGCATGCGCAGGATATTCACCAGCGTCTCGTCCAGCATGCTCGCCGAGGCATCGACCAGGATCAGGATGCGCTCGCCGTTGACCCTGATGCCAGTCAGGTATTGACGAACGCCCGTGCCCCGGAAGCTGCGCAGCCGGTCTCCCTCTTCTCCCTTGGTGGTCGCACCCGCGGACAGCCGGCGGGTACCCTCCTCGAGGGACTTGATCTCGGCCTTGAGTCGATTGATGTGCTCGCGCCGCGCGAGGCTGTCTCCCGAGTAACTCGCCAGCTCGACCTTCAGTCGCTCGATCTCCTCGAGGACCCTGAGGCTGCGGCCCGACGTGCTCACCCGTTCGGTCGTGGTTTTCTCGAGCGTGTTGCGCAACACCACGAGATTCTTGTATCCATCGAGCACTTCGTCCTCGAGCCGCATGGCTTCGGCCGCGACATCCTCATTGCGGCGCACGCGCTCCACTCCGGACTGCGCGCTGATGACGGTATAGAACAGCACCACCGCGCCGAATCCACAGCAGATGCAGTCGAGGAACGACATGCTGAAAACCTGGGCTTCGCGGCGACGCGCCATCGTGTCCTCGTACTTATCCGATCGCGATCAGTTCGAGCGTCACGCCGGGGCTTCCCAAGCGCAGGCGATCACCCGCGCGCAGCGCCGCACGACCGGGGACATGTTCATCGTTGAGCCAGGTGCCGTAACGGCTGTGGTCGATGACCAAGGCTCCCTGCGGAGTGCGCAACAACGAGCAATGCAGGCGCGAGATCCCGGCCGACGCACCGGCAACCTGCAGGCAGCGCCTGGCTCCACCCGGCGCAAGTCCGACCACCAGTGGCGTCGTGTTGAGCGGAATCGCCTGGCCGCGATACAAGACGTGACTCGGCGCATCGGCCTGTTCGGCCGGGGCGGCTGGCCGCAGGACAGCCGGAACCAGTAGTTCGGCTGCTGCGGCATCGAGGCGGGTGGCGGCGGCCAGCAACGTTGCGCTGTCGGGTGCGGCGCTCCACAGCGACCCGTGTGCGAGCGCGGCAAGCGCGGCGGCTCCCGGGGGACACCTCACGAGCTCACAGTCGCTGAACTCGGCCAAGCGCTCACGCAGACCGGGCAATCGACCAGCCGCGTGACTCAACGCGAGCGTCGTCGCGACTCCTGAGCGGCGCAGCCTGTGCACGCACAGCAGGATCTCACCGTAAGCATGCTCGGCCTCGAGCGCGACCTCTTCCCGCGTCAGCGGCACCCGAAAAGTCTCGGCCCCGAAATGCATCTGAGCGTCGATCGCCGCGTCATCGATGAGCTGATCGAGCCATGCGGGCAACACATCGAACAGTTCCTGCTCCGTTGCAGCCTGGTGCAGCGGGTCGAAACGCGTCTGCCGCACGAAGTTGCGGGAGATCAGGCGCATCCACCCGTCGCAAAGCGCGGCGAGACCGGCGCGTGGCGCGCTCTCGACCCGCTCGCGGCGTAGCACTTCCCCCGCCTCGACGGCGGTGATGATCGACCGGTGGAGGTGCAGATCCACGTACAGGAAGCGGCCGCTTCCAGACCATGCCGCGGCAGCTGCAACGGCTGCGTCAATGAAGCCGATCAGCGGCAGACCGCACTCGCGCGCCATGCTCAGAATGAGCGCGAGCTCGCGACCGCCCAGCGCCGCCGGAACCGCGCACACGACGGCGTCCGCCCGCTCCCGCAGCAGGTCGCGAATCTGCAGCAGGTGCAGATATGCGAGATCGGCGTTCGAGCGGCCCGCCGCGGCGAGCATGGCGAGTGGCTTTTCGTCGAGCTCGTGCCAGAACCGGTTGACGGCGTTGAGTGGCTCGAGCCGCGAGGCCCGTTTCGCGGCTTCGCCGACCAGCACCGGCTCGCGTCCGAGCAGCGCGTAACCCGGGCTCGACGCCAGCAGTGCACCATCGCACGCGATGGCAATGCCCGTGTCGTTCAGATCGATGGCCGCCGTGCTCACATCGGGTCCTATGCCGCCTGCATGTGCCGGATCAGTCGCTGATCGAGGTAGGTTTCCGTATCGAGCACCAGCCGCTCCTGCGCGAGCTGCAACTGGTGCAGCAGGAACATCAGGAAAATGCTGATGAGCAGCGCGATCAGCGTCGAGTTGAATGCCACGCCGAGACCCTCGGTCACGCCCGAGATGTCGCCGCTCACAGCCTTGTGCGCAGCGCCAAGCGCATCACCGATTCCGCGGACCGTGCCGATGAAACCGATCGCGGGGATCGCCCAGGCGATGTAGCGCAACATGGACATCTCCGATTCCAGTCGCTCCGCTTCCGCCTGGCAGACCCCGTGCGCAGCCGTGGAGACATCCTGCACGTTCTGTGTTGCCCCGAAGCGGCTGAGCGCGGCCTGCAACGCACGCGGCAATAGCAGTGAGCGCTGCTCGGGAGGCAGTTGCTCGGCCTGCCTGGAGTATTCGCGCGTATCCTGCGGCAGGATGCGCATTCCCTCGGGTACGTGCAGGAGATCCGCATCGAGCAGCCGGCGCTCGCGCGCCGTATCGACCGCCTTGTAGCCGAGGATCGCCAGCGCCCAGAGCATCAGGACGAAGCAGCTCTCCTGCTCATAGTCCTTGACGACGATGTAGAAGGACCGTTCCGCGACATAGTTCGGATCCTTGCCGGCCTTCGCGTTCTGCTCCTGCTGCATCGTGAGGGCGCGCGGCCGCACGACCGTGACATACACCGCGTGCACGACGATGATCGAGATGATCAGCGAGAAGACGCTGAACAGGAATTCTCTGGGGTAGCGGCTCTTCATGTGTCCTCAGATGTCCACCGGAAACGTTGCGCTGTTATCGGCGGTCGTTTTCTGCGTCGGGATGAAACGTCCCGGCTGCTCCGCTTCGTCCGTCGCCTCGCTCGAAGCATCCTTGGCGGCCGCAGCCTGCGCGGGTGGCGCCGCCTGCTCGGGAGCAGCGTTGGACTCTGTCGACGATTCCGCGGTCGATTCTTGTTTGGGTCCGGTTGCCGGCTTCGCGGCTACCGGCTGCGCTTCGTCACCCGGATCACCCGCCTGCAGCGGTGCAGACTGGGATACCGCGACGAGAGCCAGCAGGGTCAGCGTCGTTCGCATGCGAGTCATCATAGTTCTCCTGCCTTGCATCACTGCGCTCATTCGGCGTACCGGGCGATCCGCAATCCAATATGCTGCGCCTTGCCATCGGCATAGTCCCGCCAGGCGAGGCGAAGTTCCGCCACGCTCGCCGTCCTCCAGCTCGAGCCGCGCACCACATGCCGGGTGCCGGTGGCCGGGCCGGTGGGGTCATTACTCGATTGCACGCCGATCTCCGTGTTGACTGTGTAGAAATCCTGCACCCATTCGGTAACGTTTCCGCCGAAATCGAACAAACCCAGCGCATTGGGGGTAAAGCGCCCAACCGGCGCGGTGGTCGCAGCTCCATCTTCGTAGTCGGTGAGGGCTGTTTCCAGCACCGCGAGACCCGCACGGTCCGCGAAGTTTCCGGACTTCGGCGCGATCGGCAGCGAGCTTCCCCAAGGATATCGGCGCGTGGCCTGGCCACCTTCGTATCGCGCCGACCATTCCCATTCCGCTTCCGTCGGCAGGCGATAGCCGATTGTGGCCGGTGTAGCCGGTACGAGTTGGTCACCCTGCTGCACGTATGCCGGCGGGAGACCCTCCTGTGCGCTCAGCCAATTGCAGTACTCAACCGCTTGCTGCCAGGTGACGTTGACCACCGGGTGACTTTCCTGATCGAGCGAACGATCGCGCACGATCCCTGACAGATGCTCGGGCTGAAACTGCCGGTAAGCGGCGTTCGTCACTTCGGTGACGCCGATGTAGAACGGTCGCTTGAGGCTCACGACGCGCTCGGTCTCGTTGGCGCGGCGGCCGGGTTCGCGGCGCGGGCTCCCCATGGTGAATGTGCCGGGCGTAACGAGCTTCAAGTCGAGTCCGGAGCGCGTCCGGATCGTCGCGGGTACGCGCGCGGCGCGCGCCTGCTCCGGCGTGAGCAAGCGAAACTCGACGACTCGGGGGACCCCCGGCTGCGGGGTGATCTTGGTGGAGAAGCTCTGAAACCCCTCGCGCCGGACCTCCAGCGTCAGTTCCGCGGAAGGGAGTGACAGTGTCCGATTCGCCGCGCCCAGCGGCTCGCCGTCGACGAAGAGCCGCGCATCCGCCGGTTCACCCCTCACTGTCACTTCGCCCAGGATCGGCTTCAAGCTGACGTTCAGCGCGACTCGGTCACCGGGCTGAACACGCAGCACGCGTCGCAATGGTTCGTAACCGGCGCGAGTGATGTGGATCTCGTAGTCGACGCCCGGGGAGAGCTCGATGTCGAGTGGCGTGCGCCCGCGGTAGCGGCCGGCGATGGCCACATCCGCCTGGCCAGGTGTCGTGCGCACGCCGATGCGGCCGTCGGGCAGTCCCAGTTCCACCGGCCCGATCTTCTGCGGCGCATTGGCCTGGACCTGGATGGCGCCTTCCCAGCGGCGAAAACCGCTTGCTGCCAGGCTCAACACATAGGTCCCGGCGTCGAGCTCTGTGGTGAGTGGTGTCGCGCCGATGTCGCGACCATCGATTGCCACGCGCGCGCCGGCGGGCTTCGATTCGACGGTGACCGGGCTGAACGCAGGGATGAGCTGGGGCCGGTACTGCTGTGACTCGCCGCCGCCCTTGACTTCGAGGCGCTGGAAAAAATCCAGATGGCGCGGCGCCTGCAATGCGACCTCGCGCGTCCCGGCCGCCATCTCGTATTCGTCCGGCACGGGCCCCATCAGTTTCCCGTCGACTGTCAACGTTGCCACCACGCCGCCGGTATCGACCCGCACCCGTCCCGGCAGTTTCTTGAGCGTGACACGCACCTGCTGGTTGGATTCGGTGGTGACGCTAACGGGCAACTGCACGGGTTCGAAGCCTGGATTCTCCGCCACGAGCGTGTAAGAGCCGGGGCGTAAAAGGAATTGATCGGCGACGCCGATGTCGAGCCACGTGCCCAGAAAATCGATGTCCGCCGTCGCGGGTTCCACGAGCACCTGCACCGAGCGCGACGTCGACATGAAATACAAAGCGGCCGCGAGGACGACGATTGCGCTGGCAATCACCCAGCGGCCGGGGTGCAACCTGCTGCGACGTGCCAGGCGAGTGGCAATCACAGGCTTGAAAGCGACGCGCTGCACCGTCTGCACTTCGGGACCGATGTCGTGCTCCTGGTCCAGCGCAATCGGAACGCCGATGGGAGGAGCCGTTTCGTTGCCTTCGCGATGCACCACCGTCAGGCGGGCTTCACGATCGTCGCAGTCGACGAAGATGCGAGCCTCACCAATGCCAAGGACGTCACCATGCGACAGACGCGCGCGCTCCTTCACGGCGCGCCCGTTGAGCCGAATCGCATCCGCTTGCGCTGAATCCGCTTCGACGGACAGACCGACATCATCGGTTCCAAGCCATGCAACGACGGTCTGCGAGGTGATGCCGGGTACGCTGAGCGCCGTACCTTCACCACCGACCGCCAGCGGCAAAGCATCGGCAGCGATCCGTCGCTCGCCGAGAGGCTCGTGCACGCGCAGGGAGATGCTCAAATGCGCTCCTCGCAACGCACCGCGAGAGGAGTCGGCGCCTGACCTGGCATGACGGTCAGCTCGCGCCTCACGTCACGAAACCCCGGACGCGTGCCCACGACCGTGTAGGTACCCGGCAGCAGATCGAGGTCGCGGCGAGCGAAAACACCGAGCTTGCCGACGCGAAAGAGGACGACCTCGGTGACATTGTCGGATTCGAATGCCACCCGCACAGGCGTTTCGAACCGCGCGAGATCGCTGCTGAGCTTCTCGACCTGTTGCCGCAATACGGGACCGGCGCTGGAAATCTTCCGGGCTTCGGTCAGCAATGCCCGCGCCTGTTCCCGAACCGCACCCGACAGCAGGCGTTCGGGCTTGGCGTTCAGAGTCTCGAATTGCTGCGCCAGCGCGACACGAGGGGAAGTGCGGTCACGCCCGGCGAGTGCGAACTCGAGTACCGGGTCGAGCTTGAGCGCGGCCTCGTACTCAGCATGAGCTTCGCCCCAGCGTTCCTGTCGCTCGAACAGCTCCGCCTGCGCGCGGTGAGCGGTAATCCCGCGCTGTTGATTGATTTGCGAGATCCTGGCCAGCGCCTCGTTGACCTCGGGGGCACCGGGCCGCACGCGCCCAGCCCGTTCGAATGCGGCGCGTGCCTCCGCCAGCTTGCCGGCCTCGAGCTGCCGCAAACCGAGCGACATCGCTGCCGCAAATTCGTCGCTGGCGACGCGGCCGCGAACCCGCGTCAGCCCGTTGCGCGCCGCCTCCGTCTCCGGGTCAAGCTCGAGCGCCTGCCCGTACTGCTGGGCAGCACTCGCGAGCTGGCCGGCGCGTTCGTCGTTGGTGGCAGCCGCCAGCAGCGCGATGACCTGATCGAGGACTTGTGCGCGCTTGAGTCCACGAGCGGCAACAGCGTTTTTTGGATCAATCCTGAGCGCCAGTTCGAACGCTTCGCGCGCACCGAGTGACTGGCCGGCAGTGAGTGCGGCATTTCCCTTCCGGAGCTGGTCCGACAGCGCGGCCGCAGCCTGGTCGGCGACCCGCTGCAATCCATCGAGCGCGGTCCGGTAGTCGACGCGCGCCGCGGCATACTCCCGCGCTACGAACTTGTTGTCGGCCGCGTCGCCACTCGCCTTTGCGGCGGTGAATTCCCGCGCGGCCCACTGTGCGGCGGCGCGGGTGTCGAGCGATTCGTACGTCGCACGGAACGCGTCGCGCGCCTGCTCAGCCCGATCCAGGTCCTCGGCCAACGCGCGCAGGTCGACGGGCTTGTCAGGCGTCGGGTCGGCGGCGTGCTCGACATCCGGTGCGCCCTTAACGACGGCGGCCGGCGGGTGCACTACCGGCGCGAGTCGCGGCAGAAGGAAGAAAACACCGGCACCCACCGCCAGCAAGAGTGACATTGCTATGCCGATCAACCAGTTGCGCGCTCGGTGCTGCGCCGCGAGCGGCGGCGCTCCGCGCTCGGCCGTAGGCAGCCGGACGATCGATCGCACCAGCGCCGTCGGCGTTGAGCCGGCGGGCACCATGGTTTCGGTCGAAGCCGTCAACGCGCTGGCGGCGCCTGGCTCGGCTATTGCCGTCAAGGCGGCTGCGACCTCCGCGAGCTTCATGGACCTGTCTTCAGGTCTCTTGGCCAGCAACCTCATCACCAGTTCGGCGAGAGCTGCTGGAATCGGCCTCGTTGCGCGCACCGGGGCAACCGGCTCATTCATCACGCGCTCGCGCG
>Ga0209640_10002691_pt1 | contig 15485 bp, 28 predicted proteins | sample RifCSP10_1_FD_184018 | JGI IMG/M metagenome (GOLD analysis project Ga0209640, IMG submission 184018) | Soil microbial communities from Rifle, Colorado - Rifle CSP2_sed 10_1 (SPAdes) (version 2) | ecosystem: Environmental > Terrestrial > Deep subsurface > Rock core/Sediment | place: Rifle...
TCTGCACGCTGCGCCATGACCGCCTCCAATCGTCGCCGATGAGGACGACTTCGGAGCCAATCGGCCAGTTCCTGCTAACTAACGACTCAGGTCACTAGGCCGCAGCAGCCTACGCGGGCTCGACCTCGAGGGTGAGCCCGCTGACGGCGCGTACGACGACCTTCGCACCCGGCTCGCAGCCCCCCTCGCACCGCGCCCGCCAGATCTCGCCGCCTATCTTCACCTGGCCTTCAGGCCAGAGTGCGCCGACGGCGACGCCCGCCTTGCCGACGAGGGCATCGACGCCGACTGTCGGCGCGCGGCGCTTCGACCACCACAGGAAGACGCCCGTCTCGGCGATGTCGAGGGCAGCGCCGATCGCGATCGCGGCGAGCCCCCATGGCGACGGGAGAACGAAGATCGCGAGCAGGACACCGACGAGGAAGAGCACGCCCCGAGCGTACCCTTGCCCAACGGCGCTTTACGCCTCGGTCGGCGCCGTCTCTTCGCGCCGGGCGCGCGAGACGGCGAAGGGTGTCGCCACCGGCTCGTAGTCGACGAGCTCGAGATACACCATCTCGGCTGCGTCGCCCTGGCGCGGGCCGAGCTTGACGATCCGGGTATAGCCACCCGGCCGCTCGGCGAACCGGGGAGCGACGTCGGCAAACAGCCGGTGGACGACGTCGTTCGAGCGAAGCGCGGCGAGCGCCTGCCGGCGGGCGTGGAGGTCGCCGCGCTTCCCCAATGTGATCATCTTCTCCGCGAACGGCTTCACGGCCTTTGCCTTGGCCTCGGTCGTGGAGATCCGGCCGTGCTCGATCAGGGCGCCCGCAAGATTCGAGTAGAGCGCCTTGCGATGGGCGGAGTCCCGCCCGAGCTTCTTGCCGGAGCGCTGGTGCCGCACTTCAGACCAGCTCCTCGCCCTTGAGCGTCAGCCCGTGGGCGCCGAGTGCAGCCCGGACCTCCTCGATCGACTTGCGACCGAAGTTCGGGATGGCGACGAGCTCGTTCTCGGACTTGGAGGTGAGATCGCCGATCGTCTCGATGCCGACGCGCTTCAGGCAGTTGTACGAGCGGACGCCGAGCTCGAGCTCCTCGATCGGGAAGTTCTCCATGCCGTGCATGACGGGCGCCTCGGCAGCCGCCTCGGCCGCCGCCTCCCCGAGGCCCTCGATCGCGTCGATGTCGGTGAAGATCGCCAGCTGGCGAATGAGGATCTCCGCCGCCTGGGCGATGGCGTCGCGCGGGTCGAGCGAGCCGTCGGTGGTGACGTCGAGGACGAGCTTGTCGTAGTCCGTCCGCTGCCCGACGCGGGCGGCCTCGACCTCGTAGGCGACTCGCCGTACCGGGGAGAAGATCGAGTCGATCGGGATCACGCCGATCGTCGTCTCAGGGCCTCGGTTGAGCTCGGCCGGAACGTAGCCGCGGCCGCGGCCGACCGTCAGCGTCATCTCGAGCTTGCCCTTGTCCGAGACGTGGGCGATCTCGAGCTCCGGGTTCAGGATCTCGAGGTCGGCAGGTGCCTCGATGTCGGCGGCCGTGACGATGCCCGCCCCCTTCTTGGCGATATAGACCTCGATCTCCGGCGACGCACCGTGCAGGCGCACGATGAGGTTCTTGAGGTTGAGGATGATGTCGGTCACGTCCTCGCGGACGCCGTTCAGCGTCGTGAACTCGTGGGCAACGCCCTCGATCTTCACGGCCGTCACCGCTGCGCCCTCCAGCGAGGAGAGCAGCACCCGGCGGAGCGAGTTCCCGAAGGTATGACCGAAGCCGCGGTCGAGCGGCTCGATCACGAAGACGCCGCGATGGTCGTCGGCCTCCTCGTGCACGATCCTCGGGATCTGGAAATCCATCAAGCTGGTTCGTACTGCCAAGTCCAATCCTTTCCGTCGGGCAGGGCAAGGCGAGCCTCGCCCCTGTACGGGCGAGATATGTCTCGCCCCTACTTCGAATAGAGCTCCACGATCAGTGATTCCTGTACAGGTGCGTCGATCTCGTCTCGCTCGGGCCACTTGAGCACCGTGCCCGTCAGCCCGTCGTGGTCGGCCTGGAGCCAGGGGGAAACCGAGGCGGTGAGGTCGGTCGCGTCGCGGACGAGCTGCTCGACCGGGCTGCCCTGCTTGAGCGAGATCACGTCGTTCGGCCGCACGCCGTAGCTCGGGATGTTGACGCGGCGCCCGTTGACCTGGAAGTGGCCATGCCGGACGAGCTGGCGCGCCTGGGCGCGCGATCCGGCGAAGCCGAGGCGATACACGACGTTGTCGAGACGCGACTCGAGCATCCGCAGAAGGTTCTCTCCCGGCGCTCCCTGCGCACGACTCGCCTTCTCGTACGTCGAGCGGAACTGCTTCTCGAGCAGGCCGTAGTAGCGGCGCGCCTTCTGCTTCTCACGGAGCTGGAGCAGGTACTGGCTCTGCTTGATGCGCCCACGGCCGTGCTCGCCCGGCGGATAGCTCCGACGCTCCACCGCGCACTTTTCGGTCAGGCAGCGCTCGCCCTTCAGGAAGAGCTTGAGGCCCTCGCGGCGGCACAGCCGACACTTCGGTCCGAGATCCCTTGCCACTAGACGCGCCTCCGCTTGCGCTGCCGGACACCGTTGTGGGCCTGTGGCGTGACGTCCTTGACGCCGAGGATCTCGAGCCCGGCGGCCTGCAGCGAGCGAATCGCGGTCTCGCGTCCCGAACCCGGGCCCTTCACGAACACCTCCACCTTCTGAAGGCCGTGCTCCATCCCCTTGCGCGCGGCGTTGTCGGCGGTGACCTGCGCGGCGAAAGGCGTGGACTTGCGGGATCCCTTGAAGCCGGCCGAGCCGGCCGACTCCCAGACGATGACGTTGCCCTCGCTGTCGGTGAGCGTGACGATCGTGTTGTTGAACGACGTCTTGATGTGCGCCTGCCCGATGGCGATGTTCTTCCGGACCCGCCGGCGTGTGCGGCCGCGGGTCGCCGATCTCCGAGGGGGGGCCATTACTTGGAGGCTGCCTTCTTGCCGCGGCCGACGGTCTTCTTGGGGCCCTTGCGCGTGCGAGCGTTCGTCTTCGTCCGCTGCCCGCGAACCGGAAGGCCGCGGCGATGCCGGATCCCGCGGTAGCTACCGATCTCGGTCAGTCGCTTGATCGCCTGCCCGCGGTCGCGGCGAAGGTCGCCCTCGACCTCGAGCTCGGCGTCGATGTAGGTGCGGAGCTTCGTGACCTCTTCGTCCGTGAGGTCGCGGACCTTCTCGTTCGGGTCGAGCTCGAGCTCGCGGATGATCTTCTCCGCCGTCGAGCGTCCGATGCCGTAGATGTACGTCAGCCCGATCTCGAGCCGCTTCTGCGTAGGAAGGTTGACGCCTGCGATGCGTGCCACGTGGACTCAGCCCTGCCTTTGCTTGTGCCGGGGGTTCGAGCAGATGACGATCGTGCGCCCGTGCCGCTTGATCACGCGGCAGCGCTCACACATCGGCTTGACGGAAGGACGGACTTTCATCGGGCTCCCACTACTTCATTCGAAAGGTGATCCGGCCGCGCGTGAGGTCGTAGGGAGAGAGCTCGACCTTGACGCGGTCGCCCGGGAGGATGCGGATGTAGTGCTTGCGCATCTTCCCGGAGATCCGAGCGAGCACGCTGTGGCCACTGTCGAGCTGAACCCGGAACATCGTGCTGGGCAGGGCCTCGACCACCTCGCCTTCGACCTCGATCTTCTCTTCCTTGACTGCCACTTCCGTGCGCGGACGACGCCTTTCGGTCGCTGGTTTTCCTCTGAGAAACGGCGGCGCAAGCGTGCGGTCCGCGCCGCGGCGGGTCATCGTAGCACAGTGCGTTTTTCGTCAACCAGGAATCCGCAGAAGCGGATTCCTGTCGCGTCGAAAACACCTGAAGCGCGGCAGCTTCGCAGCCGCTCCAGTGCGCGCTCGTCCGTCCCGCGTTCGTCACGCCGCGCCAGCTCTCAAACCTCGACGCTCCTGGCCACCCCTACGCGGGGAGTGAGGATCCTGGGGCCTCCGGCCATGATCGCGACCGTGTGCTCGAAGTGCGCGGACAGGGATTCGTCCGCCGTGGAGATCGTCCAACCGTCATCCCAGACGATCACCTCGGACTCGCCCGCAGTAATCATCGGCTCGATCGCGATCGTCATCCCCTCGGACAGGCGGGGACCGCGGCCGGGCTCTCCGAAGTTCGGTATGTGCGGATCCTCGTGGTAGTACCGTCCGACGCCGTGGCCGACGAGGCTGCGTACGACCGAGAAGCCGGCGTCCTCGACGACGGTCTGCACGGCGTGCGAGACGTCGCCGACGCGATTCCCGACGACCGCCTCGGCGATCCCGGCGGCGAGAGCATCCTGCGCGGTATCGAGAAGGCGCTGCGACTCGGGCTCGATCTCCCCCACGCCGAACGTGTATGCGCTGTCGGCGATGTAGCCGTCGAGCGTCACGCCGACGTCGATCGTGACGAGGTCACCGTCCGCGATCTCGTACGGGCCGGGGATGCCGTGGACGACGACGTCGTTCGGCGAGATGCAGATCGCCTTCGGGTATCCCTTGTATCCCTCGGACGTGGGGACACCACCGCGCTCACGGATGAACGCACCCGCTGCCGCGTCGAGCCCGTCTGTCGTCACACCGGGCACGAGCAGCCCACCGACGTAGGCGATCGTGTCGGCGACGACCGCACCGGCTGCGGCAATCTTCCCGATCTCGCGCGGGCTCTTGCGGATGATCATCGGCGCTCCCCGACGCGGGCGAGGGCATCCTCGATCGTCGTAAAGACCTCGTCCATCGTGCGCTCCCCGTCGATGGCCACGAGCTTCCCCTCCGCGCGATAGCGCTCGACGACAGGCTCCGTGAGCTCGTGGTACAGGCGAAGCCGGTTGCGAATCGCCTCGGGTGAGTCGTCTGCGCGGCCTTCCTCGGCAGCCCGCGCCTGCAGCCGACCGGTCGCGACCTCGTCACTGGCCAGGAGCAGGATCACGACGTCGAGCGGCTTCTCGATCTCGTCCAGCATCGCGTCGAGCGCCTCGGTCTGGGGAACCGTTCGCGGGAACCCGTCGAGCACGAACCCGTCCTCGTCGGCGAGCCGCTCTCGAATGAGGTCGACCATGAGATCGTCGGGGACGAGGTCCCCGCGCTCGAGAACGGGCTGAACGCGCCGGCCGAGGTCGGTCTTCTCTGACACCGCGGCTCGGAGGATGTCCCCGGTCGCGACGTGCGGGACGCCGTGCACCGCAGCGATCCTCTTCGCCTGGGTTCCCTTGCCCGACCCCTGCGGGCCCAAGATCAAGATCCTCATGGATCTCTCCGTCGTAGGGGCGACATATATGTCGCCCCTACTTGAGGAAGCCTTCGTACGAGCGCATCATCATCTGCGACTCCATCTGCCGCATGGTGTCGAGGGCGACACCGACGACGATCAGCACCGAGGTGCCTCCGAGCGCTCCGGCGCTCGCCTGCGAGAAGCCACCGTACGCGATGAAGAGGCTCGGGAGGACGGCGACGGAGGCCAGGAAAAGCGATCCCGGGAGCGTCAGGCGCGAGAGGACGCGGTCCAGGTACTGGGCGGTCGGCGGCCCGGGACGGATCCCCGGGATGTACCCGCCGTAGCGCCGCAGGTTGTCCGCCTGGTCGACGGGGTTGAACTGCACCGCCGTGTAGAAGTACGTGAAGACGACGATCATCAGGCCCTCGATCAGCAGGTAGATCCAGTCTCCCGGCTGGAAGTAGTTGTTCACGAAGTCCTGTGTCGCCGGGAAGTACTGCGCCATCGTCGGCGGGAACGCGAGGATCGCCGCCGCGAAGATGATCGGGATCACGCCTGCCATGTTCACGCGCAGCGGGAGATAGGTCGACCCACCCGTGGTCATCCGGCGGCCCACCATCCGCTTCGCGTACTGGATCGGGATACGCCGCTGCCCCTCCTGGACGAATACGACGGCCGCGCAGATCCCGAGCGCGATCAACGGGAAGAACAGCTTCTCCATCGGCCCGCCGTTCCACCAGGCCGCGATGCCGATCGGGGCGCCGACGAGGATGGAGGCGAAGATGAGGATCGAGATCCCGTTGCCGACACCGCGCTTCGTGATCAGCTCGCCCATCCACATGAGCAACACCGTGCCCGCCGTGAGCGAGACGACGATGAGGACCATCTCGCCGGAACCGGCGTCGAGGGCTCCCTGGTTGCGGAACAGGAACGCATACCCAGTCGCCTGCGCAGCCGCGAGCATGACCGTGAGGTAACGGGTGTACTGCGTGATCTTGGCGTACCCGGCCTCGCCCTCCTTCTGCAGCTCACCGAGCCGCGGGACGACGACCGTCATCAGCTGGAGGATGATCGACGCGGTGACGTAGGGCATGATCCCGAGCGCGAAGAGCGAGAACTGGGAGAGCGCACCTCCCGAGAAGAGGTTGAGCAGGCCGAGGATCGTGTCGCCACGACCCGAGAAGTAGTCCTCGATCGTCTGCGAGTTGACGCCGGGGGCCGGGATCCACGAGCCGAGCCGGTAGACGGCGAGAATCATGGCCGTGAAAAGGACGCGCCGCCGAAGCTCGGGAACCCGCCACGCGTTCGCTAGCCAGGAGAACATTTACTTGGGCGCAAGACCAGAATCCGCGAGTGCGGATTCTGGTCGCTGGTTGATGCCAGGGGAACCTCCCGGTTCCTCCGGACCCCTTCCCCTGGTCCGCTGCGCGGACAAGGCGCTCCGCGCCTTCCCTGAAGGCGTCCGCTTCGCGGCCGCTGTGTCTGTGGTTGTCATGATCCGCTCTCCGGGCTCTCGGCCTCCGTCTCGGACTCCGCCTCGGGCATCTCCGGCTCCTCGGCGATCGGCGCGGCGGCCTTGTGCCGCTTCTTCTTCTTCTTCACCGGCTCGCGGAGCCAGACGACCGTCCCGCCGGCGGCCTCGATCTTCTCGACCGCTGACTTCGAGAAGCGGTGGGCAGACACGGAGAGCTTCTTCGTGAGCTCCCCTTGCGCTAGCACCTTCACGTCGACGGAGAGCTTGCGCACGAGGCCCGACGCCTTGAGTGTCTCCGGCGTGACGTCCGCTCCGGCCTCGAAGCGCCGCTCGAGGTCACCGACGTTCACCGGCTGGTTGTACGTGCGGAACGGCCCGATCGGCATCGCGTCCGCAGACGTGTTGCCGCGCAGCTTTCCGACGCGCATGTCGATCGGCATCTGACCGCCCTCGAAGCCGACGGGCATCTTGTTCGAGCCCGCCCGCGACTTCTGGCCCTTGATCCCGCGCCCGGAGTAGCGGCCTTTGCCCGAGCCGAGGCCGCGCCCGATCCGCTTTCGGTCCTTGCGCGGCTGTGCCGGCTTCAGGTTGGAGAGGTTCAGCTCGTCGCTCACGCCGGTCTCACGCGTCCTTCCCGTCGATCCGCACGAGGTGGCGGACCTGCCGGAGCATTCCCTGGAGCTGCGGAGAATCCTGGTGCTCGGCGGTGCGGCCGATCTTCCCGAGCCCGAGCGCGCGTAGCGTCCCGAGATGGCGATCGGACTGGCCGATGCCGCTACGGACCTGCGTGATCTTGAGACCTTTCACGCCTGGGTCTCCTTCTCGCCCACGTCGGGACCAGCCGCCTCGGCGGCAGCGGTCTCGGGAGCACTCTCTTCCTCGGCTTCTCGACCGCTAGCTCGAGAAGCCGATATGGGCAATACCTCCGCGATCGTCTTCCCGCGAAGCTGGGCGACGTCCTCGGGCCGGACGAGCCGGCGCAGACCGTTGACCGTCGCGCGCGTCATGTTGATCGGCGTCGTCGGGCCGAGGCTCTTGGCGAGCACGTCGCGAATCCCGGCCAGCTCGAGCACTGCTCGAACGCCTCCACCGGCGATCACACCGGTGCCTTCGCTCGCCGGACGCAGCACGACACGCGCGGCATCGAACCGACCCACGATCTCGTGCGTGATGGTCTGGCCGTGCTTCGGCACGGTGAAGAGATTCTTCCTCGCATCCTCGACGGCCTTGGAGATCGCGAGCGGTACCTCGCGGGCCTTTCCATAGCCCAGGCCAACGCGGTCGACCTCGTCACCGATGACGACGAGGGCAGTGAAGGAGAACCGCCGGCCGCCTTTCACGACCTTGGCGACCCGGTTGATCTCGATGACCCGCTCCTTGAGCTCGCGGGACTCGGCGACTTCGGTGGTGCTCAAAACTGGAGTCCTCCCTCGCGCGCGCCCTCCGCGAGAGCCTTCACGCGTCCGTGGAATAGGTAGCCGGCACGATCGAAGACGCAGCGCTCGATCCCGGCCTTCGTCGCCGCCGCAGCGAGCGCCTTGCCGACGGCGGTCGCCTGCTCGGTCTTCGAACCCGGGGCCTTCTCGAGCGACGTCCAGCTCGCGGAGGCCAGCGTGCGTGCGGACTCGTCGTCGATGAGCTGCGCGAAGATCCCGCGGTTCGAGCGGAACACGACGAGGCGGGGCCGCTCCGCCGTCCCTGCGACCTTCCCGCGAACGCGGCGATGGCGACGCAGACGAGCCTGACGCTTGGTGAGCACCGTCATGCGCGCTTACCTACCTTCCTGCGAACCTGCTCGTCGCGATAGCGGATTCCCTTGCCCTTGTACGGCTCGGGCGGGCGCACCTTGCGGACTTCGGCCGCCGTCTGGCCGACCATCTGCTTGTCGATGCCCTTGACCACGATCTGCGTCGGAGTCGGCACGTCGAACGAGATTCCGCTGCGGGGCTTGACGACGACGGAGTGCGAATACCCGACGGCGAGCTCGAGGTCGGTGCCCTTGAGCTGCGCGCGGTACCCGACGCCCTGGATCTCGAGGTGCTTCTCGAAGCCCTTGGTCACGCCCTCGACCATGTTCGCGATCAGCGTCCGCGTCAGGCCGTGCAGAGCCCGGTCCTCGCCGCGCTCAGTGGGGCGCGTGACGACGATCTCGTTCTCCGTCTTCTCGATCTGCATGCGAGAAGGCACGACCTGCTCGAGCTCCCCGAGCGGTCCGTTCACCTGAACGCGCCCAGGCGAGACGGCGACCGACACGCCGGCCGGCAATTCGATTGGACGTCGTCCGATTCTGCTCATGCCATCTCACCGCCTTCGCCGTTGAGATGGTTATGAGTTGCATTCCGAAGCACTGTGCTTCCTCCTAGCCTTTGTCTGGTGATCGGAGATCACCAGACAAAGGCGATCACCTCGCCGCCGACGCCGCGCTCGGCGGCCTGGCGGTTGGTGATCACCCCGTTCGAGGTGGACATGATCGCAGTGCCGAGACCTCCGAGCACCCGCGGGAGCCGGTCCTTGCGCGCGTAGACGCGGCGGCCGGGCTTGGACACGCGCTTGAGGTCGGTGATGACGCGGCGCCGGTCGCGCGCGAACTTCAGCTCGACGACGAGCGTCCGGTACGGCAACGCCTGACCCTTCTCGTCCGTCGCGTCGACGACGCGGTAGTCCTTGATGTAGCCCTCGTCCTTGAGGATGCGGGCGATCTCCTCCTTCATGCGAGAGGTGGGCATCGACGCGGAGTCGTGCAACGCGCGGTTGGCGTTGCGGATGCGCGTCAGCATGTCGGCGATGGGGTCGGTGAGCACGTTCGTTCCTCCCTACCAGCTCGACTTCGTCATCCCGGGGACCGCACCCTGGTGCGCAAGCTCACGCAGGCAGATCCGGCACACCCCGAACTTGCGGTAGACCGCGCGCGGACGACCGCACCGGTTGCACCGGGTGTACGCCCGCACCTTGTGCTTGGACTCTCGCTGCTGCTTGACGACGAGTGACTTCTTGGCCATCAGTGCTCCTTCAAGTGTTCTTGCCCTGCCTCTGGCGCGCGAAAAGCGAGCCAGGCAAGGACGCAGGGAGCGTCCATATCAGTAGATATGGGCGCGACTGAGGACGAAGCATGGCGACGCTTTGCAGCCGCCAGAGGTAGGGATGAGAGCGCTTGAAGGAGCACTATTACTGATCCCTTCTCTCTCCGGCGAACGGCAGTCCGAGAGCGCCCAGGAGCGCGCGCCCGTGCTCGTCCGTCTCCGCCGACGTGGTAATCGCAATGTCGAGCCCGCGGATCGACGGGACCTTGTCGTAGTCGACCTCGGGGAAGATGATCTGCTCGCGGATCCCGATCGAATAGTTGCCACGCCCGTCGAACGAGCCCGGATCGAGACCACGGAAGTCGCGGATGCGGGGCAGAGCGATCGAGGCGAGCCGGTCGAGGAACTCGTACATGCGCGCACCCCGAAGCGTCACGCGGGCACCGACGGGCATCCCCTCCCGCAGCTTGAAGCTCGCGATGGACTTCGTCGCGCGCCGCACCTGGGCGCGCTGCCCGGAGATGACGGTGAGCTCGTCGATAGCCGCATCGAGCGCCTTGGCGTCGGTCTTCGCCTCACCCACGCCCATGTTCAGCGTCACCTTCGTCACGCGTGGGACCTGCATGACCGACGCGACGCCGAGCTCTTCGAAGAGCTGCGGGCGGATCTCGTTCTCGTACCGCTCCTTGAGGCGCGGCATGTAGGTCTCGACTGTCGGAGCGCTCACTTGTCGATCTCCTGGCCGCAGCCCTCGCGCTTGCAGACGCGGACGCGGACGACCTCGCCCTTGATCTCCTTCTCGGCCATGGCGACGCGTGTCGGGTTCCCGCAAACGGGGCACACGACCATGACGTTCGACACCGGGACGGGCGCCGGCTTCTCGAGAATGCCGCCGGGCACGACCTGCGCGCCCCCCATCCGCGAGGAGTCCCGGATCGGGCGTGGCCGCGTGTGCCGCTTCGCGACGTTGAGGTTCTCCACGATCACACGGCGCTCGGACGGGCGCGCCTCGATCACCCGGCCGCGCTTTCCGCGGTCCTTGCCGGTGATGATCTGCACCATGTCGCCCTTCTTGATCTTCATCTTCGTTGCCATCTCAGACTTAAAGCACCTCGGGAGCCAGGCTGACGATCTTCATGAAGTTCTTCTCGCGTAGCTCGCGCGCGACGGGCCCGAAGATGCGCGTCCCGCGGGGGTTGGACTGCGTGTCGATGAGGACGGCGGCGTTCTCGTCGAACCCGATGAGCGTGCCGTCGTTCCGGCTGTAGGGCTTCTTCGTTCGAACGACGACGGCCCGCACGACCTCGCCCTTCTTGACCGCACCCTGGGGCGTGGCCGACTTCACGGTAGCAACGATCACGTCGCCGACCCGGGCGTAGCGCCGGTGGGAGCCGCCCAGCACGCGGATGCACAGGAGCTCGCGCGCTCCCGTGTTGTCCGCCACCCGCAGGCGTGACTCCTGCTGGATCACTTGGCCGCCTCGACGATCTCCTGGAGCCTCCACCGCTTCATCCGGGAGATCGGCCTGGTCTCGACGATGCGGACGACGTCCCCGACCTTGGCCTGGTTGCCCTCGTCGTGCGCGTGGAACCGCGTGCTCCGCTTGATGACCTTCTTGTACATCGGGTGCACCTTCGCGACGTCGACGCGGACGACGATCGTCTTGTCGGCGGCGGCGGATACGACTGTTCCTTGGCGCTCCTGGCGGCGCCCGCGGGCGTGCTCCGGCTTCGGCAGGCGCGTGATCGGCTTGCGCCCGGTCGGTGCCTCGCGCTTCGCCTTCGTCCTTTGGGAACGAAGCGACCGCGGCAACCGCTTCTTCTTCTTCCGCGCGGACGCAGGGGCCTCCGCGACGGGATCTGCGGACTCCGCCGGCTCCGTCTGGGGCTCGTCAGTCGCGGCCTCCTCGGCCTCCGCAGCTGGCGCCGCCTCTGCCACCATCGGCTCCGGCTCGGCTGCAGGCTCGTCGGCTGCGGGCTCGTCGACGACCTCCGCCTCGGCGATCGACTCACTCGCCTCCGGCTCGACCCCCTCGGCGTCCTGAGTCTCTTCTGTCTCGTTCACGTTCTCGTCAGACATCTGGCTACTTTCCTCGTTCGCGCTCGTTCTGCACGGTCAGGATGCGGGCGATCTCCCGCTTGGCATGTCGCAGCCGCGCGCTGTTCTCGAGCACGCCGGTCGCGGTCTGGAAGTGGAGGTTGAAGAGCTCTTGCCGCGTCTCGGCGATCTTGCCGACGAGCTCGTCGTCGGTCAGTGCTCGAAGCTCTCTAGCTCTCAAAGAGATCAGCCTCTCTCTTCACGAACTTCGTCTTGAGCGGCAGCTTCTGGCCGGCCAGGCGAAGCGCTTCCTTCGCGAGCGGCTCAGGCACGCCGGCCAGCTCGAACATGACCCGTCCCGGCTTGACGACTGCCACCCAGCCCTCGGGAGAGCCCTTGCCCGAGCCCATGCGCGTCTCGGCGGGTTTCTTGGTGAACGGCTTGTCCGGGAACAGGTTGATCCAGACCTTGCCGCTTCGGCGAATCTTCCTCGTGGCCGCGATGCGGGCAGCCTCGATCTGGCGGTTCGTCACCCACCCGGCCTCGAGCGCCTTGAGTCCGAAGTCGCCGAACTGCACCGTGGTCTGGCCTTTGGATGTGCCCTGGCGACGACCGCGATGGTGTCGCCGGAACTTCGTCTTGCGCGGCATCAGCATCAGCGGTCACCCTCCGTCTCCGGAGTCACCTCGGGCGTGACGTCGGCTTGGGTCTCCGGCTCCACAGCGGGCGCTTTCGTCTCGGGCGCGGCGGGTCCCGCGTTCAAGTCCCTGCGCGGGCGCTGACCCGGCCGGCCGCCGCCCGGGCGCTGTCCGCGCTTGCGGCGCGGAGCGAGCCCGAGGCCCTCCCGGTCGACCGCGCGACCGCGACCCTCGCGCGATGCGCCGAGACCCTCGGACGATGTACCGCGTCGCCTGCGCGCCTGATCCTGATCGCCGAGGCGCGAGTCGCGCGCGCCTGGGGCCTCGTAGCCCTCCGGCATGATCTCGCCCTTGTTGATCCAGACCTTCACGCCGATCTGGCCGAAGGTGGTCTTCGCTTCCGCCTGGCCGTAGTCGATGTCCGCCCGAATCGTGTGCAGGGGCACGCGGCCCTCGGAGTACATCTCGCGACGGCTCATCTCGCCTCCGCTCAGGCGGCCCGCGGCGGTGATCTTGATTCCCTGAGCGCCCGACCGCATCGCCGACGCCAGCGAGCGCTTCATCGCGCGACGGAAGCTCACCCGGTTCTCGAGCTGCTCGGCGATCGACTGCGCGACGAGCTTCGCATCGAGCTCGGGGCGCTTGATCTCGTTGATGTTGATGTGGACGTTCTTCTTCGTGATCGCGTGGAGCTCACGCCGGAGCGCATCTACCTCGACACCCGACTTGCCGATCACGATTCCCGGGCGAGCCGTGTAGATGTCCACCGTGATCCGCTGCTTGTCCTTGCGGATGAGGATGTCGGAGAGCCCCGCGTGGGAGAGTTTGCGGAGGATGTGCTTGCGGATGCGGACGTCCTCGAGCAGGTACTCCGAGAACTCAGCCTTCCCGGTCCACCAGTTCGACTTCCAGTCGTGGATGACGCCGACGCGGAACCCGCCGGGATGCACCTTCTGGCCCATTACCGGTCACCTCCCGAGTAGATCGTGGCCGCAGGCCGCGAAACGCGAGCAGCGCAAGGACGCAGGGAGCGCTGGGAGACTGCGTGGGGGTCAGACTTAAGTCTGACCCCCACACTGCTTTCCAGTACGGGTGCGACTGAGGACGCTGCGATGCGACGCGTTGCAGCGCGCATGCGGGCACGAGATGCGACGGAGTTGACCGACATCACGCCACTGCCTCCTTCTTCCGTCGTCGCGTCGCCGCCTTGGGCCTCGCCTCGGCAGCGGGCTCTGGAGCCGCCTTCTCGGCGGTCGACGTAGCGCGTCGCCGCCTCGGCGTATCCATCGCCGGCCGCTCGGCGAGCACGAGCGTCACATGGCAGGTGCGCTTGCGAATCCTGTTGACGCGGCCTCGCGCACGCGGCTTCCAACGCTTGAGCGTCGGCCCCTCGTCGGCAAATGCCGACTCGACGACGAGGTCGTCGCCGTCGAGGCCGTGGTTTGCCTCGGCGTTCGCAACCGCGGACCGGAGCACCTTCTCGATGTCCGTGGCGGCAGCACGCGACGTGAAGGCGAGGATCGTCCGGGCCTCGGGAACGCTTCGGCCCCGAATGTGGTCGAGCACGAGCCGTGCCTTCCGCGCGGACATGCGGACCCACTTGGCCTGGGCGCGCACCTTCATCGTGTCGTCTCCCGCAGCCATCATCGCCTCTTGACCTGGGTCTGCCGGTCGCCCGCGTGGCCGCGGAAGGTCCGGGTCGGCGCGAACTCGCCGAGCTTGTGCCCGACCATCTGCTCGGTCACGAAGACCGGCACGTGCTTGCGGCCGTCGTGGACCGCGATCGTATGCCCGACCATGTCGGGGAAGACCGTGGAAGCGCGCGACCAGGTGCGGATCATCCGCTTCTCCCCGGCGGCGTTCATGGCCTCGATCCGGCTCAGGAGCCGGTCCTCGATGAACGGGCCCTTCTTGGAAGACCTGGACAACTAACGCTTCCTTTCCTTGCCGCGGCGACGGCCGCGGACGATCAGCTTGTCGGACTCCTTGTGCTTGCGGCGTGTGCGCTTCCCGAGCGTCGGAACGCCCCACGGCGTCACGGGATGGCGCCCGCCCTTCGACTTGCCCTCACCGCCACCGTGCGGGTGGTCGACCGGGTTCATCGCCGAGCCGCGGACCGTCGGCCGCTTTCCGAGCCAGCGGCTGCGACCGGCTTTGCCACTCGACTGGTTCGCATGGTCGGCGTTCCCGACCTGTCCAACAGTCGCACGACACGTGAGGAGCACGCGGCGCAGCTCGCCCGAGGGAAGCCGCAGCACGCCGTGATCGCCGTCCTTGGCGACGAGCTGGACCGACGAGCCCGCGGAGCGAGCCATACGGCCACCCTGGCCGGGCTTGAGCTCGACCGAGTGCACGAGCGTTCCAGTCGGGATATTCGCGAGCGGGAGCGCGTTCCCGGGCTTGATGTCCGCGTCCGGGCCCGACTCGACGACCGAGCCGACGCGCAGACGTGCCGGAGCGAGGATGTAGGCCTTGGCGCCGTCGGCGTAGTGGAGGAGCGCGATCCGCGCCGAGCGGTTGGGGTCGTACTCGATCGCCGCGACCTTTGCGGGAACTCCGTCCTTCGTCCGCTTGAAGTCGATCGTGCGGAACCGCCGCTTGTGGCCACCACCCTGGTGGCGCGTCGTGATCCGGCCGCGGTTGTTGCGGCCGCCCTTCTTGATCAGCGGCTCGAGGAGCGACTTCTCCGGCTCGGACTTCGTGATCTCCTCGAAGCCCGAGACCGCCATGAAGCGACGACCTGGGCTCGTCGGCTTGTACTTCTTCAGCGCCATCAGACGCTTGCCCCCTCGAAGATCTCGATCTCGAAGCCTTCCCGGAGCTGGACGATCGCCTTCTTCCAGCCCGGTCGACGGCCTTGGCTAACTCCGCGCCGCTTCGGCTTCGACTGCACCTTGACGATGTTCACGCTCTGGACCTTCACCTCGAAGAGCTCTTCGACGGCCTGCCGGATCTGGGTCTTGTGCGCGTCCTCGTGCACCTTGAACGTGTACTTCCGGTCGGTGATGAGCGAGTAGCTCTTCTCGGAGACCACGGGCGCCAGGAGGACCTGGTTCGGGTGGAGGCTCATGCGCGCCCCTCCCCTTTCCGCAGAGGCGTGA
>Ga0209640_10002693_pt1 | contig 15478 bp, 15 predicted proteins | sample RifCSP10_1_FD_184018 | JGI IMG/M metagenome (GOLD analysis project Ga0209640, IMG submission 184018) | Soil microbial communities from Rifle, Colorado - Rifle CSP2_sed 10_1 (SPAdes) (version 2) | ecosystem: Environmental > Terrestrial > Deep subsurface > Rock core/Sediment | place: Rifle...
GCGGTCCTGATTCTGGAAGAGCGCGAGCGGGCTCTGGCACGCGGCGCGCCGGTGTACGCCGAGGTGCTGGGCTTCGGCATGACGAATGACGGGCACCACATGACGGCGCCCCGCCCTGATGGTTCCCAGGCAGCGCGTGCCATGCGGGTGGCGCTGCAGGACGCCCATGTCGACGCCGGCGAGATCGGCTACGTGAATGCCCATGGCAGCTCGACGCCGCTCAATGACCCCACCGAGACCCTGGCGATGAAGCAGGTGCTCGGCGATCGCGCCTATCGCGTCCCGATCAGCGGCACCAAGGGGTACTACGGTCACGCGTTAGGCGCGTCGGGAGCGATCGAGGCGGCGATCTGCTCACTGGCGCTCAGCCGCCGCTGGCTGCCGCCCACGGTCAACCTGACCGCGCCGGACCCGGCGTGCGACCTGGATTACGTGGTCGGCTCAGGCCGCGCCGCCGAACCGGAGACGATCATCTCGAACTCGTTCGGGTTCGGGGGGATCAATGCGTCTCTCGTCATGAGACGGCACTAGGCCAGAGGCCAGAGGCCAGAGGCCAGAGGCCAGATGTGGATGGTGGCGACGGTGATCGGAGGGCGGTAAGTTGGCGCCGGGCACCATCCCGGATCTCCCATCTCCCATCTCACATCTGCCGTGAAACGGAACTTCATCGCCGAATTCGTCGGCACGTTCGCGCTGGTCTTCATTGGTGGCGGCGCGATCATGATGGTCCAGCAGACGGGCAACAGCGCTGGTTTGCTGCAGGTCGCGTTGGCGCACGGGCTCATCCTGGCCTTGATGGTTTCGGCCACGATGAACGTCTCCGGCGGTCAGCTCAACCCCTCCCTCACCATCGGCCTGCTGGTGGCGCGCCGCATAACGCCAACCGTCGCCGGCGTGCACATCGTCGCGCAGTTGCTCGGCGCGGTGGTCGCCGCCTGGGCCCTCAAGCTGACGATGCCGGACGCTCTCTTTACGGCGGCGGCGGGTGGAGGCCAGTCGATTGCGCTCGACGTCACGGCCGTACAGGCGATCGGACTCGAGGCCATCGCGACTTTCTTTCTGATGTTCGTGGTGTACGGGACGGCGGTGAACAGCGATTCGCCGAAGATCGGTGGACTGGCCATCGGGCTCACCATAGCAGCCGGCATTCTCGCGATCGGCCCGCTCACTGGTGGATCGATGAACCCGGCTCGCTCGTTCGGCCCGGCGGTCGTGTCCGGCGTGCTTGCCGGGCAGGTCGTTTACTGGGTTGGACCGATTCTGGGCGCGATCGTGGCGGCGATGGTCTGGGAATTCGGGATCCTGAGCGTCGAGCGCAAAGCGCCAGGCGCAAAGAGCTGAAGTTCAGTCCCTGGGCGCTTTGCGCTTTGCGCCTCGCGCTATGTTGGGGTCTCCGTCCGCATGCGGTTCGCTTCTTCCTGACGCGAAGCGTCGGAGACTGGGCCGAGCAACGCACGCTGTTGGTCCGACAATCGCTCGATCTGAAACGCCATGGCGTCGATCGCGTCTTCGATGCGGCCAAGCCGCGCCTCGACGAGGCTCTGGTCGATTGAGCCCGAAGTTGGGCTGCGGTCCAGGCTGTTCACGACGTTCCGCGCGACCGTTGTTGCGATCGCTGGCACGATCATTATGATGATCGCGATGGCGGCAAAGACAGCGAGCAGGGCGATCAATTGCGTATGGACCGGAGATCGACGAGTGGTAACAACCGGCGCGTCGGCACGCCCTCAAGATTGCTGTTCGACCCGCCGTTCGGCGAGAAGCCGGCTGGTGAATCGTTGACCATCAGCGACGCGTTCGACTTCCGTGGCCACGGCGTCAATGGCCTGCTCCATGCGTTCCAGCCGCTCCTCGAGCCGGGCCATGCTGGAGTCGGGAAGGTCCCTCCGCCGACGTGACGTCGCGATGCGCGCTACCGCCATGGCGATCATTGAGATCGCGATCGTTCCACCGATCACGGCGGCAAAGATGACACGAGCGATGTTCTCGTCCATAAGCACTCCTGGTGCAGTGAGGCGGACGGCACTTCACCTCCAATCTACGGCTCCATGGGCCGCGATGTGTCAGGTAGCGCTGGCAAAGGGTCGGGCCGACTAACAGCTTGATTCAGTGACTCGGCCGCCCGGCCAATCGCACCGCGCGGTTCCCTGCACCTGCAAATCGCACCCAGCACACAGCATCCCATGTCCGACATCGACGTCCTTCTTCAGGAAAACCGGAAGTTCCCGCCTCCGGATTCGTTCCGGCGGCAGGCTCACATACGCGACTGGTCGGTGCACGAGAAGGCGGCGGCCGATTATGAGACGTACTGGGCCGAGCAGGCCGCCGAGCTGCAATGGATTCGGCCCTGGCGCAGCGTGCTCGAGTGGAGCCCGCCACGCGCCAAATGGTTCGTTGGCGGACAGTTGAACGTCTCGCAGAACTGCCTCGATCGGCACATCGGAACCGCTCGGCGAAACAAGGCGGCACTCATCTGGGAAGGCGAGCCCGGCGACAGACGCACCCTGACGTACTGGGACCTGTTTTGCGAGGTCCGCAAGTTCGCCAACGTGCTCAAGCAGCTTGGCGTGAAGAAAGGCGATCGCGTCGGCATCTACCTGCCGATGATTCCCGAAGCGGCCATCGCCATGCTGGCCTGCGCGCGAATCGGCGCGATTCACTCCGTGGTATTCGGTGGCTTCTCGCCCGAATCGTTGAGCGACCGGATGAACGATGCGCAGGCGAGAGTCGTGATTACGGCCGATGCGGGCTATCGTCGGGGGCAGGTCGTCCCGCTCAAGCGCAACACCGACAAGGCGCTCGAAGACGTGCCGTCGGTCGAGCACGTCGTCGTCGTGCAGCGGCGTCCCGGCGGAATGAGCGACGAGTTCGCCGAAATGGTCGACGGGCGCGACCACTGGTGGCATCAGTTGATGAAGCACGCATCCATGGAGTCGGAGCCCGAGCCGATGGATGCGGAAGACGTCCTCTTCATTCTCTACACGTCGGGCACGACTGGAAAGCCGAAAGGCATCGTTCATACCACCGGCGGCTACCTCACCGGTGTCGCGACGACGACCCGCGATGTGTTCGACCTGCGCGACTCCGACGTCTTCTGGTGCACAGCCGATATCGGCTGGGTCACCGGACACTCCTACGTCGTGTACGGACCGCTCGCGATCGGGGCCACCTGCGTGATGTACGAAGGCGCGCCGGACTGGCCGGAGCGCGATCGGTTCTGGGAAATCTGCGAACACCATGGCGTCACGGTGTTCTACACGGCGCCAACGGCCATCCGCGCCTTCATGAAGTGGGGCGACGAGCACCCGGCGAAGCACGACCTCTCGCAGCTGCGCTTGTTAGGCACCGTGGGCGAGCCGATCAATCCCGAGGCGTGGATGTGGTATCAGGAGCACATCGGACACCAGCGCTGCCCCATCGTCGACACGTGGTGGCAGACGGAGACCGGTGCGATCGTGATCTCGCCGCTCCCCGGCGTCACGGAAACGAAACCGGGCAGCGCGACGCGTCCGCTGCCGGGGTACTTCGCCGCACTACTCGACTCCAACGCGAAGGAGATCCCGGTCGGCGGCGGCCTGCTCGCGCTCACGCGTCCCTGGCCCTCGATGCTGCGCACGATCTGGGGTGACGACGAGCGCTACGTCCAGACGTACTTCACGAAGTGGCCCGGTCGACCCGACCTGTACTTCCCCGGCGATGGCGCCAAGCTCGACGACGACGGCTATTTCTGGATTCTCGGTCGCGTCGACGACGTGCTGAACGTGGCGGGACACCGCATCGGTACGATGGAGGTGGAGTCGGCGCTGGTCGAACACTTCGCCGTCGCGGAAGCAGCCGTCGTGGGCAAGGCGCATGATCTGAAGGGCCAGGCCATCGCCGCCTTTGTCACCTTGCGGCTTGGCCAGCACCCATCGCCGGCGTTGCGCGACGAGTTGCGCGATTTCGTGGCGCAGAAGATCGGCGGCCTGGCGCGACCCGATGACATCCTCTTCTCGGCAGACCTCCCCAAGACGCGCTCCGGCAAGATCATGCGCCGGCTGCTGCGGGATATCGCCGAAGGCCGAGCGTTAGGCGATACGACCACGCTGGCAGACCCGGCGGTCGTTGCGAGTCTCAAGGACCAATACGAAGAACGGGAATCCTAGTGCCGTTCCAACTATTCTCGCCAAGTGGTTCAATGCAAACCCATACCTTCGAGCGTTCGGTGAAACAAGTTGGAACGGCACTAGCTGAGTTGTTACTGGTGGGTGCCAGGGCTCATGACTCAGCTCTGTTCAGCGGGCCTGTTCTTCCACTCGAGCACGGCCACCAGAAACGTCACCGTGACCAGCACCGCGCTGATCACGCAGAACATGCACACCGCGTGGATCACGTTCAGCTCGAGATACGTCAGCCAGGTCGAGAACAGCACGCCCCAACCCGTGAGCGCCAGCAGGGCGTGACTCACCCACGCAGCATGGACGTACCGCTCGGTCGTGCCTGTCAGAGCGACGAGAAACAGCACCAGATAGAAGCCGACGCCCCAGACGGCGACGGGGAGGCCGAGGAACGTCGCCCAACGGCTCAGGTTCACGGTCTCGCACTGCCCGACCTTGCACGCGAGCTGCCCGATCATCCCCAGCTTGTACATCGCCAGGTACGTCGCGAGCCCCACGCCACCGAGTGCCAGCGCGGCGATGATCATGCGACGCGTCATGCGCGGCGCTCCAGACCGCGGAAACTCACTGCTTCGACTTTCCGGGCGGAGCCGACTTGCTCAGCGCCGTGTCTCCCAGGGGCGTGGCCGGTTTCGCGGCTGCCTTGGCGGCTGCCGAATCCACGAACGCCTTGAGCTGGTCGAAGCCCAGTGCGCCGAGGAGCTGCTTGTCGCCAATGACGAAGGTTGGCGTCGACTGAACGAGACGTCGTTCGCCTTCGCGCCGGTTCGCCTCGATGTTCAGCTTGTACTTCTGCGAGTCGTAGCAGTCGTCCCATTGTGACTCGTTCAGGAGAATCGCCCGCGCGAGCCGGCTGAAGACCGCCTTGGGCCGATTGGTTGCCTGCGTGGCCCACTGGTCCTGCGTCGCGAAGATCTGGTCGTGCATCTCCCAGAACTTCCCCTGTTCATTGGCGCAGGCGGCGGCCATCGATGCGTCCCAGGTATTGGCGTGGATGGGCAGCGGAAAGTCGAGGAATCGGTAGCTCACCTGGCCGGTCTCGACGAGCCGCTTGCGCATGTCGGGCTCCGTGAGCGTCGCGAAGGATCCGCAGGCCGGGCATTCGAAGTCGGCGAATTCGATGATCTGTACCGGCGCTGCGGCGTTCCCCATCAGGTACCCGGATGCCTCCGGCAGCGGGGTATTCGCGTCGATCGTGATCACGCCCGATGACCTGGACTGCGTCATCTGCCAGGCGATGAAAGCGACGGCGGCGACGGCAATCGCGCCCAGGAGGACGTAGAACGGCCGGCGATCGGACGGGCGGACCTCAACCCTCCTTTTCGACCCTCCGCCGGTTGAAGACCCGGGTTTTACCGGCTTTCCGGATCGTCCTCGTCCGGCGTCCATTCGGTCTTTTGCCATTCGGTGATCTCGCTGGATTGGGATTCCGAGACGATTCGACGATTCTCGGCGATTTCGGGCGTGTCGAACGTCGCGCGCACTTCGTACGTGAACAGCTCACTCCGAATGTCGCCCATCAGCCGGAGCAGTTCCCCGGGGTCGCCAAGGAGCTTGCCCGCCTGGTCTAGCTCGTGGATCCGGCTGGCCAAGGCTCGCAACAGCGCTTCGAGGCGGCGAGCGCGGTCTTCGCCGTACGTCTCTTCTGTCATTGGACGGAGCAAGTTATGCCAGCGGTAACCGGGCAGTCCAGCGCGCCAGGCGCGCTGCGTTTTCCCGCAAATGCCCGCCACGCAGGAACATATCCTCGTCATCCGGCGTCCCTTCACCACGTCAGGCGTGGAAGGCGCACCGATTCCAACGCCATTCCCGGGTTCAGCAACGAAACGAGAGTGCGACGCGTAGGTACAACGGTGTCACGTCACGCTTTATCTTTCTGGCGTTCCACTCAACACCTACCCGGGATTAATGGCGAAGAGACAAGTACGGCGTCCGCGTGAAGTCGCGCTGCCCACCCCTTTCGAGGAGGCCCGCGACGAGATGTTTCAGCACATCATGCAATGCGGGGTGATCGGTTGCGAACCGGACGACCAGGCCCAATGGTTCGACGACACGATGATGTACCTCGCCGACAGATTCAGCGAGCTGACGCAGAAGGAACTCGGCCAGATTCGGGTGCTCGGCGAGAGATTCGTCCAGCCACCCAAGGCCACTTCGGCACAGGTCGCCACCGCGGTTTAAGCTGATCGAATCGCCCCCGAAGTTTTCGGGGGCGGTTTCGTTTCAACGCTGGCCCAGCGGCACGCGGCGTGTCACGATCGAAATCCTGAACCCTCCCGCGAGGGCGGATTCGATCGCCCAGGTGGCATGACCGTGTGCCGGCAATTCCACGCCGGCTCCAACAACGAGTCGCGACTGCCAGTCGGCGAACCGGTCGTGCGTCGCCGCGACGCCGCCGATGCCGTAGAGCCCCAGCCTGGCGTCTCGAAACGGGTCGAGGTGGAACCGCCCCTGTACCTCGAAGCGGTAGCTCGAGCGGCGTTCATGGTCCTTCCAGGCGCTGCCGACCCCAGCCAGGAACGCGAGTCGGAAGTACGTCCCGGAGGTGACATGCAACCCCGCTGCGAGGTGTGCCGAGCTGACGTCACCGACAGTCACATCCGCCCGCAGTTCCGGGAGAACGCGTCGCACCGCGGGCTGCGCACCGGATCTCGAGAGCGGGGCGAGTGCCAGCACCACAATGACGAGCGCCGAAGGGCCTTTCTGGAGCATGAGAAAGAATGCTAAGACGAGCGCTCAGGGTTGGGGATGACGGGGTTCTCTTTGCGCCTTGCGGTTTCCGCTTTGCGCTTCACGCTCCGCGCTCCATAGGTTTCCCTCGTGTCCACCAGTCCGTCGCCGTCGGCAATCATCCATCTCACAGCGGACTTCATCGGGGCCTCGCCTCAGCAACTGGGCGACCAGTCGCTGATCAGCGGCATCCTGGTGTCCGCGGCCGGCGCTTCCGGAATGAAGGCGTCCGGGCCGCCAACGGTGATCGTGCATCCAGATGGCGGCTTGAGCGTGATCCTTCCCGTGGACGGATGTCACATGTCGGTGCACACCATGCCGTCCCGCGAACTGGCGATCCTCGACGTGATTGCACTGCCGCCGCACGACCCCCGGCGGGCGCTTGACGTGATCGCGCGGCGCATCACGGCCAAGACCGTTCGCGCCGAGCAGCACAAGAGAGGCTGAGCCGCCCGATGACCAGTGACTTTCGCGGCTTCGGCCGCGGCGCGCTGACGTTCCTGCGCCAACTGAAGCGGAACAACAGGCGAGAGTGGTTCCAGGCGAACCGTGATGCGTACGACAGCGAAATCCTCGAGCCGCTGAGACTGCTCGTCGAAGAGGTCGACGTGCGATTCGGCCAGTTCGCTCCCGAGTTCATCGGCGATCCAAAGCGGTCGATCTTCCGCATCTACCGGGACGTCCGCTTTTCGAAGGACAAGTCGCCGTACAAGACGCACGCCGCGAGCTGGTTCAAGCATCGCAACGCCGGCCACGGCGTTGGAAGCGAAACGCATGGCGGCGGCGCTGGATTCTACTTCCATCTCGAGCCCGGCGGTTCGATGGTGGCTGGTGGCATCTGGATGCCGCCCCGTCCGACACTCAACCAGCTCCGCGACTCGATCGCCGCCAGGCCGGCGGAGTTCGTGAAATCGATGAGCGCGACCGGATTCAAACGGCGCTTCGGGAAGTTGAGCGAGGAAGCGATGCTCACGCGACTGCCGCGTGGGTTCGCGCCGGGTCATCCCGCGGAGGCGTGGTTGCGATACCAATCGTTCACCGTGCACGCGATGTTGGGCGACAGCGAAGTCCTCGATCGCCGTGTGGTGGATCGCGTCGAGCGCGACTTCAAGACCATGCTTCCGTTCGTCCGCTGGCTCAACAAGTCGCTAGGGTATCAGCCCGCTGACCAACGCTGAGGTCCGAGGTCAGAGGCGTGCGGAGTGAACCCTGGGTCCGCGCTCATCGGCGACCCGGCACCTAACGCCGAGTCGAGCTGCGGAGCCGAATAGACGCGGCGGCGCAGTGGCTGCAACTCCACAGATCGCCCGTCTGCTCCAACGTCCGTTAGGCGGCCCGCATGGTCGCGAGACTCACGGTTCTACATTGACCCAGTCAGCCAGCGTATCAGGTTGAGCAGAAACTGCACGTTCTGCTTGCCGATCGGAGCGTTCATGCCCATCGGGGCTCTGTTCGCTCCCGTCACCTGAGCCGAGAACATCGCCGCCTCCCCGAATACGGCTACTCGCCCAGCACCGAACCGCAGCACTGCGCCCTGCAGGTGGCCTTCCAGCGGAAGAGGGTTGGGACCCATGCGGTCCGAGCACACCTGCGGGCCGAAAACGAGCAGCGGCTCACCGCCTGCATCAAGCTGAAATGAGGAACCGCTGAATGTCACGACTTCATCGATTCCCTGCGTGACCGGATGATTCTTCAGCGATCCATCCGCTCGCCGAAACGACAATCGGCCAGCGGTCACCGGATGGGCGGCGCCGGCGTTGCGGAAGCGGATCCCGAAAGCGCTCGCCAAATCCATCACGGGTTCGACGGACGGAGGGTGATCGGCGATGAGCAGGAGGGATCCTCCATCCGCCACCCATTCGCGAATTGCCGTCACTTCGTCTATCGTCGGCGGTTGCTGCGCGGCAGCGATCACGAACACGTTGCCCGCGCGCAGGTTGTCCGCGGTAACACGATTCGCGGAGCTCTTCACGATGTACCCGTCGCGCCGCAGCAATTCCGCGAACGGCAGGTATCGTCCTGTGGCGGTATGAAAGTTTGCGTGGGCCTCGTCGATGAGCACGACAGGCCCCGTACCCCTTCGATGAGCGGGTCGGTCAATTACCGGACGGAAAGCGGTGTCCGGTGTCTGACCCGGTGTGGCGGGAGTCTGTCTCGGCGCGGGACTGTTCTGCTCCGCCGTTGCCGCGACCAAGCGGTAGGAGACGCGCTGACGGGCGGGCTGCGATAGTGCTGGGTGGTCGATCGTCTGGTCGAGTTGGAGCAGTCGGTCGCCGCTCCGAGCGTAGTTCTCGACCACGGTCCCGCCGAACTGCTTCCACTCGATGCTCAGGGCGCCGCCCGGGGTCCAACGCGCGCGGTAAACGACTTCGCTTGCCCCGAGCGACAGCCGGCTCTCGCGGCCGTCGGGGTAGAACGTAAAAGGCGAGCCGTCCTCGCCAGTCATGACGAGTGTCGGCTCGCTCTGCTTTATCGTGAACCGTGGCGCGGGCCCCGCGTACAGGCGCAGCAACCCTAGCTGCGCCTCGTCAGCATCGCATGCCTTCGGCGGACCGGAGCGAGTGCGTTGGAAGGTGAGCGGACTCGCCAGCTGCGCCAGTTCCCATGTTCCCGAGACATCGGGCCGTTGTGCGATGGCGGGATTCACCGATGCGACTGACAGCGCGAGGGTCACGACGGCGGACATTCGGTCACCCTTTCGTGCGACCTTGCCTGGAAATCGCCCTATAACGCGATCGCGGGTGTTGAAGCGCGCATACATGCGGATGCTCCCTCCTCTGGCGTTCGTCGAACGCAACTCAGCCAAACTGGTCCAGTGCCGGCCTAACGCGCAGATCATGTCCGCTGCATCTGCTTGTTATGCCGCACACAGAGTGCGCGGTTCGCGCACGATTACGAACCGATAAGTCGCGTTGCGCCGCATTTGGTAAGGACGGCGTTTAGGCCCGGCTCGTGCAATAGGCTCGGGATGTCAGTGCCGTCAGCGCGAGTCGTTACTCCGGTGGCTCGCAAGATGTAGCTACCGGAATCCCCTAACGTCGCCACAACCCGAACGTACCCGATCTCCCCAGTTGCACCATTATTCTGACGAGCCAACAGATCCGTTTCGCGTCGCCCTGGTACCATGCGCTCAAACGAGCGCGCACCAACGTCGTCGCCTTGAACTTGAAAGCCGGACCGTTCTAATACACCCTCTGCACAATCCAAAGCTGAAGCGGAGGTCGCGTAGCTGACCGGGCGCGCGGATCGACGTAATGACGAGCACGCAGCCAAAGTCAGAACGCACAGCAGAAGGCTGACGGTTCGCATCGGAACCTCCTTGGTAGTCTCAGCGACACGTGCGTTACCCGCTCGATCTGCCTTCGGTCCCGGTGAAGGGGCACGAGACGCCGACTGTCGGCATAACGACCTGGGTTTCTGCTGCGCCGCATATCATAGATGACCGCGCGAGCGCAGCACGCGCGGTCTTCCGCCAGAGTCTGCGGCGTCTGCAGCAAACCCTGGTTAGGCAGCGCTAGGGTATCGACCAAAACCTCCACCAGGGTCTCGCAGACGGCAAGGCGCGCCGAAAGCCGCGGGAGCCAGACCGGCGGAGCGCCGCGAAATAAGCGTCGGTTCCCATTGGAGGACAACGACGTACCGCCTCGCTGAATTCTTCCGGAGGAAGATAGCTGTGGACATCGATGTAATGCCGAAGTAGTTCCGGAGCGACGAAGACTGAGTGGCGTCCCGGCAGGAATAGGTTGGCCACGCCCTTGGGCTCCTTTCCCAAAGGGAAGCGGCGTGACGCTTGAAGGTCCTGTACGAACCCACCGGCATCACGCACACACAGACTGCAATAGTGGAACCCGAGAAAAGCCGGTCCCCAAGGGTGCTCCAGGAGTGTGTCGAGCTTGCGTCGAACCGTCGAATCAACCGTGCCGCGCGAGAATTCGTGTCGGTCGTCCAGCCAGCCGACAGCAACTAAAGTGTCATTCCATGCACGCGACAGCTCCGGTTGATCGGCAATGGCGTGGTCGAAATAGTCGCATGAGGAAAGATCAGAGTAATACGTCATGGTTTGCCGTGGTCGAAACCGACCTGGGTCGCTGCCTAACTTGGTTTTCGCCTGATCCACGCTATCCAATCCCGACTAGGCTCGCAACGCCGGGTACTGCATCACGACACAACGCTGCTGCCGCAATAACTGCGCATGGGTCCAGATATCACGGCGAAGACAGGCGGAATACCTCGAAAGCTGCGGCCACAGCCAGCGCGTATCACTGCACGCCACGCAGACTCCGTCGTCTACGGTTGAATCGGGAATCAGGCACGCGCGCAATCCCCACACCTTTCCTCGTCTCCCAACCAAGGTTCTCGATCGCCGGCTCGTGGATCGCGTTGAACGCAACTTCAACACCATGCTTCCGTTCGTCCGCTGGCTCAACAAGTCGTTAGGGTATCCAGCCGCCGACCAGCGCTGATCAACCTCCAGCTAGACGCCCGTTGGAAGGTCCAGGTCTTCCGGTTGCATCGGTGCGAGCAGGAGCGATCCGATCGGACGGATCGGGGGAGCTTCATGCCAACCGGCCTCTTCGAGCACCCGCGCCGTAGCCCGGTTCACGACCTCCGATTCCTCGGCCCTCGTCGACATCCCGGCGGCCAGGTCAAGCCACGACAGCGCCTCCTCGTAGGCACCTCGTCGCGTGCATGACTCGCTGGCCTGAAGTGCGTGCCGATAGGCGATCTCCTGTTCTCCGGCCTGCTCGGCGTGTCGGGCAATCTCACCGTGCGTCGAAGGGTCCGCGTCCACCGGTGAAACGAATTCGAGGGCGAGCGCCAGGGCGCGATGGACTTCGCGCCGCCGGGAGGTGCTGAGTCCGGTGCGCACGACGTGGGCAATGATCGGGTGCGCGCAGGCGTACACCCCATCCGACTCCGTCACCAGCTGTCGCTGCACCAGGGCATCACCCAGCACTGCGGCGCGCAGGCGAGAAATTCCATGAACGTGCGACAGCGTATCGGTACGGCACCCGCGTGCCGCGACGGCGATGGTGATCAGCAGCGCGTACAGTTCGTCGCGGAGACATTCAATGCGCTCCGCGATCGCCTCGTGCACCGTCGTCGCAAGGGTCGTTCCCGCTGCCCCGGTGAACGACGGCGTGTGGACGATCCAGCCGGACGACACCGGATCAACCGCCAGCACTTCCCGCGCAAACAAGGTCTTCAGAAGTTCGATGACGTAAAACGGATTGCCGGCTGTGACTTCACGCCGCCGGGCGCCCGCCGGCCCTCGCGTGGTCGGCGATCGCGCCGTACGTTCACCGGATACTCGACCGACCCCGATTGAATTTCCTATCCCGCTATCCCGTCCGTGGTGGCTGTGCCTACCGCTTTTCCTCTACGGTCGCCGACAGCTTCCCCTTGAGCTCCTCGAACCAGTTGAGTACCACGACATAGCGGCTCTGGGTCCGACGCGACACGTCTCGTGCTGCTGGCGTGCCCACCGCTTGGGTCACGAGAAATCGGCCGTCGAGGTGGACATCCCAGCCGACGCCGAAAACATCGTAGTTGCCGGCGAACAGGCGGCGGGGCTCGCCGTGCGCGAATCGCGGCGCGCCCTGCACCGGGATCGCCAGAAGCGGCGAGCCCGCTGAATCGCGCGGCGCCCAAACGTAGAGTTCGCGCCCGTCCGGCGACCAGCGGGGACAACACCCCGCCGCGATGCGCCACTTCCCGCGTGGCACGGGGAATTCGCGCACGTACACCGCTAGCCCACCGGCCATTTCCATATAGGCAGCAAAGGCGCCGTCGGGAGAAACAGCAATTTCCAATTCAGAATTCTCGCCCTCGGCGTAGGAGGTCACGCCTCCGCCGGGCCCGAGCTGCAGCAGCTTGATATCGGCGTTCGCCACGCCGTCACGGAATGCGATGACGTCGTTCGCAACCCAGTCCAGCGGAATCTGGGGCCCTGGCCCGCCCGTGACCCGCTGCGGCGGCGCGCTCCCGTCCACCGGCACGCCGAATATGTCGACGTCTTCCGAATCCTGCTGGTTTGAAGTGAACGCGATGCGCTTGCCGTCCGGTGACCAGACCGGGGCGTCGTTCAACCCCTCGGACGTCAACACTTTGGTGCTGCCGTCCAGGAAGTCATGGACCTGAATGGCAAACGTCCTGCCTAACCGGCCCGACTCGGACGTGAACGCCACGGCTCGCCCGTCTGGTGAAATGCGCGGGCTCCGGAATTTCCTGGGAGCCAACCGCACGGTGTCGGGCTTGCCGGTGCGATCGAGGAATACGAGATGGGAGGATGTTGCCTGTACCGCGGCGGTTCCTCGCATGTAGACCATCGTGCCGTTCGTCGAAACGGCGAAAGAGCGCGGCGCAACGCCGTCGAGTACCGGCACGGGTGGTCCGGTTACCTCGTGCCGCCTGGCATCGAACGGGACGACGAAGAGGCCGCCGCTCCGCGACTCGTACAGCAGGTGGCCAGTGGCCAGGTAGTTGGGCCACTGCGCCTCCGGCACGATCAGGTGCGCCGAGTCGTTAGCGAGGTCGATGAGATGGATGCCCCTGGGGTCGTCGTACAGCACGGCCGACCCGTCAGGAAGCAGCTGGGTCCGGGCGAAGATGAGACCGCGAACGAACCGGCTGATCTGAACTGGCGGGGACAGCCCCGACGAGGCCACTCGCCACACCCCGCGGGGGTTGGCGAACGTTATTGTCTCGTCGGTGCCCCAGGACGGCCTGCTGCCCGTTCGCACGGTGTCCACTTCCATGACCGGGAGGGCCCCGCCGCCCGCCAGGGCGACCTTCAGGAGCGCGTTCCGGGCCGGGTGAACGAAGACGATCCAGCGGCCGTCGGGCGAGAAGTCAGGGCCGATTCCCTGCTCGGTACCAGGAATGGGGCGGAACTCGGCTTCCCCAAGGGTCCGGATCCAGAGTTGCCGCACGCCGCCTGCCGCCTGGGCCGATACCACGAACATTCGGCCATCCCTGGAGACGGCAAAGGCGTTGACCTCATCCAGTTCGCTGACATCGAGGTCCAGGGTGGTTGGGATGGCCGGAGCGACATTGCCGGCGCCACGAAGCATCACCACGCCCAGCAGCAGCGCCGTCACCGCCGCAAGACCCAGGGCGAGCGGCTTCCACAACGGCGCGACCGCTGTGCGGGCTGCGCTGTCCGTCGCCTGCACATTGTGGCGGAACGCGGGATTGGCCAGCGCGTCCGCGAACGCCTTCGCGGTCACGAACCGGTCGGCCGGGAGCTTCTCCAGCGCGGACCGCACCGCGGCCTCGACGTTCGCAGGGATGGCGCGACGCTGGGCCGCGAGGCTTCGCGGCTCCTCAACCATCACCCGGGCAACGATCGCCTGCATCGTGGCCCCCACAAAGGGCGGCTCCGCGGTCAGCATCTCGTACAACACGCAGCCCAGGGCGTAGACGTCCGCCTTGGGCGTGATCTGCCGCTCCCCCATCGCCTGCTCGGGACTCATGTAGTGCGGCGTGCCCATCGACATCCCGGCCTCGGTCATCCGGCTGGCGCCATCCGTGCGGCTGACGGCCAGTGCGATGCCGAAGTCCGCCACCATCGCGTGTCCGCCGTGCAGCAGGATGTTCTCCGGCTTGATGTCACGGTGGATCACGCCGCGCTCGTGCGCGTAGTGGAGTGCGTCGGCCACCTCCCGGGCCAGGCGGACTGCCTCCTCCACCGGCAATTGCTTCTCGCGCACGAGGCGGTCGCGCAAGCTCTCGCCGTCCACGAACGGCATGACATAGTAGACAAGGCCGTCCGCCTCGCCCGAATCGAACAGGCCGAGGATATGCGGGTGCTGCAGATTGGCTGTCGTCTTGATCTCGGCCAGGAAACGCTCGCCGCCGAGGATCGCAGAGAGCTCGGGCCGCAGGACCTTGAGCGCCACCTTACGGTCGTGCTTCAGATCATGCGCGAGATAGACCGTGGCCATGCCTCCCTGCCCGAGCTCGCCGTCGATCCGGTACCGACCTTCGAGCGCCGTCGATAAGCGCATGCTTTCTATGTCCATTGCGGCACCATTCAGGTCGGCTGATCAAGACCGGTGAGGTTAACTTCAGAGAACATGCACCACGCGCGAGCGAGACCGTCTGTCAGCCGACCCGCAACTGCCTTGTCACGCAAGAACGACACATAGCGCACGATCTCCTCATGGAGAGCGCGATACTGCGGAGTGGGGCTGTTGAATAGCAGAAGCGGATCAATGAACGGCGGGAGATCGTTGATGAGCGAAATGTCGAACGCGCCGTAGTTCTCAAGCGTATCCGCGGAGACGCCAAAGGTGTCCGAGAAGTAGATGGACGTTGCCGGTGACGTCATTCTGCCGTAGGAAGATTGTGAATCGCCGCTGGAGCTAGGGAGTGCGCATAACGTAGCTGTAGAAAAACCCTCCGTCGCGTCGGAACTCGCGGCGTCATGACGGGTGAAAGCTGGGTCGAATCTGTCGCGCTGGCGCCTCCCCGTCGAGGACCTCATGGCCCGCTACAAGTACATCGATACGAACCCCCGCTTCCTGGCCGTGGATTTGGCGCGGCAGCTGTTGCCCGGGACCTTCGAGCACGCCCTCAACCACCTGCTC
>Ga0209640_10002694_pt1 | contig 15478 bp, 12 predicted proteins | sample RifCSP10_1_FD_184018 | JGI IMG/M metagenome (GOLD analysis project Ga0209640, IMG submission 184018) | Soil microbial communities from Rifle, Colorado - Rifle CSP2_sed 10_1 (SPAdes) (version 2) | ecosystem: Environmental > Terrestrial > Deep subsurface > Rock core/Sediment | place: Rifle...
CGTCACCAAGGCGCAGACGCGCACCATCGATTTCGCCACGTCCAACCTGCGCGGGTCACCCGTCGAGTTGTTCCTCGCCGGGCGGCGCATCGAGGGCAACTATCCGTTCGGCCCGTGCACTGGGTGTGCCGTCAACGTCACCGTGCTGTCGTACGGCGGCGACTTCGACATGGGCGTCAACCTCGATCCCGCCGCGCTCACCGACCCCGGAGCGTTCATGGAGTGCCTCGCCGAGTCGTTCGACGCGCTGCTCGGGCTCGGTCCATGAGAGCGGTGGTCGTCCGCGACGGCGACGTGGTCCTCGAGGACCGCCCCGTCCCCGATCCGGCGGCGGATCAAGTCCTGATCCGCGTCCACGGTGCGGGCCTCAACCGAGCCGACCTCCTCCAGCGCGCGGGCGGGTATCCGGCGCCGCCCGGCGTGCCGGCCGACATCCCGGGGCTCGAGTTCGCCGGCGTCATCGAGGCCGCGGGCACCAATGTGCGCCGGCTCCAACCCGGTGATCGCGTGTTCGGCATCACGGGCGGCGGCTCACAGGCCGAGTTCGTCGTGACCGGCGAGGATCAGGTGGCGCGGGTGCCCGCCGCCCTCGACCTCGTCGAAGCGGGAGGCATTCCCGAGGCGTTCGTCACGGCTCACGACGCGATGTTCACGCAGGCGGGCGTCCACCCCGGCAACACGGTGCTCATCCACGCCGTGGGGTCGGGGGTCGGCACGGCCGCGCTCCAGCTCGCCGAGTGCCTCGGATGCACGGTGATCGGAACGGCGCGCACACAGGACAAGCTCGACCGCTGCAAGGCGCTCGGCATGCACCACGGCGTGCTCGCCGGATCGAGCGTCGACGTCGAGGCCGTCAGCACCGCCATCCGCGAGGCGGTCGGCGACGTCGACGTGGTCGTCGATCTCGTCGGCGGTGACTACTTCGGCGTCGACCTCGCGGTGGCGGCGCCCAAGGCCCGCGTCGTGATCGTCGGGACGCTCGCCGGGATCAAGTCTGAGATCAATCTCCTGACGCTCATGCTCAAGCGGGTCGCGGTTCGCGGCACGGTGCTGCGATCTCGGTCTGCCGCCGAGAAGGCGGCCGCCACCCACGCCTTCGCCGGCCACGTGTTGCCGCTGCTCGCCGCCGGAACGGTGCGGCCCATCGTCGAACAAGTCCTGCCCATCGACGAGGCCGCCACGGCCTACGACCTGCTGGCGTCCGACGCGACCTGCGGGAAACTGATCCTCGACTGTCGTTAGCTCGCGCTGATCGTGATCTCGAGGGTTCGATTGATCCGGTTGTTCAGCGAAACGCTGTCCGCCACACGGAACGGACGCACCCTGTCGAGTCCGACCACCCATTCGGAGACCCCTTCGAAGTCAGTGATCATCACCACGTCCTTGACCAGCCGCGCTGTCTCGGCGACCTTCGGATCCCCTGCGAGGGTCTCGCGCACGGACTCCTGCGAAAGATCAACCGTGGTTCCGTTCAGGAGAACGACCCGCAGGAAGGCATCACCCTTCACGGGAGTCACCCGGCCCGACGGATCCTCGAACGGACCATCCGCATACCCGATCTCGTAACCCAGTCGCGTCTCGGGAGTGCTCAATTCGTATTCAAACTCGACGTCCTCAGAGCAATCCTCCGCTGTTGTGAGCACCCACTGAATGAACGCCGGGCCCTCGATCGGCTGGGCGTTCCGCTCCTCCTTCGGGTCGGGAGACTCGCATTCCGGCGATCCGTCGTCGGCGAGGGCTTCCGACGTTTGCGGCGTGCTGGTCGTCGTCAGGTCGGCGTCCCCCGGCGAGTCGTCGCCGTTGTCGCAGGCCGCGGTCACAAAGAGGAGGGCCAGGAACACAACGACGGGGCGCGCACGCAGGATCGTCATCCCCTCGACCCTATTACCATCCCCGTGTGCCCACGCTCGCCGAGCGGCTCGGTTATGCGGCCGACGCCAAGCTGTTGCTGATCAACTGCGACGACCTCGGCATCACGCGGGCGAGCAACGTCGGGACCTACGACGCCATGCGCAACGGGATCGCCTCGAGCGCCACGCTCATGGTGCCCTGCCCGTGGGCGCGCGACGCGGCGTCGATGTATCGGGGCGAGTCCGTGGGCGTCCACCTCACCCTCAACGCGGAGTACGACACCTACCGCTGGGGCCCCATCACGCACTCGCCGAGCCTCCTCGACGGCGACGGCGGCTTTCCGCGAACCATCGGCGACGTGTGGGATCACGCCGATCTCGAAGAGGTCCGCAAGGAGTGCGCCGCGCAGGTGGAGCGGGCGATCTACTGGGGCTTCGACATCACGCACCTCGACAGTCACATGGGCACGCTCCAGCTCCGCGCCGAGTTCTTCGACGTCTACCTCGACCTCGCCGTCGAGTTCCGCCTTCCGCTTCGCATGGCGGGGGCATCGGCCGAGCGGGCCGTGGGCTTCCCGTTCCGCAAGCTCGCCGAGGAGGAAGGGATCGTCTTCCCCGACCACTTCGTCTACGTCAACGGCGTCGGCTCGCGCCGCGTCGTAGAGCGAACACTGATCGACTTGCGGCCCGGAGTGACCGAGATCTACTTCCACCCCGCCGTCGACACCGACGAGTTGCGCGCCGCCTGCCCCACGTGGGGGCCTCGCGTCGAAGACCACGCCATGCTGACCACGGATCCAACGCTGCGAGGACTCATCGAGCGAGCCGGCGCCCAGATCATCTCGTGGCGAGAGCTGCGCGATCTCCAACGCAGCGCCGCCTGAAAGGAAGCAACCCCATGAAGATCGCCATCCTGCTCTACGAGCGCATGACCGCCCTCGACGCCATCGGTCCGCTCGACGTGCTGAGCCGCCTGCCCGGCGCGGAGGTCAGCCTGGTCGGGTTCGAACCCGGCCCGATCCGCACCGAGGTCGGGCTCGGCCTTGTGGTCGACGAGCGCTTCGTCGACGTGACGCGACCCGAGGTGCTCGTGATTCCAGGAGGCTTCGGTCAAGTCGATCTGATGGAGGACGGCGCGCTCCACGAGTGGATCCGCGACGTCCACGACCACTCCACGTGGACGACGTCGGTGTGCACGGGGTCGCTGATCCTGGGCGCCGCCGGGATTCTCCAAGGCCGGAAAGCGACGTCGCACTGGCTGGCGTTGGAACAGCTCCGCGACTGGGGAGCCGAACCAGTCGCCCAGCGCGTGGTCGAGGACGGCAAGCTCATCACCGCGGCCGGCGTGTCGGCCGGCATCGACATGGGGCTCACCCTCGCGGCCCGGATCGCCGGCGACGAGGTGGCGCAGACGATCCAGCTCGGGATCGAGTACGACCCCGATCCTCCGTTCGACGCCGGCTCGCCGTCCAAGGCACCGGAGTTCGCCGTGGAGTTCCTCCGCTCGCAGAGCCGCTTCGTCCTCGAAGGCCGCTAGCAGGGTGTGCGTACCACGTCGCGGTATGCGCGACGTGGTACGCACACCCTCACAGTGAAGCGAGCGGGTCAGTCGGGGTATTCGGTGATGCCCTTGATCTGCTCCTGGAGGGCCTTGTACTCCGGCGACTGCGTGAGCGGCATCAGCGACATGAGCTTGCCCATGTTGCCGGTGACCTTCATGCGCCCCTGCATGAAGGCGGCGTTGGCATCGAGTTCGCCGTCTTGGATCTTCTTGGAGTCGTCGTAGGTCGTCGTGATGGTGAAATCGGCGTCGGCAAGCACGCCGACGGTGCTCTCGAGAATCTTGCCGTCCTCGAGAATCCAGTAGTAGCTGACGTCACCCTCGTTGGGCACGCCCGTCACGACGTACTGCATCCGGGCGCTCGCACCCGGCCGTTCCGGCTGATCTTCGGCAAGCCGCTTCGACTCGTCGAGCCACTCCTGGGTGAGGTACTTCGCCATGCTCATACTCCTTGGCTGGGTCCGGCTGCGTCGCCGACTCCTGGTCCACTCGTGGATCGGAGTCTAACGAGCGGTTTTCGACCCGGCCTTGGGCGGCGCGACGGCCTCCATGACGGCCCCGCGAATGCCGGCGAAGACGTCGTCCTCGAACTCGCCGTCGGGAACGCCCGTGTCGACGAGGGAGCGCGCCAGCACCAACTCGTCCCACGGCATCCGCTCCCGCACGACCTCCTCGGGAACCTTGAAGAAGATCGAGTCGGGTGCGACTTGGGTGGCGTGAGCGAGGAGCGCTCGCCGGCGGGTGTCGAGGTAGTCACGAACGTCGATCCGCGTCGTCGTCGGGTCCTCCCACCCCTCGGGAAACATCGCCAACCAGTCGGCGAAGGGACTCTCAATCCTCTGCTCGTCGAACCAGGCGTGGAGAAACTCGAGGCGGGCCTTGGTGAACGCCCCCTGGTAATAGAGCTTGAGGGGCTGCCACGGCTCGCCGAGGTCGGGATACTGCTCGGGGTCACCGGCGGCTTCGAACGCGGGGATCGAAATGTCGTGGACCCGCACGTGGTCGGGGTGCGGGTAACGCGCCTGATCCTCCGGGTACGTGAGGATGACGTGCGGCCGTTCGGCGCGAATGATCTCGACCAGCCGACCGATGGCCTCGTCGAGCGGGGCGTTGGCGAAATTGTCCGGCCGGGCGTTGTGATCGGTGTCGGGCATTCCCGAGTCGTGGTACCCGAGGAGATGGAGCTGCGCGTACCCGATGATGCCGATCGCCTCGTCGAGCTCACGACGGCGCACGGCAGCGAGGTTGGTGCGGGCCTCATCGGTGTCGGCGGCGGGATTCAGGATGTCGCCCGCTTCGCCGCCGGTGCATGTGACGAGCACGCAACGCACGCCGTCGGCTGAGTACTTCGCCACGAGGCCGGCTCCTTTGGATGCCTCGTCGTCGGGGTGGGCATGGACCGCCAGGAGCCGGAGTTGCGCTTCGGTCATCGGTTGTCATCCATCTCGGTCAGGGTCCTCGCGTTCACTCGACATCCCATGGTTTCGGGGGTTGGGGGATCCTTCCACCCTTGCGTAGCCACCACGCCAGACCGGCACCGGCGCCGGCGGCGACCAACGCACCAGCGAGCACCGCCCATCGCAGTCCATCCCGAAACCACTCACGCCCCGTTCCCCTTCCCGGTTCGGTGAACTGCGCCAGCGCGAACAGGGGGATCGTGAGCAGCGATGCCACGATGAGAAAGAGCAGGGCTCCGCCACCGAGGGCGAGGAGCACCACGACCGCCATCGAACGGCGCGAGGCCGCCTCGTCCCCGGGCTCAGGTCTGCGATCGTCCACGCGCCGATGATGCCATGGGTCACGATGCGCCCGGTCGTCGGCCGCGTCCGGCCATCGACCTCCATCCGGGAACCGGCCCCGTCGGGGAAAGGGATTCTCAATGCCCCATGCTGGTTCGATAGATTGGCTTCCCGCGTGACCCGAATACGACGCATCCTTCGCGTCCTCTCGTACGGGTTGGCGTCCGTGTTCGTCCTCGTGTTGATCGCCACCGCGGCGGAGCGCGTCCTCTGGAGAGGCAAGGTCCTCCCAGGCGTGAAGCTGCTCGGGGCGACCGTCGACGGAAAGGGTGCCGACTCCCTTGGCGACTCTGTCGCCGCGGCCGCAGCGCGCCTGGAAACCGAACCCATCGAGATCCGCGTCGACACGAGGAAGCTCACGCTCGACCCGAGGCGGATCGGCCTCGACGTCGACAGCGACGATACGGCCGAGGCCGTGCAGGCCGCGGGCCGGTCGGGCAACCCGTTCGGCCAGATCCTCGGGACCGTGGGGAGGCTCTTCGCCGCCGAAGAGGTGCACTGGGACATCACGTTCGACGAGGCGGCCGTCGACGCCGTCCTCGAGGAATGGGCGAAGGAAGTGGCCGTCGAGCCACAAGACGGGACCCTCGAGTTCGACGGCGCGACCGTCATGCCCGTGCAACCGAAGGCGGGGCGCGAGCTGAGCAGGCCCGCGGCCGACCGCGTGCTCGTGGCCGCTCTGCGCGAGGGCTTTACGGGTGCGGTGACGCTGCCCGCGAATGTCGACCGCCCCGACATCACCCGCGCCGAGGTCGACGCCGCAGCCGCCGAAGCCCGAAAGCTCCTGACCGCGCCAATTGCCGTCACCATCGACACCGTGCGCGTGACCCTCGTCCCTGCCGACCTCGGTAGCGCACTCCGCACCGAGGAGAAGGACGGGAAACTCAAGCTGCGCGTCGACCACGACAAACTCCGCGAGATCATGGGGCCCGACGTCGCGGCCCTCGAAGGACCACCCAGGGACGCCGAGTTTTCGGTCGACGGCGCGAGGGTGTCGATCGTCCCCCATCAGGTCGGGCGCGTGGTCGACATGGAGGACCTCGAGGAGAAGGTGCTCGCCGGCGGGCCGAACGTGGCGGGAATCTTCAAAGAGGAGATCCCCGAGAAGACCACCGAGGAACTCGAAGCCCTCCACATCGAGGAGATGATCTCCTCGTTCACGACCAACTATCCGGCGGGCCAGCCCCGGGTGAAGAACATCCAAAAGGCCGCCGGCATCGTCGACGGCACCATCGTCCCCTCAGGGTCGACCTTCTCGCTGAACGACGCCCTCGGCGGGAAGCGCAAGGCCGCCGACGGATGGGTCGTCGCTCCGGTGATCGAGGCGGGCGAGTATTCCGAAGCCCTCGGCGGCGGGATCTCCCAGTTCGCCACGACGATGTTCAACGCGGCCTTCTTCGGGGGCTTCCCGCTTCCGGAGTACAAGGCGCACACGTTCTACATCTCGCGGTACCCGATGGGTCGGGAAGCAACGGTTTCGTATCCGAGTCCGGATCTGAAGTGGGTCAACGACACCAACCACGCCGTCCTGATCCGCACGTCCGGAGGCGCGACCTCGGTCACCGTGAACTTCTACTCCCGCAAGATTCGCAACGTCACCGCGACGCCACCGGAGGTGCTCGAGGTGATCCCGCCGCCCGAGGAAATCGTTGTCGACCTCACGGTGCCCCGCGGCACAAACAAGGTGCAGGAAGAGGGGGCTGAAGGATCGGTGGTCAAGGTACGCCGCATCACCAAGGATCTCGACGGCAACGAGATCGGCAACAGGACCTTCACGACGCGCTACAAGCCGCAGAAGCGGATCGTGGCCTATCACCCGTGCGACCACCCCGACCCCGCCAAGCGCACACCGCCCGAAGCGCCCGAGTGCGCGGCGCCGCCCCCCGAGACGACCACCACCACGATCCCGGCAGGCGCGGGCCCGCCCTAGTCGCCGAGCGCAGCGAGGCCGAGGCGGCGGGTTCGCGCCAAAGGGCGAGCGGCCGGAGGACGCGAGACCGGGGACAGGCGGGCCCGCCCTAGTCGCCGAGCGCAGCGAGGCCGAGGCGGCGGGTTCGCATTCGTCGTTGAGCGCAGCGCGTTCCGCAGTGGCCTCCGTCAGGAGCCGGGTGCGAGCTCTCGCATCATGCGGTAGGCGTCGGCCGGATCCACCGTCAGCGGGTTGAGCGCGGCGACGTCGAGGCCCGCCTCGAAGTAGGCGTCAAGCGTGGCCTTGCACTCGGCGGCGGTCCCGGTGACGGCGATCGTACGCACCATCTCATCGCTCACCCCGGCGGCCACACCGTCCCGATCTTTGGCCGCCCAGGCTGTGGCGATCGCTTCCGCCTCGGCCTCGAAGCCGAGCCAGCGGAAGTAGCGGTTGTAGACGGTGGTGGCGGCGTAGGCGCCGAAGACGGCGCGCACGACCATCGCGGCGAGGTCGAAGGGCTGGTCGTAGACCATATGGATGCGCGCCACCGACTCGATCTCCCCGGGATCTCGCCCGACGGCCTCGGCGCCGTGCTGCACTTCCGCAAGGATCACCTTGAGGTGCTCCGGCGCGAGCATGTTGAGGATCACCCCGTCGGCCATCTCGCCGGCGAGCCGCAGCATCCGGCGGTTGAGCGCACCGATGTAGACCTTCGGCTCCCCCTGGTTCTGCACCGTCATGCGGTACCCGTCGAGTCGGAGCGTCTCTCCCTCAAAGGTGACCTTCTCCCCCGCGAGGAGGCGCTTTACGACTTCGAGGGTCTCGCGCATGCGGGTGTAGGGCATGTCGAAGGGAATGCCGTTCCACTTCGCCACGATGTTCTCGCTCGAAGTGCCGATGCCCAGCACAAAGTTTCCGCCCGACAGTTGCGACAGCGAAGCCGCGGTCATGGCGAGCACCATCGGGGTGCGGTTGTAGATGGGCACGACGGCCGTGCCGATCCGCATGCCGGTACCGACCGCGAGCGCTCCGGCAATCGAGAACGCGTCGGGTCCCCCGACCTCGGCGAGCCACGCGTCGGTGTACCCGAGGGACTCCGCTTCCTGCGCGTAGGTCAGCGAATCGCGCAGGTCGCCACCGGGGATTGGAACGGAGATCGCAAGCTTTCCCATGACTTTGGACGCTACCGGACGAACACGGGGTCAGCGGCCGGCGGAACCCTCGCCACCGCCGAGCGGCACCAGTTCGATCTCGCCGGTGTCCTCGTCGTCGTGCACCCGGTAGCCGCACAATTCGCCGAGGCGATCGCGTCCCTCGTCGGGGCCGCTGGCGATCAGGTCGTCACCGGCCTGCAACACCACCGACGGCCGGGGCCGGTATATGTAGCGGCCACCGCGACGGATGGCGAGCAGGTAGAACCCGGTTTCCATCTCGAGCCGGGCGTCCTGCAACAGCCGCCCCGCGAGGGGTGCCGTGTCGGCGATCGGCATCCGCACGATCACCTCGTCGCTCTCACCGAGGGCTGCGGTGAGCACCGGGTGGAGTTCCTCGCCGTGCTCGACGAGCCACACCATCTGCTGGGCGGCGTCGCCGATGGCTTCCGACGCCGCCCCAAGGTGGAGCAGTCCTCGCAGACGGCCCGGGTCGACGGTGTCGGCGCTGGCCCGGAGCACCCACAACTCGAGGCGCTCACGCATCTCGTCGAGCCGGTCCTCGAGGTGCACGACTTCCGCGGCGAGGCCCTGGTCGCGGAACAGGAGCGCCGAGTAGGCGAGACCAACACACACCTCGGACATGTTCTTCATCTCGACGAGCACGTCGACGGCGCGGTCGAGGTCGGTGATCGCCGGGTCCTCTTCCACCGGTGGCGGCCGCCACTCGGGAGCCGCGGCGAGGCGGCGGACCTCGGGGATCCCCTCGGGGGACCCCTGGAGGATGAACACGTCGTCGGGCAGCGCCACGGCGTCGCCGTCGGGGTCGGCGATCCAGTCCTTCATGCGCCGGATGGCCACCACCCGCATCCCGACCTCGGTGGGGAGCTCGAGATCGGCCAGCGAGCGGTGCGCCATGGGTGAGTCCTCGCGGATGCGGACGCGGTGCGAGATCTCCTCCGCCCCGGCGAGGTCGGCGACGAGCGGGGCGGGAATCCCGAGTCGGCGACTCACGATCCGCGAGATGTCGATGGCGGCCCCACCGATGGCCTCAATGGCCGAGATGATCTGGAGGACGCCGGCGAGGCTCTCGGCGTCCTGGGGCGAGCGCCCAGCCAGGATGCACACGGCCCGCATCTCGAAGACGAGCTCGTTGAGCACCTCTTCGAGCTCGTCGACCTCTTCGGCCATGTTGGAGTCGCCGAAATACAACGACGCGTAGGCGAGGTCAACCATGAGCTCGGAGGTGTCTTTCGCCTCCGACAGCAGCGTTTTGAGGTTCCGAGGTCGGTCGTCCATCGGGAGGTCCATATCGTAGAGCGCGGATGGGCCCCCTCGACCTGCTCACGCTCACGATCCTCACGGTCGTCGGAGTCCAGCTCGTGCAGGCCGCCCGCCATTCGGTGAGCGCGCGAAGCCACGTGGTGCGCATCATGCGGGGCCTCGGTCGCCGCCAGTTCCTCCACGCCGTCCCCGTCCTCATCGCGGTAATGGCGGCGCTCATCGCACTTCTCCAGGTCCCCGGGCTCTCGTTCGGGTGGTGGACGGCCATCGGCGGCGTCGGCAACCCGGTCTTCGGAGCCAGCGAGCACGGACTCGAGGGCGACTCGTCGATCCTGCTCTCGGGACTCTTCGTGGCGCTCCTGCTCGTGAGCCTCCCGTTGCTCGTGGAGCGCGAGGAGATGATCTTCCGCCGCGGCGCCGAGCAACGGGGCGCGTTCGCCAACACGGGCTTCGCGTTGTTGTTCGGTCTCCTGCATGTGCTCGTGGGGATCCCCATCGCCGCCGGGCTCGCCATTTCCATCGGCGGCGGGTACTTCACCCACGTCTACCTGCGAGCGTTCCGGGAGACCCGCTCCCAAGCAGAAGCCCTGCTGGCCTCGACCCGAGCGCACCTCGCCTACAACCTCGTGCTGATCTCCCTCGTCGTGGTCACCCTCGTGCTCACGCTCGCGGTCTGACGCGTCGACGTCGGCTGGGCAGGGCGATCAGGCGTCATTCCAGTGAACGGCGCAGTAGGCGTCACGGGCGGCGGTGCTCTGGAAGGGCCCGTACGCGGTGGACGTCTGGAGGCTGACCGCCTCGAGGTACGCCCCGTCCTCGATGCTCTGGGCAACCTGGAGGCGCTGGGCGTCGGTCGTGGCGTTGGCGAGTCGCTCGGCGTTGCGCCATGCCTCCTCGCGCCATCCGACGACCATTTGGAGGGTGGCGGTCTCGTCGTAGGTGCCAGGGAGGTTGCCGTCGTCCGCCGTCGGATCGAAGCGTCGGGCCAACTCGGCCAGCACGGTCGTCGTGACCCGGTTGAGGAACTGGTTCACCTTGTCGTGGTCGGGCTTGCGACTCGACCCATCGGGCTTCACCAGGCCGATCTCCGCGACGACGAACGGCAGGTCCCGATTGATGTGGGCGCTCATTCCCAAGAGCATGTCGCCGGAAGCGGAAACCGATCGGCTGTCGGCGGCCTCGAAGGCCACCCGCCACGCAGGCGGTGTCCCGACGACGTCGCCGCGGTTCCACCGATCGATGGCGTCGAAGTAGTAGCTGGCGAAGACGGCGTCCTCGTGGTTCACGAAGGCGGTGTCGGAGAAGAACATCGGATCCTCGATGGTCCGGCGGTATTCCTCGGTGGTGCGGAGGTAGACGAGCGAGAAGATCGCGTCGTGGTCGCACTCGGGTGCGAGGCGGTCGAAGCGCCTGGTCATCTCGCGGATCACCGCGTCGACGCACTTGACCGATCCCCGCTTGCACTCGTTGGCGCTGGTGGGGTCGTACCCCGAGGTCAGGGTCGGCGTGAGCGACGACCACTCGATGAACAGCGGGTCCTCGGCCGCCGCAATGCTCGACCCGAGGAGCACGGGGGTGATCATCATCACCGCTCCGATGAACCAGAATCCGGCTCGGTGCTTCCGTGGCCCCATGTCCGCCTCCCCCAGCGTTCGTCCCGTCGCTGAGAGTGCACCCACGGTGCGCCGAGATCCATGGTGCGGGCGGGCCATTTCCTGAATGACCCGATGACCGGCCCGCGTGCTCACGAACGCGGATGTGAGTCGCGCCACCACCGAACGTCCCATTGACGGAACGTCAACGAGAAATGCGACGGAACGTCGAGAAAAAAGCCGGAAGGTCAGCAGAAGTGATCAGCGAAAGTCGCGCGCGGGGAGCGCCGCGACGAGTCCCGAGACAGGAGTGAGACGGCGGGCGATGAGGTTGACGACCCCCTGATGCTCTTCGAGCACCCCACGCACCACGAGGCCGTTGTAGGCGCGAGCGATGCGGCGATAGCGCCGCCACACCCCCGGCGTCACGATCACGTTGAGCATCCCGGTCTCGTCCTCGAGGTTGAGGAACACCACTCCCTTGGCGGTGGCCGGCCGCTGGCGATGGGTGACCGAACCCGCTACCTCGACGATGGTGTTGTGCGCAGCCTCTCTGGCCTCCTCGACGCGCAGGATTCCCGCTTCTTGCAGTTGGGTCCTCACCAGCTCGGTGGGGTGGCGGCCGAGGGCGATGCCCAGAGACCACAGGTCGGACGCCGTCTCTTCTTCTTCGGTCATGCCGGGAAGGGTCGGGGCCTCGATGCCTTGCACCATGCCGGGGAGCGTGCCGGGCGACGCGTCGCGCATGGCACCCGCCGCCCACAGCGCCTCGCGGCGGCCGAGCCCGAAACAGGCCTCGAAGGCGCCGGCGGTGGCGAGGGTTTCGACGGCGTCGACCGGCGCATTCGTTCGACGCACGAAGTCCTCCATGTCGGCGAAGGCGCCCTCGGCGCGCGCCTCATCGATGCGGTCGAGCAGGGCGTCCCCGAGATTGCGCACGTACCGCAGCCCCAACTGCACGGCGAACGGCGCGTCATCTGCGTGTCTGTGGCGCGTTACCCGGCTCTGACCCCGATAACGCGCCACAGACACGGGGGAAAGGGTGCAGTCGCGGCGCGAGGCGTTGACGTCGGGGCCGATGACGACGACCCCGTGACGCATGGCGTCGCGCACCAGCGAGTGGGGCGAGTAGAAGCCCATCGGCTGGGCGTTCAACAAGCCGGCGAGGAATTCCGCCGGGTAGTACCGCTTGAGCCACGCACTCGAGTAGACGAGGTAGGCGAACGACACGGAATGGCTCTCGGGGAACCCGAACTCGGCGAAGGCCTCGAGTTTGTGGGCGATGGCCTCGGCGACCTCGCCCGTGATGCCCCGCTCGGCCATCCCCGCGAGAAGGCGATCGCGCAGCGCCGCCATGCGTTGCTTCGACCGCTTGGAACCCATGGCCTGGCGCAACTGGTCGGATTCCCCCGGCGTGAACCCGGCGACGTCGATGGCCATCTGCATGAGTTGCTCTTGGAAGATGGGGACGCCGAGGGTCTTCTTCAGCGAGCGCTCCAACAGCGGGTGGAGATAGGTGACGGGTTCCTCGCCGTTGCGTCGGGCGAGATACGGGTGGACGGAGTCGCCCTGGATGGGACCGGGGCGAATGAGCGCCACCTCGACCACGAGGTCGTAGAAGCAGCGGGGGCGCAGGCGCGGGAGCGTGGCCATCTGCGCCCGGCTCTCCACTTGGAACACGCCGACGGTGTCGGCATCGCAGAGCATGTCGTAGACGGCGTCCTCCTGGGGGATGGTGGCGAGGTCGATGTCGATGCCCCGGTGCTCGCGGATGAGATCGACCGAGAGGTGGACGGCGGTGAGCATGCCGAGGCCGAGGAGATCGAACTTGACGAGGCCCGCCGCCGCGCAGTCGTCCTTGTCCCATTGGAGGACGGTGCGCCCCTCCATGCGCCCCCACTCGACAGGGCAGTATTCGGTGAGCGGGCGGTCGGCCATCACCATGCCGCCGGAATGGATGCCGAGGTGTCGAGGGAAGTCCTCGACCTCGTGAGCGAGGTGGGCGACGAGTGGGGGGATGCCCTCGATCTCGGAGTAGGGCGTCTCGGGCCAGACGTGACTCCACGGCCCACCGTCGAACGGCCTCGGACCCTGTTCCCCGCTCCCGCCGGGAGGACCACCCGGTTCCACGACGTCGATCTGTTTGGAGAGAGCGTCGGCCTGGCCCTCGGTGAGTCCACACGCCTTGGCCATCTCGCGCACGGCAGAACGACGGCGATAGGTGATCACGTTGGCGACCTGCGCGGCGCGGTCGCGGCCGTACTTCTCGTAGACGTACTGGATGGCCTCCTCGCGCCGGCCGTTCTCGATGTCGAGGTCGATGTCGGGGGGACCGTCGCGCTCGGGTGAGAGGAAGCGTTCGAAGAGGAGGCCGAGCGAGACGGCGTCGGCCTTGGTGATGCCAATGGCGTAACACACCGCCGAGTTGGCGGCGCTCCCCCGCCCCTGGCAGTAGATGTTGCGCGAGGTGCAGAACTCCACAATGTCGTGCACGAGCAGGAAGTAGCCGGGGAACCCGAGTTGCTCGATGACGTCGAGTTCGTGGGCGATCTGGACCATCGCGTCGTGGTGGCGCGGGTGGTCGGGCGGATACCGATGTTCCGCTCCCTTGCGGACGAGCTCGCGCAGCCAAGTCATCTCCGTGTGGCCAGGGGGCACGGGATGGTCGGGCAGGTTGGGCGCGGCCAACGCAAGGTCGAAGGCGGCCGCGGCTCCGACGGCGGCGGCGGTCTCCACCGCTCCAGGCCAGCGGGAGAAGCGCCGGGCCTGTTCGCCCGGCGAGCGCAGGTGGGCCAGCGGACTGGCCGGGAGCCACCCGTCGAGATCGTCGAGGCTGCGCCGCGCCCGCACGGCGGCGAGCGCGTTGGCAAGGAGGCGTTGGCGCGGCGTGGCGTAGTGCACGTTGTTGGTGGCCACCACCTCCAGGCCGGCGCGAGCGGCCATCTCGGCGAGGGTGTCGTTGCGATGGCGATCGAGGGGATCGCCGTGATCCCACAGCTCCACGAGGACGCGGTCGCGCCCGAAGACATCGACGAGTTGGTGGAGGCGGCGCTCGGCGGCGGCGGGTCCGTCATCGACGAGCGTTTTGGGGACGGGTCCCTTGCGGCACCCGGTGAGAACGAACCACGAGTCGTTGTCGCGACTCGAGAGGGGGTGGAGATGCACAGAGGCGCGGGCGGCGTCGGCGAGCTGGGCAATGGTGAACCGCGGCGCGCCCTTCTCCCCCGCCATCTGCCCCTCACTGATGACCCGGGCGAGGCGCGAGTGACCGACGCGCCCGTCGGCGAGGATCACGAGGTGCTCGCCCTCGGGATCGGCGACGCCGTTCTGGGGCTTGCCCATCTCGAGGGTCAGCTCGGCGCCGAAGACCGTTGGGAGCCCGTGGCGCGCCGCGGCCATGGCGAAACGGACGATCCCGTAGAACCCGTCGTGGTCGGTGAGGGCGAGAGCGGAAAGGCCGAGACGGGTCGCTTCGTCGGCGAGTTCGTCGGGATGACTGGCGCCGTCGAGAAACGAGAAGTTCGAATGACAGTGCAGTTCGGCGTAAGGGGTCAACGCGTGGCCGCCGCCATCGCGTGGACCAAAACCACGGTGTGAGTGCTCACCCGGCTATTGCCGGGTGAGCACTCACACCGCAAGAGGCAGCGAAGCCTGGGTCGGAGATGGCCCATCAGTCGTAGACGGCTAGGACGCCGGCGCGGCCGTGTTCGAGCGCCACGAGACACGCCGTTCCGTTCGCCACGACCTGGAAGAGGGCGCGCCGATGACGGGTGGCGGGGTCCCACGAGCGCACGTCGTGAATCCACGGACCCGACCACTGTTCGACCTCGCCGTCGATCCCCGGGTGCTCACAGCGGAACCGGGTGGGCTTCGCAGAGAGTTCGCCGCGCCCCGACACCCGCACCGGGCGGCCGACGGCGTCGGTCAGCGCGGCGGGAAGCGGCGGGTCGTAGACGAGGGCGGGCGCCGGCGGGGGCACCATCCCCGGCCACGGCAGCGCGACGTCGCCGAGGAGCGCGTCGGGAAGGGCGTCGCCGAACGGAACGAGCATGGTGCGCTCAACCGGCGTGCGACCGCCGGAGAGGACGGGCTGCATGACGGCTTCGTGACCGAGCATTCCCTGTAAGCGGGCGAGAACTCGCGCCGCCTGCTCGCCGGCGCGGGCGTCGCCCATTCCTCCGGCACTTCCTCCGCTGGCCCAGAACTCGAGTTGGTGGCCGCGGGCGGGGACGACCTCTTCGGGGACGAGGCGCAAGAGGGTGAGCCCGCCGGTCGTGGTGCCGTGTTCGTCGGCCCGTTCCCCCCCGCCCACCCACGCCTCCAACTGCCAGA
>Ga0209640_10002695_pt1 | contig 15478 bp, 9 predicted proteins | sample RifCSP10_1_FD_184018 | JGI IMG/M metagenome (GOLD analysis project Ga0209640, IMG submission 184018) | Soil microbial communities from Rifle, Colorado - Rifle CSP2_sed 10_1 (SPAdes) (version 2) | ecosystem: Environmental > Terrestrial > Deep subsurface > Rock core/Sediment | place: Rifle...
CTACCAGCAGCACACACAGTGACATGTCGTTAACCTCTGACGCCGCTTCTCAAAAGCAATCGCCGTGCCAGAGATGCATTTTTTCTGAAATCAACGGCTTAGGTAGATTGTTCGGCACAAGACCGCTTCTCCATGCACCATTCTTGTGAGTTGGATGCTGTTCATGATCCGAAGTGGTGCAAAAACCGCGACGGCAGCGTGGATTATGAGAAAGTAGAAAAATCACTGCTTCAGGTGAATAAATAATGATTTTTCCGGACTGCGCCACCACTGATATGTCAGCCCAAGCAGACGATATCATTCCCGGCGGTACTGAATACAAGTCTTGCTGAACCTGCCTGGTCCTGCCACATTGCCACCCATGAGGCTGCGTTTTCGCTTATCCGCCTTGATTTTCGGCATCGTGCTGACATTCAGTCCGGCAAATGCGCAGGAACCGATACAGATCAAGGTGGCGGAACGGTATACACTGGCGGCAGATCAGGTTTATCGCCACGATCCGGCACGGCACAACGCGACGCATCAGTTGACGCTGACGCTGGTTTATTTCACCGGCAGCGACTGGCCGCGCAATGCCATGGTGGAAGCAGCCCGCAAAGTCGCAGAAATACTGGAACGGTGCGGCATGCTGCTGCGGCAGGTCGAGCTCGTGCGAGTCGATGCACCACGTCGTTATCATTACCTCAACACGCCGATATCACGCGAACTGGCGCGAACGCTGCAGCTTGCCAAACCCACCGTGTATTTCGTGACCGATACCCGCCACCAGCCGGCCTTTGACGCCGAGGCCATTGGCCGGGGCAACAGCCAAACACGCCCGGAGCTCGCCGACAGCGTGTGGGTGACGCGCGCCACGCGTGACGTGGGTGTCGCCCTCGCCCACGAATTAGTCCACGTCCTCTCGGACAGTGGTCAACACGTTGATCTGCCGGGAAACCTGATGCGTGAGCAAACGGCACCGGAAAATACGCAACTCACGGGCGCGCAATGCGCTCAGTTACGCGAAGTGGGTGCAAAAAACGGTTTGCTGCATGTCATGAAATAATACCGGGTAATCTCTTCTGGAATTTCCGGGTGAAACGAAACTACCTGCAAGACGGGCGTGCCTTGGCAATAAAATAATCGCACCGAATGTCCGCGCCGCGAATACCGCCTGCGTGACTAATTGACGACCGCACCGGGCACCGGGGCAAAGAATATCGAATGTCCCCAGTTCCTGTTACCTCCCCGTGACGGGAAGGAAGTCTGTCAACGAAGAAGAAGCTGCCAGGCAAGTGTGGCCTGCGCGAAAAATCCGACCGCGAAGGCAAGCGTGCGTACCCACGGCACGGCAAAGGTGAACACCAGCAGATGCACCGCGCGCGCCCAGAAATACACCACGCATGCGCCGGCGGTAACGCTGTTCGAGACACCGGCAAGATGCGCCACCAACACCAAGGCCGCGAAAATCACCAGGTTTTCCACGGCATTCGCATGCGCCTTCATAAGCCGTATTGCCCAGGGGGACTGCCGCTTGGGATTTTCGGGATAACCGACCGCGGCGACAAGGCCCCACACTGCGATCCTGTCCAGGATGTAAGGAATCCATATCAAACCGGTTAACGCGGTTACCAACGTCAGGTACAGAAGTTCGGTCTTCATTGTTACCTCCATTTTTGACTGCACGAGATACGGAGAAACACGTCAACCAGCGGTGATGTCTCCGGCCGACTCAAAACGCGATTTTAATAATGAGCGTGGCGAAGAGAAAATTACAGTGGTCCCGCCGCGTCATCAACTTAACTTGTTGAATTTCAATGTATACGAGCCACGCTACAGAATGAGAAAAACCGGGAATATCGTATTCACAACCCGTCAAATAACGCGTTCATTCCCGCCGTCGACCGGCACCTGGGCGGCGGTGGTTTTGGCAAACAGCGGGCCGCACATTTCGGCCGCGAGTTCGGCGACGTCACGGCTGGTGACTTCGGTCTTGAGCACGTTGGTCTTTTTGTATTGCTCGACCGTGAGGCCGTAATGCTTGGCACGTGCTTGTAAAACTTCCTCGTTCCAGATGCCGGTATCGAACACGGCATTCGGGTGCAACGAGTTGATACGGATGTTATCCGTACCCCATTCCAAGGCGGCCACGCGCGCGAGCTGGTTGAGCGCCGCCTTTGAGGCCGAATAGGCGGCGGCGCCGGGACCGGGCGCAGCGACGTTCTTTGAACCGATCACCAGCACGCGTCCGCCCTGGGGCGAGAGCTTGAGCAGCGGATGCGCCTCGCGCATCAGCGTCAAATTGGAATCAAGATTGATGCGCAGTACTTTCTGCCACTCGACGGTGGCCAAGGACTCGATGCGGCATCCCGGTGGAAAAAGGCCGGCATTGAGAATCAGCATGTCGAGCCCACCAAACTGACGCACGGTTTTTTCCAAGGCATTCTCCAGTTGTTTTTCGTCGGTCACATCGCTGACGATGCCAAGGTAATCCGGGCGATGATGCCGGCGTTCGATCTCCGGATTGATATCAAGACCCGCCACCGCGGCCCCGCGCGCGAGCAGCGCCTCCACGCACGCCGCGCCGATGCCCGAGGCCGCGCCAGTCACGAGGGCTACTTCCCCTGCGTATATCGCCGGTTTGTCGCGGCTTTTCAGTTTGGCCTGTTCCAGGTCCCAATACTCCACGTCGAAAATGGCCTTTGCCGGCAACGCCTGATAGCCGCCGAGTTCAGTAGCGCGCCGGACAATTTCAATCGTGTGTGCATAAATGTCGAAAACGATCGCGGCATCTCCGGCGCTGCGTCCGACGGTCGCCACGCCGATCTCATGATCGATAATCACACGCGGAGCAGGATCAAGCATGGTCTTGGGTTCGGTGGCCGTGGGTGCCAGCTCATTAAAATATTGGGAGTAGGCTTCGACATACGCCTGGATATTGCGTCCAAGCATCGGCAGGCGCTTGGTGCGGATGACATGGTCCGGCGTCGCCGGACCCTGCTGTGATATCGTGGCCACATCCGGGCGGCGTGCAAACGCGAGGCTCGCCGGATCATCATGGATCGTCACGATTACCGGAAATCCGGTGGAAGCGGAAAGCGCACGCCGCAAGGATGCCAACTTCATCCGCAACGGCATGGCCACCGGCTTTTCCTCCGCAACCGGAATGGTCCAGGCTTTATGTCTGACAAGATAATTCTCCGCCCAGGTGACCAGGTCAATCATGCGCTCGTAGGATTCCTGCGCGGTTTTCCCGAAGGTAAACAGGCCGTGATGCATCAGCACCATGCCGATGGTGTTTTTTCGGGCCTCGGTAAAAAAGTGAGCAACGACAGCGCGTGCCAGCTCGAACCCGGGCATCACATAGGGAATAACGACGACATTGTCACCGTATATCTCGCGGATCCGGGCAAGACCGTCAACCGAATTGGTAATGGTCAGGACGGCATCCGCGTGGGTGTGATCGACGTATTTGTGCGGCAGGATGGCGTGCAGAATGGCCTCGACCGAGGGCGTCGGCGCCGAGGCACGGGTCAAGTGCGTGCGCAATTCGTTGATCATCTGCGGGTCCGACAGCGACTTGAGTTTCGCAAGTTTCAGCAGATGATCCAAACGCACGGGCGAAAAACCGGCCGGCTCGATATGCTCAAGGTCCCAACCGCTGCCCTTCACATACAGGAGGGTCTCCTCTTCCCCGAGCAGATTGGTCTCGTTGATCTTGACCGAAGTGTTGCCGCCGCCGTGCAGCACCAGTGTCTTCTCGCGCCCGAGCAGGCGCGTGGTGTACACGCGTAATCCCAGCTCACCCGGGAATTGCGCGGCTTCGCTGTCGTTCCAGAGGCTTTTCATTTCGCTGGCGCAGACAATATCACGGGTTGCACCGCGCCAGCACCGAGGAAGGATAAGCGAGGCTAGAAACTGATTCTTACGCCCAGATGAATGCCGGAGTCCACGGTAACCCGAGTGTTGTTATCCAGGTCAGCCCGGACCTTGCGGTAACCAAGATAGGCGTTCGCCGTTCGCTTGATGACTTCCAGTTCGATGCGCGCGCCCCATTCCCAGAATTTCTCTCCGTCGAGAGCCGTCACGATGTCCGGGGCATAATACAGAAAGCCCCCGAAACCGATCGGGCCGCTGGTGGGAAAAACGCGGAATTGGCCGCCAAGACCGAGTGCCAGCACGTCCTTGTTACCGACGTCAGCAAGGTATATTTTTCCGCCAAGGCCCGCCTCGGTGCGGCCATCGCCGGTCTGTTTCTCGCCCAATGCCAACAGACCCACGCTGGCCACCCAGTCGTTTTGATCGGTATTGGATAACAATCCGAGACTGAATTGAGCGTTACGCCAGTTGGTGGCGTAACTCGCCTGGATGGTTTCATCGTTGAGATTGATATCGAGCGCATCGGCCATAACGGGGGCACAAAAACTTGCCGTGATCAATGCAAGAAAAATCCGCAAATGCATGAATTCTTTTCCTCCATAAAAAGATCGACGCGGTAATAGTAACCGATCATCTTTATGCGGACCAGAACTCGTGCCAACGCTGCGGGAACCGCGGCTAGTTCGTCGGAAGCGCCACCACCATGCGATTGAATCCTCCCAGCTTGGCCTGATTGAGCGTTTCATCCGCGCGTTGCAGCAGCGTGCTAACCGGCTCCCCCGGGGAATATTGCGTCAATACACTCGAGAAACTGGGCAGCGGAATATTTCTTCCATCCTGGTGCACAAAGGTGGCGCCGGCGGATTTGCGTGCCTTCTCCAGCGCGTGCATGGCGCCGTTCTTTTGTGTGTTCGGAAACAGCACGGCGAATTCATCGCCGCCGTAGCGTGCCACCAGATCATAGGTGCGGAACTTGGCGAGAATTTCGCCGGCGTAACAGCGTAATACGGCATCCCCAGCCGCCCGTCCGTGGCGCCGGTTAACCGACTCAAGATTGTCTATGTCGATCACCGCCAATGCGAGGGCGAACCCGTAGCGTTTCACGCGGCCGATCTCGGACTCAAGCTGCCTGACAAACACCTCACGCTTCGGCAGGCCGGTCAATTCATCCGTCATGCTGTGCTTGCGTGCCTGACTCAGTTCCTGGCGCAGCCGCTCCCGGTCCGACTCCACGGACTTCATGTATTCGCTGGCACTGGAAAGTTTTTCTATGAGCGCCTGTCGTTCCTCTATCAGTTCGTTCAATCCGTTGACCAGGATTTTCTTGAGGTCATTGAAGTCGCCCAGCGGGTTTTCCGGGCTTTCCAATACTTGACGTTCCGTTTCCAGCAACTCGCCAAACTTTTTGTCGATGGTGATGCTTTCCGTAACCTTTTCCGCAAGCGTATCCTCCAGTTTTTCGATTTTATCCTGTCGCGTCGGCACCGGCTCTTTGGGCGGAGCAATCTTGGCTGCAGTTGGCGGCAGCGTGCTTTTGATCTCAGGAGTCGCTGCTACCTTGGGGGAAATCCTTTCGGCGTCTGCGGCCGGCGGTGGCTGGCGCACCGATACAACGGGCGGAGGTGTCTTGACGACCGGCGTCGCGCGCTCTGCCGGGGAAACCGGTTTCGCGGGCAAGTACAGGGTCAACCGCTGCTGAATGAGCCGCGCCTTGACGCGAGTGGCCGCATCACAGGTCGTACTCTTGGCATACTTGCCGAGCAACGCGTGCAGGAAGGTGACGAAGACGAGCTCGATACGCCCGGTTTCGTCTCCATACCGTTGCAGGCCACGCTGGATTTGGTTGTAAAGGATCAGGCCGTGCTCGGTCCGCTTTAATCCTTCCAGGTGGTGCTTGAGGCTTTGCAGTAAGGACGGATCTGCAGAAGTGTGGGAATCCGTCACGCCGGTCTCCTGATTGCAGATGCAGAGTAATCTGCACTTACCTAAGGAGATTAGACTCCGGACCCTCGGACCACAACCTGCAAACCACCGGAAAGGGGTTTTTTATGCCCCGTTATCCTGTGAAAGACCTTCCGGCGGGCCGGGCGGGGGGGAGATGGTCAGTTCCAGTTCGGTCCGGTTGCGGCCGAGACGCTTGGCGCGGTACAAGGCGCGGTCGGTACGGTCGATCAGGTCGGTGCCGCTTTCGCCGGGTACGTACAAGGCGATGCCGGTGGAAAAAGTAGGCAGCGGAAGGATATTTCCCTGATACTCGCAATTCGTCGCCCGGGCGCGATTCTTGACCTTGTTTATCGCGGCAATTGCGCCCTCCTCCTTGGTATTGGGCAGCAACACCGCAAACTCCTCGCCGCCATAGCGAGCGACCATGTCATGATGACGCAGCACGGTCAGGACTTCGGTGGCATAACACTGGAGGATCAGGTCGCCCGCCGCATGGCCATGGATATCATTGATCGCCTTGAATTCATCCAGATCAATCATCGCGAGCGCGAGTGACAAGCCGTAACGCTGGGCGCGGCTGATCTCATCCTGGAGCCGCCGCATGAACGCGCGCCGGTTCGGCAGTCCGGTGAAATCATCGGTGAGCGAAAGCAATCGAACCTTGTTCAGTTCGTTGTGCAGTTGTTCGCTGTCGTCCTTGATGAGCTTCAAATAGCTTTCCGTGCGATGGAGCTTGGTCTCGAGCGAACTCTGCCCGTTGATCAGTTCCTCCAGGCCTCCGATCAGGATCTCGCGCATATGCGCGATCTCGTTGTCGCTCTCGGCCTGCTGCAATGCCCGCAGCTCGATTTGCAGCAAAGCTCCGAATTCGCGGTTCTGGGTGATGGCCTCGGTTACACTTTTTGCCAGGGTTTTCTGGAGCTTGTCTATCTCATTTCGCTGGCGGTCAAGGTGCAAACGATAAGCCGTGTTCACGCGCCGATCCGCTTGCACTTCAGCGTTCTTTACAGTCTTGGCCGTTGTCCCGGCATTTTCCACCGGCGCCGTGGTTGTGCGTTTTCCGGCAGAATTCGGAACGGGCTTTTCCGGTACCGCGCCCCCCGCGGAGGAGGTAACCACCGAGGCCGCCTTGTGAATTCGGTCATCGACAGTTCCGGGCGAAACCCCCGCCGGGACAGCGGAAGACCGTCGCAACTGGATCAGGCGCGCGTTGATCCGGGTGATGTGATCAGCGGTGGGATCCCGGGCGTAAGCATCCAGCAACAGATGGAGCAATGAGGCGTAGGTGTTGTCGAGTTTGGCCTGCACGCTCTCCTGTTCTTCCACGAGGCGCGCAATCTGATCGTAAATGACGGTACCGACGGATGTCCGTTTCAGCCCTTCGAGGAGGGCGAGCATTTTTTTCGATGCCGACGCTCGATCCGCTTCCGATTCGTTCTGCACCACAGTCCCCACCTCCTGTCCCGGCGACAGCATATGGTAAAATACGCTGTCGACTCATGCGCGACACAGACAACGAATCCCTGTGGAATGGCCGCAGAAACTGAAATTATTTTAAAGTCTGAAGTCCGTTTTCAGCAGCTGAGATGAGAATCTACTCGGGCATATTCCAAATAACAACGCATCTGTTTTCCATGTCGGATCAATCCACGCGCTTCAAGGACTTATCGCCGATATTAAAGAACCTGTCTTAAGCGTAGTGCCGGTCAAATGCCGGTGATCGCGGCATGCGTAAGTCTGAACGTAGCGACTTAAACTCAGCTTTTCCTGCGAAACAGGTTTCCACGTCCGTCCATTACGCCGAGTGATAGCCACGGCTCAGCTCGTGAACCGCCTCGACGAGGACCGTGACCTGATCCGGATCCACGTGTTGATGGATGCCATGCCCCAGGTTGAAAACGTGACCCAAGCCATGGCCAAAACTCGCGAGAATGGTTGCCACTTCGCGGCGAATGCGTTCCGGTGATGCGTACAACAACGACGGATCCATGTTTCCCTGCAGCGCCACCCGCGAGCCCACGCGCGCGCGGGCATCGTGCAACGATGTGGTCCAGTCGATCCCCAGCGCCTCGGCGCCGGACTCCGCCATGACCTCCAGCCACTGACCGCCGTTTTTCGTGAACAGTATCACTGGCACGCGGCGGCCCTCCCGCTCACGCGTGAGATGACGGATGATTTGTTCCATGTAGCGCAGCGAAAATTCGCGATAATCCCGGGGTGAAAGCACGCCGCCCCAGGTATCGAACAACATCAACACCTGCGCCCCGGCCGCGACTTGCGCATTGAGATATGCCGTCACCGCGCGCGCCAAGGTATCGAGCATTCGGTGCATGAGCGGAGGCTGGTCGAACATCATGCGCTTGACCCGGCTGAATTCCTTGCTGCCCCCGCCTTCGACCATGTATGTCGCGAGCGTCCACGGGCTGCCGGCAAATCCTATCAGCGGCACCTCGCCGTTCAATTCGCGCCGGATCAACCGTACCGCCTCCATCACGTAACGCAACTCCCTTTCAGGATCCGGAACGAACAGCTGCTCCACGTCCTGGGCCGTCCGCACGGGATACTTGAATTGCGGGCCTTCACCTTCGGTGAAATAGAGTCCGAGCCCCATGGCATCGGGGATGGTGAGAATGTCGGAGAACAGGATTGCGGCATCCAATCGGAAACGCCGCAACGGTTGCAGTGTCACCTCGCAGGTCAGTTCCGGTGTGGTGCAGAGTGTTTTGAAATCGCCGGCCTGCTCCCGTACAGCGCGATACTCCGGGAGATAGCGTCCGGCCTGGCGCATGATCCATACCGGCGTGACGTCCACGGGCTGCCGGAGCAATGCCCGGAGCAATCTGTCGTTCTTTATCTCAACCATGCTATGCCCGGCGTGAAATTCTGATTACGGAACTTGATGCGAATGCAGGGTGCCTGCAAGCTCGTTGCCATGGACCGTTTTCGGCTTTAAAGCGGCGCCGGTAAATCAGAGGTGCCCGTCAGAAACTTGTCAATCCCGCGCGCCGCCGAGCGCGCCTCGGCAATGGCCCAGACAATCAGCGATTGACCGCGCTGCATGTCCCCGGCGGTAAATACCCCGGGCACGTTCGTCATCCAGTTCGCGTCGCGCCACACGTTGCCGCGTTCGGTGATTTTCACACCGAGTTGCTGCAGCATCCCGGGTTGTTCCGGACCGACAAAACCCATGGCCAACAGGGCCAGCTCGCAGGGGAGCGTGAACTGACTGCCCGGGATTTCCTTGAAGGACAGGCGACCGCCTGCGCGAACCGGCTCCAGCTTCACCAGTTCAAGCCCTTGCAGTCGGCCTTGGTCATCGCCCGTAAACCGTTTTGTCGAGACGGAGTAGACCCGAACGCCGCCTTCCTCGTGCGCCGCCGAGACCCGGTAAATATGCGGATATTCGGGCCAGGGATTATTCGGTGCGCGGTGTGCCGGCGGCAGCGGCATGATTTCCAGCTGATGCACCGAAACCGCGCCCTGACGGTGCACCGTCCCCAGACAATCAGCGCCGGTGTCGCCGCCGCCGATTATCACCACATGCTTGCCCTTGGCGGTGATTTCGTGATCGGCGGGTATCGTATCGCCCTCGCATCGGCGGTTCTGCTGGGTCAGATACTCCATGGCAAAGTGCACGCCGGACAACTCGCGCCCTGGAACCGGCAAATCACGTGGGGCGCAGGCGCCGCCAGCGAGCAAAATCGCATCGAAATCCTTTTTTAGTTCTTCCGTGGACACGTCCACACCGACATGGGCATGGGTACGGAACGTCACCCCCTCGGCCCGGAGCTGATCCAGCCGGCGGTCAAGCACGTGCTTCTCCATCTTGAATTCCGGGATGCCGTAACGCAGCAAGCCGCCGATCCGGTCATCGCGTTCCAGCACGACAACCTCGTGACCCGCGCGGCGCAGCTGCTGTGCGGCCGCGAGACCCGCGGGACCGGAACCCACGATCGCGATTTTTTTCCCGGTGAGCACTTTCGGCGGGAGCGGCTTGACCCAGTCTTGTTCGAAGGCATGATCGATGATGGCCAACTCGATGGCCTTGATCGTGACCGGATCATCGATGATATCGAGCACGCACGATCCCTCGCACGGTGCCGGGCAAAGCGTGCCGGTGAAATCCGGGAAATTGTTGGTCGCATGCAGACGATTGATGGCCTCCTGCCATTGGCCGCGGTAAACCAGATCGTTCCAATCGGGAATAATGTTTCCGAGCGGGCAACCTTGTTGACAGAAAGGTATGCCGCAATCCATGCAACGCGCCCCTTGGGTCTTGAGTTCCGCCTCGGGGTAAGGAAGCATGACCTGACGCCAATCCCGTATGCGTTCGGCAACGGGTCGGTAGGGCTGTTTGGCACGGTGGAATTCGATAAAACCGGTAATCTTACCCATGCGCCGCTTCCATCACTGCCTGCTCTTCCGGGATGCCGGTTTGGCGAGCCTTGGAAATGGCGGCGAGTACCCGCTTGTAGTCCTTGGGCGTCACTTTCACAAATTTCGGTTGCATGGCCTTCCACTGGGCCAGAATGTTTTGTGCCACCGCGCTGCCGGTGAAGTGCGCGTGGCGCTTGAGCAGGTCCTTGACCTGGTCCACGTCTTCGCCGGACGTCAGGGGATCAATCTCCACCATCGACAGATTGCAGTGGCGTCTGAAATCTCCGGTAGTATCGAGCACGTAAGCCACGCCGCCGGACATTCCCGCCGCAAAGTTGCGGCCCGTCGAGCCGATCACCACCACCAGGCCGCCGGTCATGTATTCACACCCGTGATCGCCCACGCCTTCCACGACGGTGTGCACGCCGGAATTGCGCACGGCAAATCGCTCGCCGGCAACCCCGTGGAAATAGGCTTCGCCGCCGGTGGCGCCGTAAAGCGCAACGTTTCCGATCAGAATGTTTTCTTCCGGCACGAAGGTCGACTGACGCGGCGGAAAGACGACGAGTTTCCCGCCGGACAGGCCTTTGCCGATGTAATCGTTGGCATCGCCTTCGAGCGTGAACGTTATCCCGTGGGGCAGGAACGCGCCGAAGCTCTGGCCGGCGGAGCCGTTGAAATGGATGCGAATCGTGTCCTCGGGCAACCCTTCCGATCCGAAACGCCGGGAAACTTCCGAGCCCAGTATGGTTCCGACCGTGCGGTGGACATTGCGGATGGGCAGGATAATGTCCACGGGTTTTTTCGACTCAAGCGCTTCGCGGCACAGCGGCAGGATGGTTGTCACATCGAGTGATTTGTCGAGCCCGTGATCCTGATCGCGCACGCGCCGGATGGCCACCTCCGGACCCACCTTCGGCTGGAAGAAAATCTGCGTAAAATCGAGGCCGCGTGCCTTCCAATGATCGATCGCCTTCGTGACGTTGAGGCGGTCCACGCGACCGATCATCTCATCCATGCTGCGAAACCCGAGCTGCGCCATCCATTCACGTACTTCCTGCGCCACAAACCGGAAAAAATTCTCGACGTGCGCGGGATCGCCGGCAAATTTCTTGCGCAGCTCCGGGTCCTGGGTGGCGATGCCGACCGGGCAGGTGTTGAGATGGCACACGCGCATCATGATGCAACCCAGCACCACGAGCGGTGCGATGGAGAATCCGTATTCCTCGGCGCCCATCAGCGCGGCGACCACCACGTCGCGACCGGTCTTCAGCTGACCGTCCACCTGCACCACAATCCGGTCGCGCAGCTTGTTCATGACCAGTACCTGTTGGGTCTCGGACAAGCCCAGTTCCCACGGCAACCCCGCGTGCTTGATGGATGACAGCGGTGAGGCGCCTGTTCCTCCATCGTGGCCGGAAATCAGCACAACATCCGAGTGCGCCTTGGCGACACCGGCAGCGACCGTGCCGACACCCACTTCGGAGACGAGCTTGACGTGGATGCGTGCCTCCCGGTTGGCGTTTTTCAAATCGTGGATAAGCTGGGCCAGATCCTCGATGGAATAAATATCGTGGTGCGGCGGTGGCGAAATGAGGCCCACGCCGGGTGTGGAATAACGCACCTTGGCGATCCACGGATAAACCTTGTGTCCGGGCAACTGGCCGCCCTCGCCGGGCTTGGCGCCTTGTGCGATTTTGATCTGAAGATCCGAGGCATTGATCAAATAATGACTCGTAACGCCGAATCGACCGGATGCCACCTGCTTGACGCGCGAGTTCTTGATCGTTCCATAACGCTCCGGGTCCTCTCCGCCCTCGCCGCAATTCGAGCGCCCGCCGATCTTGTTCATCGCGATCGCGAGCGCCTCATGCGCTTCCTGGCTGATCGCGCCGTAGGACATCGCGCCGGTCCCAAAACGCGTCATGATGGATTCCACGGGCTCTATCTCGTCGAGAGGTATAGGCCGATCGGCGAGCTTGAGTTCGATCAATCCTCGCAAGGTGGCCACGTGACGCGCCTTGTCGTCGCAGGCATGCGAGAACTCTTTGAACATCGCATAAGAGTTGGCGCGCGTGGCCTGCTGTAGCTTCGCCACGGTATCCGGATTGACCATGTGAAACTCGCCGTCGCGGCGCCACTGGTAATGACCGCCCCATTCGAGCTCGGCGGGACCCACCGGCCGTTCGGGGTATGCCAGGCGGTGACGCATGCCCGCTTCCTGCGCCACAACATCGATGCCGATGCCGCCGACCCGGGAAGCGGTCCAGGTGAAATATTTGTCCACGAACGCCTTGTCGAGACCGATGGCCTCGAAAATCTGGGCGCCGCGGTAGGACTGAATGGTGGAAATCCCCATCTTGGAAATGACCTTGACCACGCCTTTGTTCAGCGCCTTAATGTAGTTCTTGAGCGCTTCGGAATGATCCACGCCGGCGAGTTGTCCCTGGCGGATCAAATCATCCAGTGTCTCGAAGGCGAGATAGGGATTGATGGCGCCGGCACCGTAACCCAGCAGCAGCGCCATGTGGTGTGTTTCGCGCGGTTCACCGGATTCCACGATGAGCCCCGCCTTGACACGGGTGCCGGCGCGAACCAGATGATGATGCACACCCGCGGTGGCGAGGAGCGCCGGTATCGGCACATGAGTCTGGTCGATTCCCCGGTCGGAAAGAATAATGAAGGTGTAACCCTCGTCGATGGCTTTACTGGCCTTGCGGCACAATTCCGTTAGCGCCCTTGCCAGGCCCACCCCTCCCGAGCCGGCCGGAAACAGCACGGGAAGGGTAATGGTCTTGAAACCCGGGCGATCGAGATGGCGAATTTTCGCCAATTCTCCATTGCCGAGAATCGGCGTCTTGAGCTTGAGCATCCGGCAACTCTCGGGGGCCGGTTCGAGCAGATTGCCTTCGGGGCCGAGCGGCGTTTCGATTTGCGTGACCAGCTCCTCGCGGATCGCATCCAGCGGCGGATTGGTCACCTGCGCGAAGAGTTGCTTGAAATAGTCGTAGAGTACCCGCGGCCTGTCCGAGAGCACCGCCAGTGCGGCGTCGTTACCCATGGAACCCACCGGCTCCTCCCCTTTTTGCGCCATGGGCGTCATGAGAATGCGCAGGTCCTCATGGGTATAACCGAAGACCTGCTGCCGCTGCAGCACGGTCGCGTGATCCGGCTCAGGCACATCTGCCGGTTCGGGAAGGTGATCGAGCAGCACTAGGTTCGACCGCAACCATTCCCGGTACGGGTACATGGCGATGTAGCGTTGCTTGAGTTCGGCATCATCAATGATGCGGCCTTCACGCGTGTCCACGAGGAATATGCGGCCGGGGTGCAGGCGTTCCTTGATGAGCACGTTTTCCGGGGGAATGTCGAGCACACCGACTTCGGACGCCATGACCACCATTCCGTCCTTGGTCACGTAGTAGCGCGACGGGCGCAGGCCGTTGCGGTCAAGCACCGCGCCGATGACCTCGCCGTCGGTGAATGCAATCGAGGCCGGACCGTCCCACGGTTCCATCAGGCAACCGTGATACTCGTAGAACGCCTTGCGAGCCTCGTCCATCATTTCGTGTCCGCTCCAGGCCTCCGGTATCATCATGAGCACGGCGTGCGGCAACTCGCGCCCCGCCATGTAGAGGAACTCGAGCACGTTGTCGAAGGCGGCCGAATCCGAACCTCCCTCGATCACAATCGGTAGAATCTTCTTTAAGTCGTCACCAAACACCGGTGACCGGCACAATGCCTCGCGGGCCCGCATCCAGTTGATATTTCCCCGCAAGGTGTTGATCTCGCCGTTATGGGCGATGTAACGGTAGGGATGCGCGAGCGGCCAGGACGGGAAGGTATTGGTCGAGAATCGCGAATGCACGAGCGCCAGCGCCGACTCCACCGCCGGATCGGCCAGGTCGGGAAACATCGGTTCCACCTGCGTCGGCGTGAGCATGCCCTTGTAAATCAGCGTGCGCGCGGAGAGGCTCGGGATGTAAAACAGCGCACGCTCCGCGAGCTCGGAATTCGCGATTACGTGCTCTACACGCTTGCGAATGACGTAGAGCTTGCGTTCGAAAGCCTGAACGTCTGTGATGACCGGGGCACAACCGATGAATATCTGTTTGAAGACGGGTTCCGCCGACCGGGCTGTGGGCCCCACCGGTGAGTCGTCAACCGGTACATCACGCCAACCAAGGAGCGTTTGGCCTTCCTCGCGCACGACCGCAGCAAACTCATCCTGACAGCGGTTCGCCGCTGCCGGATCCTGCGGCAGGAATACCAGCCCGGTTCCGTAGCGCCCGGCCGCAGGAAGCGCGAAACCCAGTTTGCCGCATTCGCGGCCGAGAAAGGCATGCGGGATCTGGATCAGGATACCGGCACCATCACCGGTATTTTCCTCGCAGCCGCAGGCCCCGCGATGCATGAGGTTCCGGAGAATGGTGAGCGCGTGGGTAACGATGCGATGCGAACGTCGGCCCTTGATGTCCACTACAAAACCGACGCCACAGGCATCGTGTTCAAAAGCCGGGTCATACAGACCTTGCTGCCGTGTGTGATGTGTCGGTTCCAATTTAATTCACCGTTTCCCACCTCGTTGGTGTCGATCGCGACTTCAATCTGCCCTGCCATTGCCGATCAGCCGTTTTTATTTCTCGCGCCCGTCAGCGAAATCCGGCCCAGACCAGGGAAATTTATACTTTTGCCCGGGAAATCTGCAAAAAAGCATTAGCAAAAGGGGGGAAAAGTATACCGGCCCGTCTGGGCCGGTTCAATGGAAGCGGCTGGCGATCTGGCTTTTCACCCAGCGGAAATCAGGGAAATCAAATCAATTTTGGGTCACCGACAGTCGAACGTTGGTATATATTAAGGCAATTGAATTGGATGGAAGTGCTTGAAAAGCAACTGCATGCAGCTAACCGAACCCGGCGATCTCACCCCGACATGATCCCCGGTGTGACTTTTTGTGCGGTTGGTGTCTGGTACTACCGTACCGCCAAAACAGCAGTACCGTAACCTGAGGCGTTAACTTCAGTCGTTCAAGATATTCCGTGCTGGATCATGAAACAGCCGTGCATATTCACGCATGGCATAGCGATCGGTCATGCCGGCGATATAGTCGGCCACGATCCGGGCCCGCGCCGGCGGTGCTTCTTGCGCGTGCAGTTTTTCCTGATACTGCGGCGGCATCCGCCGGGGATCTTGCATAAAAGTCTCAAACAATTCGCGGACAATCTTGACCGCCTCGCGCATCATGCGAGACACCCGTTCGTGTGCATACAGATTCTGACGCAGAAAACGCTTCAGCTCG
>Ga0209640_10002696_pt1 | contig 15474 bp, 13 predicted proteins | sample RifCSP10_1_FD_184018 | JGI IMG/M metagenome (GOLD analysis project Ga0209640, IMG submission 184018) | Soil microbial communities from Rifle, Colorado - Rifle CSP2_sed 10_1 (SPAdes) (version 2) | ecosystem: Environmental > Terrestrial > Deep subsurface > Rock core/Sediment | place: Rifle...
TCTGGTCATCGTACGTGCGGCGGGTTCCGACGCGAGGCCGGGTCACATCGTACGTGGGGCGGGTTCCGACGCGAGGTCCGGTCACATCGAGCGTCGGACCCGCCTCTCGCGACGCGAAATCCGCGACAAGGTGATGCGCGTGCTCGACGCGGTGCAGCTTGGCGAGCTGGCCGAGCGCGAAGCCACCAAGCTGTCCGGTGGGCAACAGCAGCGCCTGGCGCTCGCCCGCGCGCTCGTCATGGAACCGGCGCTGCTGCTGCTCGACGAGCCGCTGTCGAATCTCGATGCCAAGCTTCGCGAGAAAATGCGCTTCGAGCTGAAGCGCCTGCAGCGCGAGCTGAAGATCACCACTGTCTACGTGACGCACGATCAGAGCGAGGCGCTCGCGCTCTCGAGACAGATTGCCGTCATGAACGAAGGACACATTCTGCAAATCGGCACGCCGCGCGACATTTACGAGCGCCCGGCCAATCAATTCGTCGCCGACTTCGTCGGCAACACCAACTTCATCGACGGCACAATCCGCGTAGTGTCCGGTTTTAGCCGGACAGACACTGACGTAGTGTCTGGCTTTAGCCGGACCAATGAGGATGGATACTGCTACATCGTGCGCACCGAGATCGGCGACGTGAAAGTGCTCTCCCCGCAGGAGCTCCGGCCCGACGAGCGGGTGGCAATCTCCATCCGGCCGGAGGATGTGGAACTGACAGAGACGAGGCCCATGGGCGACAACGTCTGGGAAGGACGCGTGGACCAGAAGGTGTTTCTCGGCGAAGCGGTGGATTTTCAGGTGAAGGTGGCCGCGCGGACGCTGCTCTCGCGCCGTCACCCGACGCTTCGCACGAAGGTTGGCGACGCGATATTCGTCCAGCTCGATCCCGACAAATGCGTCGTGCTGAAGGTCGCCTGATGGCCAACGACCGCTGGGCCTCGGACATCATCGTCGACCTGCTGCACGCCTACGACCTGCCCCACGCCGCCATCAATCCCGGCGCCAGCTACCGCGGGCTCCACGATTCCATCGTCAACTACGGCAGCAACCGGCCGACGCTGCTCCTTTGTCAGCATGAGGAGACGGCGGTGCAGATTGCGCATGGCTACGCGAAGGCCACCGGCAAGCCGATGGTCGCGATCCTGCACAACCTGGTCGGGTTGCTGCACGCCAACATGGCCATCTATTACGCCTACATCGACCGCGCCCCGGTGTTCATCATCGGCGCGACAGGACCGATGGACGAGACGAAGCGCCGCCCGCGCATCGACTGGATCCATACCGCACAGAACCAGGGCGAGCAGGTGCGTCCTTACACGAAATGGGATTACCAGCCACAGACGATCGACGGGGTGCCCGAGTCGTTTTCACGCGCCTATTCGGTGATGATGACCGAACCACGCGGGCCGATTTACATGTGCTACGACGCGTGGCTGCAGGAGCAGAAGCTCGATCGCGACGTGGCGATGCCGCCCGATGGGGCGGCGCGAGTGCCTACGAGGATTGCGCCCGACCCGAACGCGCTCGAACACGTCGCCGATGTGCTTGCGTCCGCCCTTCGGCCGGTGATCATTGCAGAGTACGTCGGCCGCGAGCCCGAGGGATTTCATGCGCTCGTCGAGCTCGCCGAGACAGCGGGCATCCCCGTCTGCGACGTCGACAGCCGCCTGAACTTTCCGTCGCGTCATCCGCTCAACATGAGCTACTCGAAAGACGTGTTCGTCGATGCGGATCTCGTCCTCTGTCTCGACACACGCGATTGGGAACGGCCGACGACGGAGCTGGTCAGTGCGACGCGGCAGATCTCTTCCATTGTCCCGGCTGAGGCGAAGTGGATCGAGATTGGATTCGGCGACCTCGAGCTCTCGAGCTGGGCGCTCGAGTACCAGCGGCTGCACCACGCGGACATCCGCATCCTCGCCGACACGACGATTGCCATCCCAGCACTGACGCGGCTCCTCGCGACGCGCATTGCGAACGACGGGAAGCTGCGCGACCGTATCGCGTCGCGCACCAAGGCGACGGCGGAGAGGAGCGCTGCGCGGCGAGAAAAATGGACGCGCGACGCACGAGAGAACTGGGATGCCAGCCCGATTGCCCTGCCGCGGCTTGCATCCGAAGTGTGGGACGCGATCAGGACCGAGGACTGGGTGCTCAGCGCCGGCACGCTGGAAGAGTGGACCCGCAAGCTGTGGGACTTCGATAAGCCCTATCGACATCCAGGCCGATCGCTCGGCACCGCGACCCAGTTCGGCATTTCCATCGGCGTGGCGCTGGCGCACCGCGATCACAAGCGGCTCGTCGTCGACATGCAGCCGGATGGCGACCTGATGTTCGATGCGGGCGCGCTATGGACCGTCGCCAAGCATCGCATCCCGATGCTCGTCGTCATGTACAACAACCGCTCCTACTACAACGACTGGGAGCACCAGATTCGGATGGCCATGCTGCGCGGTACTCCCGTCGAGCGCGCGCACATCGGGATGGACCTCGAGGGACCGGCGCCCGACTTTGCGGCAATGGCGAAATCGATGGGCTGGTACGCCGAGGGGCCGTTCGAATCGCCAGACGGGCTCCAGGCCGCCTTGAAGCGGGCCATTTCGAAGGTGAAAGAAGGCCAGCCGGCCCTGCTCGACACCATCACGCAGAAGAGATAAAAGACAGAGCAGGGCTCAGGCCTCAGGGCTCAGGGACCAGATCACGGATCCTGGGATCCCGATCCACGGCGAGGAGACCATGACCACGACGACGGCAATCCGAGCCGTAGGAGTTATTGGCGCCGGCCGCATGGGCCAGCCGCTCATCGGCCACATGGCGCGCAAAGGCTTCGTCGTTGCCGCCCACGATATCGACGCGACGAAACGCGAGGTGGTGGCGAAGCTGGGGGGTCGCTGGGCCGACAGCCCTTCGACACTGGTGCAGGGAAGCGATGCGATTCTCGTCTGCGTCGGCTACGACAAGGAGCTGCGCGAGCTGCTGTCGGCCGGCTTGCTCCGCGACCTCCGGCGCGGCACAATCGTGGCCGTCCTCTCCACCGTGCACCCGCGCACGGTTCAGGAGCTGGCAGAAGCTGCCGGCCCGTTTGGCGTCCATGTGGTCGACTCGACCGTGGCGCGCGGCGGCCGCGCGGCAGATGCCGGGACGCTGCTGGCGTTCATCGGCGGCGACGCCGACGTCGTGGAGCGGCTCACGCCGGTGTTCGCATGCTTTTCGACCGATATCGTCCACGCGGGCGGCGTTGGTGCGGCGCAGGTGGCCAAGGCGGCCAACAACCTCGTGATGTGGGCGTGCGTCGTCGCGAACCACGAGGCGTTGGCGCTCGCCAAGCGTTTCGGCGTGGACGTGGAGCGTCTGCGCGGAGCGCTCCTCATGAGCAGCGCCGAAAACTACGCGCTGCGACACTGGGGAGAGAACACGATGGCGTGGGCCGAAGATGACATGGAAATCATCCAGTCGATGGCGCACGACGTCGGCATCGGTTTGCCGCAGGCGGGCCTGAACCGTGAGCTGTGCCGGACGCTGAAGCCGAAGCGGTTCCGGTTGGACGAGTACGGAGTGTGAACCGGTGCGAACCGGTACACAGGTTCACGGGTGCACGGGTGCTTGGGTGCTTGGGTTCCGGTTCACGGGTTCTTGGGTTCACGGTGCACAGGTCGTTCACGGTTCGCATGCGTGAACCATGAACCGACGAACCACCCGTGAACCCGAGCGCCATGAACCCAAGAACCGGAACCCGAGCACCCGAGCACCCAAGCACCTGAGAGCGCTGAGGGAATCGTGAACGAATCCCACTATCACAGCAAGAACGATCGCATTTTCGTCCGCGCGATCCAGGGGCACTACAACCTGAAAGAGGAGCTCGCACGACTTCGCTCGATGCCGCGAGTGCGAAAAGGGCGGCTGATCAAGTTCGTCGATGGCCCGCAGACATTCAGCCGTCACTACGTCGAGCCGAAGGACGGCATCACCCAGATGTTCCACCTGCATCTCGAGGAGTGGGGCCCGGGATCGAAATCGCAGAAGCACGGCCACGTGAACGAGGCGGCGTTCTACATTCTCGACGGCGAGGGCTACGAGATTCACGACGGCGTTCGCTACGACTGGAAGGCGGGCGACATCGCCGTCGTGCACAACAACTGCGTGCACCAGCACTTCAACGGGAGCCCGACGAAGCCGGCGCGCGCGCTCGTGATGAAGACGAAGCCGATGTTCATGTTCATGAACATGCTCTTCCAGCAACTGGTGGAGCCGCGTCCCACGGTGCCGGCGCCGGGGGCCGAGAACTTCCGCGTGCGCGAGGAAGAACAGAATTTCAATCATGAAGGATGACATTTACGAATTTACGGATTTGCGAATTGGATTTGGAGATTGGGCCGGTTGAAATTCGTCAATTCGTCAATTCGTAGATCCGTCAATTCAAGGAGACATTGCCTTGGCATGGAGTGAGTCGAAAGCGTGGCGGAAGGGGACGGCCAACGAAAAGTTCTATCAGGCGCTGCTGGATGATGCATCGACGACGCCGGCGAGGAACGCGAAGCGTCGAAAGGTCATCCATCCCGAAGACATGCCGTGGGAGATGTCGCGGCAGGGGCTTCTCAAGCACCTGATCAACGAGGCGATGAACACGCGGATGGAGACGGTGGACGCCTACATGCAGATCATTCCGCCCGGCAGCCGCTCGGGGAAGCATCGTCACCTCGCTGAGGAGTGCCTCTACGTGCTCGAGGGCCGGGGCTACGACCTGCACCAGGACTGCGACGTGGAGATCACGGACACGTATCACTGGAAGCCGCAGGATGAAGTGAAGCGGTACGAGTGGGAGGCGGGTGATGTGGTGTACGTGCCGCCGAACACGATCCACCAGCACTTCAACGCGAGCCCCGACAAGCCGGTACGCCTGATCTCGGTGATCAACCGCATCTTCAAGGCGTGCGGGCTGAACGACCTCGAGCAGCTCGAGAACGCGCCGGAGTACGACCCGGCGGTCGTGCTGAACGCGGACATCGTCGAGAGCTATCTGCGCGGCCGGGTCGCGGCGGCACGCTGAGTGCGTAGTGTCCGACTTTAGCGCGCTGAGTACGTAGTGTCCGGCTTTAGCCGGACCCGGAATCAATGAAAGACGGCACTTTCGATCGCCGCGCCTTCCATCGTGCTCTGCTTGGGGTGCTTTTCGCCCCGTCGGCGGCGCGCGCTCAGCGGCCGGCCGTCGACTCGCCGCATCGTGCGCTCTACATGCTGCAGGCGGCGGATCGGCAGAACCGCATCCTGGCGGGCGCGCGCAAGGAGGGGACTGTCTCCATCTACACGTCACTCAACACACAGGACTCCGTTCCACTCACTGCGGCCTTCGAAAAGAAGTACGGCGTCAAGACGCAGCTCTGGCGGTCGGCCAGCGAGAAGGTCGTCCAGCGCGCGGTCGCGGAGGCGCGTGCGGGCCGATTCACGTGCGACATCATGGAGACCAACGGCCCCGAGATGGAAGCGCTCTACCGTGAGGGGCTGCTCGAGCGGTTCGAAAGCCCGCAGTTCACCGACCTGCCACCCGCGGCGTTCCCGACGCATCGACATTACGTCGCCGACCGCTTCAACTTCTTCACCATCGGCTACAACACGCGGCTCGTGAAGCCGAACGAGGTGCCGAATTCGTACGATGACCTGCTGCACCCGCGGTTCGTCGGCAAGGTCGGGCTCGAGGCGGGCGACGTCGACTGGTTCGGGGCGATGGTCAAGTACATGGGTGAGCAGCGCGGGCTCGCCTATTTTCGCAAGCTGGCGGCGTCGAAGCCGCAGATCCGCAGCGGTCACACGCTGATGGGGCAGCTCGTGGCATCGGGCGAGATCCCGCTGGCCGCGAACATCTACAACCACAACGCCGAGCGCGTCGCCGTGCAGGGCGCACCGATCAAATGGAAGGCGCTCACGCCGACGTTCGGGCGACCCAATGCGATTGGGGTTGCCCGGCGCGCGCAGCACCCGCACGCGGCGCTGCTGTTTGCCGATTTCGTGCTGTCGCGCGAGGGACAGACCATCCTGAAGGCCCGCAACCGCGTCCCTGCGAGCCGCGCGGTGAATTCGCCGTTGAACGACTTTCCGTTCGAGATGATCGATCCGGCCATCACGCTCGACGAGGATCAGAAGTGGTCGAAGCTGTGGTCGGATCTCTTTCTCAAGGGACAGCGGGTCGTTAGGGAAGTGGACTGAGCAGTAGGCAGTAGGCAGTAGGCAGTAGGCAGCACGTGTAGGGCGGGTCCTTTCGCCTTCGCCAAGGCTGCGGCGGACCGCCGAAGCTTTAGCGGAGGCTGGTTCGGCCCCGCCCAGCCCGCCCGAGATTAGGAGCCGATGGGCAAGGAATCGCATTTCACCAGCAAGAAGCCGCGCGCCTTCGTGCGCGGGATCGAGGGTCATTACAACCTGAAGGAGGAGCTCGCTCGCCTCCGCTCGATGCCGCGCGTGGTCAAGGGGCGTGCGCTGAAGTTCACCGACGGTCCACAGGCGTTCAGCAGGCACTACATCGAGCCGGTCGACGGGGTGACGCAGACGCTTCACATCCACCTCGAGGAATATGCGCCGGGCGGGCGCAACCAGAAGCACGGGCACGTCAACGAGGCGGCCTTCTACATCCTCGACGGCGAGGGCTACGAGATCCATGACGGCATTCGCTACGACTGGAAGGCAGGCGACGCGGTGGTCGTGCACAACAACTGCGTGCACCAGCACTTCAACGCGAGCGCCACGGAGCCGGCCCGCGCGCTCGTGATGAAGACGAAGCCGATGTTCATGTTCATGAACATGCTGTTTCAGAAGCAGGTGGAACCGCGCCCGAAGGAGGCGGCGCCGGGGGCAGAAGGCTTCCGCGCGCGCGAGGACGAACAGAACTTCAACCACGACGAATGACATTTACGAATTTACGAATTTACGGATTTACGCATTTAGCGGATTGCCAACCAATTGCTCATTCAAATCCGTAAATCCGTAAATCCGTAAATTCGTCAATTCAAGGATCTTCGATTGGCAAAGGACGCACTCGTATCCGACGAACTGGCAAAAAAATTCGCCACCGAGAAGGACACGCCGTACACCCGCTGGGTGCGCGCCGAAGGGCTCGACATCATCAGCTCCTTCTACGTTGCGAACCTCCACACCGTCGAGCTCAAGCCGTGGGCACGCCGCGGCGGGCGCGGTGTCTTTCTGAATCACGACGCCTCGCGCACGTCCAACGACTGCTACGTCTGCGAGATTCCGCCCGGCCGCGAATTGGCGCCGCAGCGGCAACTCTACGAGGAGATGATCCTCATCCTCGACGGCCGCGGATCGACGTCGGTGTGGAACGACGCCGGACGGAGGATCACCTTCGAGTGGAAAGCGGGCTCGATGTTTGCCATCCCGCTCAACGCCTGGCATCAGCATTTCAACGGGTCTGGCCTCGAGCCTGCACGCTACGTCGCGGTGACGAACGCCCCGGTGATCCTCAACTCCTTTGGCGACCTCGAGTTCGTCTTCAACACGCGCTACGACTTCAAGGATCGGTTCAACGGGGAGCCCGACTACTTTGCCAATCGCGGTGAGCATAAGGGGCTGCTGCTCGACACCAACTTTGTGCCGGACGCCGTGAACCTGCCGCTCATCCCGGTGAAGGAGCGTGGCGCGGGCGGCGCGCAGATCCGGTTCAGCATGGCCAAGGGGCACATGAACAGCCATATCTCGCAATTCGCCGTGGGCACCTACAAGAAGGCCCACGCCCATGGCCCCGGTGCGCACATCATCATCCTGCATGGAGAAGGCTTCAGCCTGATGTGGCCGGAGGGGGAGGAGCCGCAGCGCTTCGAGTGGCAGGAAGGATCCATGATCGTCCCGCCCAACGCGTGGCTGCACCAGCATTTCAACACCGGCACCACACCGGCGCGCTATCTGGCGTTCAAGGCCGAAGGCGTGGCGATCAGGAACGCGCAGGGGGTCCCGAAATCCTGGATTTCCAAGCGCCTTGGCGGGGATCAGATCGACTATGCTGACGAGGCTCCGCGGGTGCGCAGGTGGTTCGAGGAGGCGCTGGCCCGGCGTGGCCTGGCGTCGCGGATGGAGGAAGCGTACAAGGCCGAACAGGCCGAGCTGCCGCCGCCGCGCGTACCGCAGGCGGTGCCATAGGACCCGGGATCCGGGATCCGCCTTAGGCGGACCCAAGGTTGACGTTATGGTCGGAAGACTCTTCGTCGTCGCTCTCGCCCTCATCGCGTCCGGCTGCGGATCGACGCCCGTGTCGCCCAACCCCGGTGTGACGGCCGCGGATCTCGCGCTGTACGAGGGCCCCGATCGCACGCAGCGGCTCATCGACGGCGCGAAGCGCGAAGGCGAGATCACCATCTATACCTCGGCGCAAACCACCGACCTTGGTCCGGTCGTCGAAGCCTACGAAAAGAAATACGGCATCAAGGCAAGCATCTGGCGCGCCGGCTCCGAGGCGGTCCTCAACCGGGCGCTCCAGGAGGCCCGCGCCGGCCGTCACACCGTCGACGTCGTGGAGACCAACGGCCCCGAGCTGGAGTCGCTCTCGCGCGAGGAGATCCTTCAGCTCGTGAAGAGCCCCTATCATGCGGATCTGATTGCGCCCGCCATTCGTCCCCACGGCGAGTGGGTGGGCACTCGGCTCAATGTGTTCGTGCAGGCGTACAACACGAAGCTTGTACGGAAAGAGGAGCTGCCGAAGACGTGGGATGAGCTCACCGATCCGAAGTGGAAGGGAAGGCTCGGCATCGAGCAGGAGGATTCCGACTGGCTGGCCGGCATCTACGGCGAGCTTGGCGAGGAACGTGCGGGCAAGGTGTTCAGGCAGATCACGGCGGCCAACGGCGTGTCCGTGCGAAAAGGGCACACGCTGCTCACGCAGCTCGTGGCCTCGGGCGAGGTGCCGCTGGCGCTGACCGTCTACAACTACAAGGCCGAGCAGCTCCGCAGGGAAGGTGCGCCCATCGACTGGTTCACGATCGGCAACGCCATCGCGCGGCCGAACGGCGTCGGCGTGGCGCGTCAGGCGCCCCACCCGCACGCGGCAGTGCTCTTCTACGACTTCGAGCTGAGCGAGGAAGGGCAGACGATCATCGCCGAGCGCGAGTTCGTGCCAACGAGCAAGAAGGTCGACACGCCGCTCAACAAGGTGCCGATGACGTTTGTCGACGCGCGGGTGTCGATCGACGAGTACGACAAGTGGAAAAACTTGTACACGGACCTCTTCGGCGCGGGGTTCTAGGACAGTGCGGGATGGCGTGTCCGGAGCAAAACCGTGGGAGGGCGAAGCTGCGGAGCGAGGCCGGACGCTCCCGAGTAGCCGGTTGTAATTCAAGCGGAGCCGGTTTTGCGGAGGGCATGCCATTCCGCGCTGTCACGCCGCTGTTTGCCGTCCTCGTTCTTCTCGCCAGTGGCGCTTGCGGCAGCGGCACAACCGATCGCCCTGTTGCTGCCACCTACAATGGTCCCGATCGCGTTTCGAAGATCGCCGCAGCCGCGAAGGACGAAGGCTCGCTCACCCTCTACACCACGATCGCCGAGAAGGACCTTCCCACTCTCATTCAGCCCTTCGAATCAAAGCACGGCATCAAGGTCACCGTCTGGCGTGCGGGGACGGATCGCATCCTGCAGCGGACGATGGCCGAGGCCGCGGCAGGGCGGCACGACGTCGACGTGATCCACTTCGGCTCACCGGAAATGGAGGCGCTCGCGCGCGAGCAAATCCTGCTGCCGATCGACCTGCCGGTGCACGGCGACCTGCAGCCCGGCTCTGTCCCGGCGCACAAGCAATGGGCGGCGACGCTGCTGTCGGTATGGGTGCAGGCCTACAACACGAAGCTGCTGACGCGCGAAGAGTTGCCGAAGTCGTACGCGGACCTGCTCGACGCGAAGTGGAAAGGGAGGCTCGGCATCGAAGCCAAGGACCAGGACTGGTTCGCCTCGGTCGTGGACGTGATGGGCGGCGGTGACAAGGGGCTCGGGTTCTTCCGCAATCTTGCCGCGGGCAACGGGGTGTCGGTCCGTCTGGGCCACACGCTGCTGAACAACCTGGTCATCTCCGGCGAAGTGGCGGTGGCGCTGACCGTGTACAACTACATGCCCGAGCAGGCGAAGAAGAAAGGCGCGCCCATCGATTGGTTTGCACTCGAGCCGGCGATCGCCCGTTCGAACGCCGTAGGGGTAGCGCGCCGCGCGCCTCACCCGAACGCAGCGCTGCTCTTCTACGAATATCTTCTCGGCGAAGAGGCGCAGCAGTCCTTCGTGAACATGGACTACGTGCCCAGCAACATGAAGGTTGCCTCCCCGCTGGCTGGCATCAGGATCCAGCAGGTCGATCCGGTTCGCGTGCTCGACGAGTCGGAGAAGTGGACGACTCTCTTCACGGACACGTTCATCAAGCGCAATTGACCACGAAGGGGCACCTCCTTCGTGTTTTCGTGGTTACGTCCAGGCTCTGTTGTCGACCGTGTTCTCGTAGGTGGCGCCCGGCACGGTCATGTTCCACTTGACCGTCCAGTTGTACGTATCGTCGAACCGCTCGCGCGTGTAGGGCTGCGGCGGCGCGTGCAGCAGCCGCCACGCCTGAAAGTCCTTCGCCTCGAGCCGCCCGCCTGTCTCCGCGAGCAGGTAGTGAACGTACGGCGTCGGATCTCGCTCGATATCCTCCACCGCCCGCGCCTGCGCCCGGAACATCGCGGCCAGTGTCGCTCCGTCGACCTCGTCCGAGGCTGCCTCGCTGCGCGTGGAATGCGACTCGATGAGGATGCGGAGCCCTTCCTTCTGCGCGATGCTGATCCATGGCTCCATCAGGACGACGGCGGCCACGTCACCACGGCGCAGCGCTTCGATCCGTTTGGGCATCGAGCCGGCGTTCGTCGTCTTCACGTGCTGCGGCTCGAGGAAGCCTTCGACCATCTTCAGCATCGTGAAGTGCGACCCGTTGTTCGGCGTGACCGAGATGAGCTTGTCCTTCAGCATCTCGGGCTCGTAGATCCTCGAATCTCTCGAGACGACGAGCGCGAACTTCGACATCGAGGCGCCGAGGGCGACGATTTTGCGGCGGCGGCGCCCTTCGGTGTCGGCTTCGACCGCGCGCTTCATGATGCCCCACTCGCACATTCTGTACTGGTCGATGCCTCCGTCGTTGTAGACCGAATCGAGCGGCCGGTCGAACACGCTGTCGAACTTCACCGTGTGGGACGTCGTGACCTGCGCCATCCCGGGCGTCGTCACGAACTCGATGTCGAGCCCTTCATCTCTGAAGTACCCCTTGTCGCGCGCGACCAGGACTGGCAGGTCGTGCACGGCGTTCATGATGGCGACCTTCGTCTTACGTTTCGTGGCTTCCTGGACTGCACTCATGGGCTTCATCTCCGGTTGTCGGCGACCACGTCGCACGGGCCAGCCGACGGCTCGACTTCGGCCACCCCTCGCGGCGTACTCCCCGAAGGATGAACACTATAGATCAGGCGCCGATCGATGGCATGCCCGACTCGAGCGCTGCGCGCCGCGGCGGGCCGGCTCCACCCCGAGATCCTCGTCACGGGGCGAATTTTCGCACCGGGCGATCCCGGGTCCCCAATCCCCCTATTCTTGTTGTAGTCTCTCCCCATGATTCGTGCTACCGCGTTTTTCGTCTGCCTGGTGCTCTATTCGGTCCCGCTCCCGGCACAGATTCCAAGACCGGTCCAGGCGTCGGCCCCAGCTGAAGGAAAGGAAATCCTCACCAGAAAGTGTTTCCAGTGCCATGCGGCAACGATGTGGGGCTCGCTGCGGCAGGACCGCAAGGCATGGGAGAGCACGCTGTACCGGATGGTGGGGCGCGGGGCGCTCTGGAGCGAGGCGGAGATTAATGCGATGGCCTCATTTCTCGCGGAGACACGAGGACCGAAATAAGTCACAAGGCACACGTCACAAGGCACAAAGAAACAAATGCCGTGTTGTGACTTGAGCCTTGTGACGTGTGGCCTGTGACTTGGAGAATGTCATGAGGAATCTCGTAGCGCAGTTCTTGTCCAACGGCATCTCGCGTCGCGACTTCGTGCGCCGCCTCGTCGCCACTGGCGTCACGACGGCGGCAGCGAACTCGATTCTCGAGTCCGTCACCGCGATGGCGCAGGCGCCCGGGGCGCCGCCGGTCTCGCCAGAAGCCATCCGCGTGTTCATGGGGACCGGTGGCGAACACTTCGCCGAGCAGCTGATCGCCTCGGGCGTGAAGTACGTCTTCGGCAACTCCGCGAGCGAGGACGCGCATTTCTACGAAGCGCTCGTCGATCGGCCGCAGCTCCAGTACATCCTCACGCCGCACGAGGGTCCCGGCGCTGCGATGGCTGCCGGCTACGTCAAAGCCTCCGGCCAGCCGGCCATCGTCATGGAGGCGGCAGTGGTCGGGCTGACCAACGCGCTCGGCCAGATGTTCAACGCGTGGAAGGAGCAGACGCCGCTCGTCTTCTACTCGTATCGCACCGAGGAATCGCTGGCCGCTGGGCGCGACGGTTTCGAGGAGCTGCCGGGGCAGGAGCAGCTCACGGAGCCGATGACCAAGCTCACGTGGTCGGCCCGCGCGCCGGGGCAGATTCCGGAGACGGTTCGCCGCGCGTTCCGCGTGGCGTGGACGCCGCCGTACGGTCCGACCTACATGAACTGGCACTCCGACTTCACGGAAGAGAAGTTCAGCGCAGAGATCATCCGGCACGATCAGGTTGATCCGCGGATGCGCGTAAGGCCGAACCCGGTAGAGGTGCAGCGTGCGGCGAAGCTCCTCGTGGAAGCGCGGCGGCCGCTCCTGATCGTCGGCGACGAGGTCTACAAGGCAAAGGCGTTCGACAAGGTCGTGCAGCTCGCGGAGCTGCTGGCCCTGCCGGTAACGCAGGCGCGCCAGGTGCACGCGAGCTTTCCGCAGCAGCATCCGCTCTGGGTGGGGAACATCCCGGGCGGGCGTGTTGAATCTCTCGTCTATCCAGACGTAGGCCGGGCCCTTTCGGACCCGGCTCCCGCTCCGGATCTCGTCATCAACATCGGCAACAAGCTGCAGCACAACTCGACCACGCCGATCGTCTCGCGCAGGACGCCGTTCATCGACATGCGCAACGACGCGGCCAGCATCGGCAACGTGATGACGACCGCCGCGCCGCTGGTGGCGGACGTGGCGTACGGGACGGACGACCTGCTCGCGGCGGTGCGCGATCTGCTGACGCCGGCGCTCAAGGCGCGGATGGCGGAGCGCGCCGACGAGATCCGTGCGTTCAGCGCGCGGGCGCGGCAGCTGCGCGCACTCGTGTCAAAGAATCCAAACTGGGAGAGCAGTCCGCTCGAGGCGGATCGCGTCACCTGGGAGGTGGCGCAGTGGGCCGACCGCGACGCGATTGTCGTCCATGAGGCCGGGTCGGTTGACATAGCGCACAGCTTCGAGTTCGACCCGCGCGGCGGGCGCGAGCTGTTCTTCTATTACGCGGCGCATCTCGGCTCGGGCGTCGGGACAGCAGCCGGTGTGTCGCTGGCGCGCCCTGGCAAGCAGGTGATCTGTCTTATGGGCGACGGCTCGTTCATCTTCGGTCCAACCGCGCTGTGGAACATGGCGCGCCTCGAATTGCCGGTGACGGTCGTCGTGTACAACAACCACGCATACGGGGGCCCGCACAACCGCGCGCTGGCGAATCTTGGGGGCACGGGGCGGTCGATCGACGTCAACAAGTTCGTGCACGACTACCTGGGCAAGCCCGACATGGACATGGCGTCGGTCGCCAAGGGCTTTGGCGTGGACGGCGAGCGGGCGAAGACGCCGGCCGAGCTCAAGGCGGCGCTTGGCCGCGCGCGGAGGCACGCGGCTGACGGGAAGCCGTATCTCATCGACGTGGAGGTGGCACGCCACGGGCCGGGGTGGAGTGAAAATCCGTGGGTGCCGACCGTCTCGCGTGTGTGACATTGAAGATGGAAGATTGAAGATTGATGATTGTTTGTGATTGACGATTGTGGGATTGAGGAGTTAATCGCCGATCGTTGATTTAATCGAACATCGAAGATCGAAAATCGGAAATAATCGTCAATCGGCCGATCTGAGATCTTCGATTCCGTAAGGAGGGCATATGAAGCGCGTCGTCCTCGGTGCAGTCGGTGCTGCGTGTGTGGCAGTAGGAGCATCATCCATTCAGGCCCAGGTACAGCCATTGCCGTTGTGGGCGTACGCGTACAGCACGCAGCCCCAGCCGGGCGCCAAGGCCAACCCTCAGGCGCCTCCGACGAGGAATCTGCGTCCCAATGAGGATCAGGCAGAGCAGACGAAGGCACGGACCGTCCCGGGGAGCACCGCGTCGTATTCGCTCGTGGACGTCCGCGACGGTCACGACGTGATCGATTGGTTCCCGGGCGACCACCCGGCAATGTCGCCGATCATCAAGAATGGTCCGGCAAGCCTGATGTCTGAGCGCGGCCGCGCCTGCGGCTCGTGTCACTTGCCGAATGGGAAGGGACGGCCGGAGAACGCGCCGCCTGCGGGGCAGCCGGTGGGGTACACCATCCAGACGCTGCAGGATTTCGCTGCCGGCTTGCGGCAGAGCGCCGACCCGCGCAAAGCCAACACGCCGACGATGTCGGCGTTGGCGAAGGCGATGAGCGAGGCGGAGATGAAGCAGGCGGCGGAGTATTTCGCCGCGATGCAGTGGACGCCGTGGATCCGGGTGGTCGAGGCGGACAGGATTCCCGAAGCGCACCTGGAGGCACAGGGCGGCATGTACATCATCAAAGGGAAGGAGCCGGTCGAGCCGATCGGGAACCGCATCGTCGAGGCGCCCGAGGACGACTATCAGGCCAACACCGTTCGCAATCCGCGATCGGGGTTTGTGGCGTACGTGCCGGTGGGGAGCCTCGAGAAGGGCAGGCAGCTCGTGCTGAACGGGGGCGGCAAGACGATCGCGTGCGGCACGTGCCACGGCCCGACGCTTCAGGGCCTGGTCAACATCCCGGCGATCGCGAGCCGGTCGCCGAGCTACATGATGCGCCAGATGTGGGACATGAAGGTGGGTGCGCGCAAAGGCCCGATGACGCAGTTGATGAAGCCGGTCGTCGCCAACCTGACGCAGGATGACATGCTGAACGTCGTGGCCTACCTGGCCTCGATCAAGCCAGCAACTCCGGCGCCGACAACAACCAGCTCGCGGTAGGGCGACTCAGTTGGTGGTTGGTGGTTCGTGGTTGGTGGTTGGTGGTTGGTAGTACGTAGTGTCCGCCTTTAGGCGGACACTACGTAGTGTCCGGCTTCAGCCGGACTTCTCATACTGTCCGGCTCTCGAGTCGCCGTTGCCACAAGGGCGGCGAAGGCGGGAGCCGGGCCCCTCTCCGCATCGCGCGTGGCGTTCTCCGTCCGTCTCGGATGCGTTGACGACGATGCTAGCCGATCTTCGTCACGAAAACGGCGGATGAGGCGATTTCGTGGTCGCTCGTCGCCATAAGTCCTTGGCTATCAATCCGAGGTTGTCCGATTCACG
>Ga0209640_10002697_pt1 | contig 15474 bp, 13 predicted proteins | sample RifCSP10_1_FD_184018 | JGI IMG/M metagenome (GOLD analysis project Ga0209640, IMG submission 184018) | Soil microbial communities from Rifle, Colorado - Rifle CSP2_sed 10_1 (SPAdes) (version 2) | ecosystem: Environmental > Terrestrial > Deep subsurface > Rock core/Sediment | place: Rifle...
CTGCGCGATGATGCGGACGCGCTCCTCGGCGGGCGGGAGATCGATCTTGACGTCGGACCACACCCGAAGCGCCGCCACGACGATGATGATGTCGAAGACGAGGACAAGATAGTGCGGATAGGACACCCACTTGGTCTCGCTCGTCTTCTCCCCGGTGATGTATCGAGCCTTCACGCCAGGACGCGCGCGGAACTTGAAGACGAGCCAGACCAGGATGAACTCGGCGGCCAGGAAGAAGGCGCCGACGATGAGAGCGATCTGCAGGATCAGGCTGTCGACGTCGGCCGCGTACGACGACGCCTGCGTGACGTGCCAGGAAATCACGAGCGCTCCCTCATGAAACCAGCAAGTAGGCCGCAAGAGCGAAGGCGAGCGCGCTCACGACCGTAATCAGGAACACTCGGCGCCCGATGACGACGGGATCCGGGTGGGGGTCACGGTGCGTCATCGGAGAGTGCCTCGGCTCACCTGGACAGGGTATGCACGTAGGCCGCGACCTGGTTGATGTCCTCGGCCGACAAGGGTGCCGCGACGGCCCGCATCACGGGCCCGAACGCATCCCCGGGCATCGTGCCGCGTGCTCCGTCCTTGAACTTCCGGATTTGCGCAGCCACGTACCAGTCGTCCATGCCGGCCAGTGGTGGGACTTTGCCAGCCTCGAACCCACTCCCGGTGACGCCGTGGCACGAAGCGCAGAGCAGGTACGCCCTCTGCCCCGTGGCAGCGTTGCCACCGCCGATGGCCGCGGTGTTGGTGACGTGGGGCAGCGATGCGACGTATCTCGCCACTGCCCTCGTCTCCATCTCGGAGCGCAGCTGTCGAGACATCGCCTGCATCCGAAGACCTTCGATATCGTCGGCGTGTCGACCTCGAACTCCCGTCTGGAACCGCTCGAGCTGGGCCGAGACGTACCAGGCGGGCAGGCCCGCGATCGCCGGCGCACCAAGGGCCGTCGAACCCTCGCCGGCGGCACCGTGGCAGGGAACGCACGCTTCGAACAACTCGGCTCCGGAGATCGAGGCCGCGACGGAACTGCGTGCGCAACCGGTCATCGTCAGGACGACCGTGAGACTGCCAACGGTCGCAATCATCCGTACCAGTGGAATGCCCATCAGTTATCGCTTCACCGGATCAGGGCCGGACTCCTTTGGCACAGTTGAAGAGCCGTGAGCCAGATTGCTTTGTCATGTTGAACTCTCCCAGCCGAGTTGGTCGAGTTGCATGGCGTCGTACTCGATCGAAGGGAACCTGACGCCGCCGTGGGACGGGTGGCGATTATAGCCGACGCTATCGCTGCCCCTCGGCATCACTCGCGACCTTTTCTTTTCCCTCCAGCCGGCGCAGAATCGTTCCGCAGCGGGAGGGACACGATGACACGGAATGCGTTCGCGGCGCTGGCTGCTGCCTCGGTACTGTCGTGGGCCGCGGCGCCCGCGGCCGCCCACCACTCGTTTGCCGCGGAGTTCGACTCCGACAAGCCGGTGACGCTCACGGGGACGATCACCAAGGTGGAGTTCCAGAATCCGCACATCTACTTCTACATCGACGTGAAGGGGCCCGACGGCTCGGTCGTCAACTACGCCGTCGAGGGGGGCACGCCCAACCAGCTTCGGCGTCAGGGCTGGGGCCGCGACTCGTTGAAGATTGGCGAAACGGTGACCGTGCAGGGATTCGCGGCCCGAAAGCCCGACGTGCACGTCGTGAACGGCCGCACGGTGATTCTGGCGGACGGCCGGCGCGTGTTCGGCTTCAGCGGCGCCGGAGAGCCCGGCACCAATCCCTGATGTTTCACGACGGGGGTCTCGTCATGACCAGGCGCTTCTGCGCTCTCATCACCGCCGCCGTTATTGTCAGCGCCGGCGCGGCGGCGGCACAGCAGGGCGGTCGCGGCACGCAGCCGCCGCCGGCTACCGACCGGCTGGCGCCGCCGAAGCCCGCGCCGACCGGCGCGTGGTGGCACACGGGCGCGCCGCTCGAGCGGCAGGCCGGCCGGCCCGATCTGACCGGCGTGTGGTTCGGCGCCGCGAGCGGCGATCTCTCGCGGTCGACACTGCCGGGACAGGAGCTCGTTCTCACGCTGTACGGCCAGCAGCGGTGGGACACGGTCGACCATGCGAAAGATCCGAACACCGCGTGCCTCCCCCCGGGACCGGCGCGGATGATCATGATGGCTCACCCGGCGATGATCGTGCAGCGTCCGGACGTGGTCGTCATCCTGACCGAATCACAGCGCACGTTCCGCATCATCTACACCGACGGCCGCGGCCATCCGCACGATATCGCCGACTATCCCGAGTGGATGGGCAGCTCGATCGGCACGTGGGACGGCGACACGCTGATCGTCGACACGATTGGCGTGAACAAACGGACGTGGCTCGACACGGCGGGGCACGAACACAGCGAGAAGCTGCGGCTGACCGAGCGCTTCCGGCTCGCCGACGCGAACACGCTCGAGCACGTGGTCACGTATGACGACCCGGTCTTCTTCGCGAAGCCGTTCACCACGCGCCGGCTCTTCAAGCGCCAGGTCGGCGACTGGATCCTGGACCACTCCTGCCTCGAGAACGAGAAGGATCGCGAGTTGCTCTTGCCGACGCTCGGCGACGCCGGACGCTGACGGGCGCTGGGCCTGACGCCTGCGTTGGTGCCGCGGGGATCGTTCCCACTCGCCGAACGCGCGTAGCGCGGAAGGCGGCGTGTCTGAGCACCGCCCGCCGCACGAGCGACGCAGAGCGGCGTGCGTGCCGGGGGCGGGGATCGAACCCACACGCTCCTTTCGGAACCCGGGATTTTAAGTCCCGTGCGTCTGCCAGTTCCGCCACCCCGGCCAACGGAATTGTGTCATGCGGTCACAATGACTTAACGCTCCTGTCGTCCTGATCCCGTCGATTAGCCGCGGGCCATCTGCGGGCCACGAACGACGGCGAGACTCTGACGACGTCGTTTGGCCTCCAGCTTCTTGAACGCCGGCTTGACGTCCTGTGGGGCGGCCGTTCGCTATCTTCCAGCCCATCAATTAGTTATCATGTATAAGTTATTATGATCGCGTAATATCACTCTTACATGATATATTGTGCTCATGGTGACGCGCTCAAAAACACTCAAGAGTTATAATATGCCGAATATATCACCTAATAGTGATACTCGGCGGGCACTCTTCGACACGCTTCGGGCAGCACGTCTGAATCGCGGTCTTAGCCAGCAGGACCTCGCGCGCAAACTGGGACTGCATCAGCGGCAAATCTCCGACCTCGAGCGCGCCTCCATGGACCCTCGGCTGTCGACCGTTCAAAACGTGGCGAGAGCCCTCGATTTCGAAGTGCTGATCGTTCCCCGTCATCTGATCCCGGCAATCGAAGGTCTTCTGCGCGGCGGCCATGAGTCCCCGAAACGGCCCCTGTATGCCCTCACCGACGAGGATGCTGATTCAGATCGCGACACCGAATCAGTGATGAAACTCGGGAGCGAACCCGCGCCTACCGATCAGCCAACGCGTCGCCGGCCCCAGGAGCCGCGATGACGAACGCGCCGGCCGCGCGCGCGCGCGATGGCAGCACGGTCCAGACTCTCGAGGTGCGCCTCGGCGACATTCTGGTCGGCGGACTCACGCACCTTGGCAATGAAGCGATGATCTTTGCGTTTGACCGCTCGTACGTTGAGGCGAGCGACGATCGTCCGACACTCAGTCTCGGTTTCAAGGCGGCGGATGGCAGTCTGGTCGAAAACACACGCCCGACACATGTGCGCCTACCGCCGTTCTTTTCGAACCTCCTGCCAGAAGCGCACCTGCGCGAATACTTGGCTGCCCGTGGCGGGGTTCATCCGGACCGTGAATTCTTTCTGATCTGGCTGCTAGGAGCCGACCTGCCAGGCGCGATCGAAATTCGCTCGAGTGACGGCACTCCCCCGCCGAACGTCGCGGAACGCGGCGATCGCTCTCGTCGTGGCGATGAACCGTTCCGCTTTTCGTTGGCCGGTGTGCAACTGAAGTTTTCCGCACTGATGGAAGCGTCGAAGGGACTGACGCTCCCAGTTAACGGCATCGGCGGCGATTGGATCGTGAAGCTGCCGTCGCCGAGCTTTGAGGCAGTGCCTGAAAACGAGTACGCGATGATGACACTGGCACGTGCGGTAGGGATCGATGTCCCGGACGTCCGACTCGTTGTCACCAAAGACATCGGACATTTGCCGCAAGACCTGCCCGAGGCATTCGGTAAGAGCCTCGCCGTGCGACGGTTTGACAGGCCGACTGCCGGCACGCGTGTACACATCGAGGATTTCGCGCAGGTCTTCGGCGTCTATCCGGAGAAGAAGTACCGCAACGCGAGCTACGGCAGCATCGCCCGCGTCCTCTGGCTTGAAACCGGCGAAGAAGGAATCACGGAATACACACGCCGGCTCGTCTTCAATGCGTTGATCGGGAACGCGGATGCGCATCTGAAAAACTGGTCGCTGATTTACCCGGACGGCCGCCACGCAAAGTTCGCGCCGGCGTACGATCTCGTCGCGACGAGTCCGTACATCCCGGGCGACGCCCTGGCGCTGTCACTTGGCGACACAAAAGAATTCGCGAAAGTGGATCTGGACCGTTTTCGCCGATTTGCCGAACAGGCTGGACTGCCAGTGCGCCTCGTCGTCCAGACAGCTCGAAACACGGCCGCGCACGTGCGCGACCTCTGGCCCACTCACGAGCCGCTGCTGGCACTTCCCGCGCGAATTCGTGACGCGATCTCGGCGCACATGCAAACCGTACCGCTGTAGCCGATTCGATATCTGAATTCAGTGCCGTCTGAAAGGTACCGCGTCAAGGCTATGATACTGGCGCCGAGGCTACAATGTGCAGTCCGTTTTGACAGCCTGCAGGAGGGCCACAGTGAACAATCAAGCGTTCTTTCAACAGACGATGTCGCAGGAATTCGATCGGTTTCACAACGTCATTGCAGCCCTGCCTGGTGCAGGCCTCGACTTCAAGCACGATCCCAAGTCGCGTTCGGCGGGAGACCTCGTCGGCCACCTGATCGGACACATCGACGACATGATCGAGTTGCTGGACGCCGGCGTCATCCACCACCGGATGCAGGTGCCGTTTGCCAGCATCGACGGCGCGGTCACGGCGTTCGACGACAGCTACCGTACGCTGTTGACGAAGCTAAAGGGAGTGAGCGACGACACCTGGGCAACGCCGGCCGACTTCATCGTCGGCGATCATTCGATCATGAAAGCGCCCGTCCAGGCGTTGATGTGGATGTTGTTTCTCGACTCCGTGCATCATCGCGGCCAGTTGAGCACCTGCATCCGACCGATGGGCGGCAAGGTGCCCGCGATCTACGGGCCGTCAGCGGATACGGCGATGGCACATTGAGGGGATTAATCGATGCTCTCTCGAAGTGCAGGCATCGACATCAGCGGTGCGGCTGCTCGGAGCCGTCCGCCAGCAGGCCGGTCGTACCGCTGCAACGGATTTCGAGCGACTGCATCGCGACTGCTACGGTCGGAAAGCGTCCGCCCGCGCGTTGGTCGCCCGTCATCAGCACGTTGAATCCCTCGAACCGCTCGGCAGACCAGCCCAGCGCGATCGCGGTGGGGCCGAGGCTGATGCTGCGGATTTGCTTTCTCCAATTGTGCCGGCCCGGCAGGTCGCGCAGGTGCTCGTATCGACGCGGGCCGTTGATGAAGTCCGACCGTCCGGTGAAACGTGGTTGATCCCACACCTGCATGTAGCACCCGTCCGGGCTGGGCATCGTCCTCAGCGTGGACCGGGACGTGCTCGCCGTGCAGGACACCACCAGCGCGATGGCGCCAACCAGCGCAGGAGCGGCCAGACAGACGGACACCTTCTTTGTCACAGGACCTTTTCCGTTGTGTCGGCAGAAGCAGTGCGGGCCGTTAGCTGCCCGCTGTTCGATTGCCTGGACCGGGCGAGGGCATTATAGTAACCGGCACTCGGAAACAGCGCCAATCATGAGGAGAGCGCCCATGCGTGCATGCAGGATCCTTTTAGCCAAGGGCGTTCTCGTCGGGATATCAAGGGCGTGCCCTTGGCTGGTTCTCGCCACAACGATGCTCACAGGGGCCATCCCGGCCGCACAAACCGGGACATCCAAATCTCTCCAGATATACGTCGTCGACGTCGAGGGGGGCAACGCAACGCTGATCGTCTCGCCTTCGGGCGAATCGCTGCTCATCGATGCCGGAAATCCCAGCAACGGCCGCGATGCCGGTCGCATTCTCGCCGCAGCCGCCGACGCGGGCGTGAAGCAGATCGACCACCTGGTGACCACGCACTATCACGCCGATCACATTGGTGGCCTGCCGGAGCTCGTGCCGCGCCTGCCCATCCGTCATTTCATCGACCATGGTCCGAACATCGACCCGATGGGGTCGGGGGCGAAGTTCGAGTCGGTCTACAAGGAGATATACGCGAAGGCGAAGCACACGGTTGTGAAACCAGGCGACAGGATTCCGATTGCAGGCATCGACGTTCGCGTCGTGACGTCCGCCGGCGAGACAATCAGGACGCCTCTGCAGGGCGCGGGGGCGCCAAATCCATATTGCGCCACCTTCAAGCCCGGCACCAACAACCTCGAGGACCCGCAGTCAGTCGGCCTGCACCTCACGTTCGGGCGCTTTCGAGCCATTCACCTCGGCGACCTCACCAAGAACAAGGAGTTCGAGCTGATGTGCCCGAACAATCGGCTGGGGACCGTCGACGCGATTCTCGGCGTCCACCACGGACAGGCCACGTCGAATTCCGCAGTGATGGTCCATGCCGCACGTCCACGCGTGGTCATCATGAACAACGGCACGCGCAAAGGTGGCGAGCCCGAAGTCATGAGCACCATCTATTCCTCTCCGGGGCTCGAAGATCTCTGGCAGGTGCACTTCTCACTCTTGAGCGGCCAGGAGTACACCGTGCCGGGAATGTTCATCGCCAATACCGTTGACGATCAACCAACGGAACTCCCTGTTGCTCCGACGCCGGCGCCGCAGCCGGGAGCTAGTGCGACGCCCCCGCCGGCGCACAACGGGACGGCGTACTGGATCAAGCTGGTCGCCGACCAGAACGGTACGTACACCGTGACCAACTCTCGGAACGGCTTCAGCAAGACGTACAAGCCGGTGAATTGATTCCGCCAGTACCACACGGCACAGCCCCCTTCCCCCGCCGAGCAGTCTGCCGAAACCGCCGTTTCGTGCTCGAGCGGCTCATGCGTTACTATTGAGGCTCCGGTATTTCTGACAATAGCGAACCGGGCGTGTCAACGAAGACGGTGGCGCCGTCGTATTGACTCGTAGCGGGTAGGGTCTGCCCACTTCCCTCCCGGTAGGAACCAACCACTGATGAGCATCGGTCGTCCGGGGGTCTTGCGACTCCCCCTAACAGTCGCCTTGGTGTGTGCCTGCGCTTCGACGGCGACGGCGCAGCAACCCGCACCACCCAATGCGGCGGCAAACCAGCAGAATGCGCAGGCGAATCAGGGCGCCGACAACGGCGGCCGGCGCAGGATGAACGCCTTCCGGCTGAACGATGGCGAGTCCGTCATGCTCGACGGCGTGCTCGATGAACCGATCTGGTCGAGGGCTGTTCCCGCCTCCGACTTCATTCAGCAGGATCCACAGAACGGCCGCCCGGCAACCGAGCGAACCGAGGTCCGGATCGCGTTCGACGACGAGTCGCTCTACATGGGCGTCACGTGCTTTGACTCCGAACCGGAGAAGTGGATTGGTTACCAGCGTCGACGCGACGAAGGACTCAATTCTGACGATCGCTTCCAGTGGGTGATCGATACATTTCTCGACGGACGGACAGGCTACTTTTTCGAGATGAATCCATCCGGCCTCATGGCCGATGCGCTCATGGGCACCAACGGACAGAACCGCGAGTGGGACGGCATCTGGAACGCGCGGCATCGCCGCAGCGAGATCGGGTGGACCCTCGAGATCGTGATTCCCTTCCGCACGCTGAACTTCAACCCGAGTTCGGACACATGGGGCATCAACTTTCAGCGGACCGTCAAGAGGAAGAACGAAGAGAGCCTCTGGATGGGATGGTCGCGCAACCAGGGACTGCGCCGCATGAGCAACACCGGGCTGGTGAGCGGCATCCGCGACGTGACGCAGGGCCACGGCCTCGACATCAAGCCCTACGGTGTCTTCACGTCGCAGTCCTCGCCGGGGCGCGACAACTCGTCGATGGTTGGCGATGCGAGCGCGGGCGTCGATCTCTTTTACAACCTGACACCGCAGCTCCGTGCGAACTTCACCGTCAACACCGACTTTGCCCAGACGGAAGTCGACCAGCGTCAGGTCAATCTGACGCGCTATTCCCTGTTTTTCCCGGAGCAGCGCGACTTCTTCCTCGACGGAGGGATCTTCTTCGATTTTGCCAGCCCCGTCGGTAACAACCAGGGGTTCTACAATCAGAGCAGCTTCGACAACGAGCGCATCCTTCCGTTCTTCAGCCGGCGCATCGGCTTGAGCGCCAGCAGTGAGCCCCAGAAGATCGAGTTCGGCACGAAACTCACCGGCCAGATGGGCGCCCAGGACGTCGGCGTCCTGCACGTGCGCAGCGGCGACGAGGACGCGACCGGCACGATCGGGGAGGACTTTACGGTCGTGCGCGTCAAGCGTCGAATGCTGCAACAGTCGTATTTTGGTGCGATGTACACCCGCCGCGACTCGCGTACGGCCGCGGACGGTACCGCCCACACTGCAGGCGTCGATGCACGCCTGGCGACATCGTCGTTCCTGGGCGATCAGAACCTGGAAGTCGACGGATGGTTTCTGAACTCCAGTCGTCCCGGCGTCACGCGCGGCGGCTCAGCCTTTGGCGCTGCGCTGAATTACCCCAACGATCGATGGAACGGCCGCGTCGACGCGGTCGAAGTGCAGGAGAATTTCGATCCAGCCGTCGGCTTCGTGACGCGGCGCGGCTACCGGCGGTACACGCAGAGTCTCGAGTTCGGTCCGCGGCCTGCTAACAATCGCTACATCCGCCAGCTGACATTCGGCGGCGCCGCTACCCTGCAGACCGATCTCCACAACGACGTGCTGCAGCGCGGCGTCGAAGCCACCCTGTTGCAACTAAACCTCCAATCGCAGGACTGGTTCAACATGGCCGTGTCGAACCGTTACGAGCGGCTCGACGCGCCGTTCGAGATCACGAACGACATCACGCTGCCCGCCGGCGCCTCCTATACCTTCAACCGGTTGCGCATGTGGGGCCAGACCGCAAACCGACGTGTGCTGGCACTCTACGGCCGATACGAGGTGGGCGACTTCTACTCAGGGACTCGTACAGAACGCCAAGCCAACCTGTCGATTCGCGTACGACCGGGTTTTTTTCTCTACATCAATGGCCAATGGAACAGCGTCAAACTGGCGGAGGGGAGTTTCACCACGCGGCTCTACCGGTTCACCGGCGAGACGCAGTTCTCGCCGTTCATCGCGCTGGTCAACAACATCCAGTACGACACGCAAACCGCCGTGCTCGGCTGGCAGTCGCGGTTCCGGTGGATCCTGACGCCAGGCAACGACCTATACGTCGTGTACACGCACAACTGGCTGGACGATCCAGTGCTCAACCGGTTCGCAACGCTCGACAAGCGAGCCGCCTCGAAGATCCTCTACACCTACCGGTTCTAAGTTAAGCAGAAGCGCGCAGGTCACACGTCAAATCCTATCCCGAGGCTGTTTCCCCGTTCGAACACCTCATGCGTTACGATCGAAGCCTTCTCGATACCCGGGCAAGGGCGACGCCTGCCGTGTCAATGCGCGCGGGCGCGCCGTCGTAGTCACACGTACGTAGCGGGTAGGGGCCTGCCCACTTCCCTCCCGGTAGGAACTAACCACTGATGAGCGTCGGTCGTCCGGGGGTCTTGCGACTCCCCCTAACAGTCGCCCTGGTGTGTGCCTGCGCTTCGACGGCTGGCGCGCAGCAACCCGCACAACCCAGCACGGCGACAAACCAGCAGAACGCGCAGGCGAATCAGGGCGCCGACAACGGCGGCCGGCGCAGGATGAACGCCTTCCGGCTGAACGATGGCGAGTCCATCATGCTCGACGGCATGCTCGACGAGCCGATCTGGCACAGGGCTGTTCCCGCCGCCGACTTCATTCAGCAGGATCCGCAGAACGGCCGCCCGGCAACCGAACGAACTGAGGTCCGGATCGCGTTCGACAACGAGGCGCTCTACATGGGCGTCACGTGCTACGACTCCGAGCCGGACAAGTGGCTTGGCTACCAGCGCAGACGCGACGAAGGGCTCGGATCGGACGATCGATTCATGTGGGTGATCGACACGTTCCTCGACGGTCGCACCGGCTACTTCTTCGAGATGAACCCGTCGGGCCTGATGGCCGACGCGCTCCTCGGCGTCAACGGTCAGAACCGTGAATGGGACGGCATCTGGAACGCGCGGCATCGCCGCAGCGAGATTGGCTGGGTGCTCGAGATCGTCATTCCCTTCCGGACGCTCAACTTCGATCCGAACAGCGACACGTGGGGTGTCAACTTTCAGCGGACCGTCAAGAGAAAGAACGAGGAGAGCCTGTGGATGGGGTGGGGGCGTAACCAGGGGTTGCGCCGCATGAGCAACACCGGCCTGGTGAGCGGCATTCGCGACGTCACGCAGGGCCACGGCCTCGATATCAAGCCGTACGGTGTCTTCACGTCACAGTCCTCCCCCGGACGAGGGAGCCCGGCGACAGTCGGCGATGCGAGCGCGGGTGTCGACCTCTTTTACAATGTCACGCCTCAGTTCCGCGCGAACTTCACCGTCAACACCGACTTTGCGCAAACCGAAGTCGATCAGCGTCAGGTCAACCTGACACGCTATTCGCTCTTTTTCCCCGAGCAGCGCGACTTCTTCCTCGACGGCGCCATCTTCTTCGACTTTGCCAGCCCGGTCGGTAACAACAACAACTTCAACAATCAGAGCACCTTCGACAACGAGCGCATCCTCCCGTTCTTCAGCCGGCGCATCGGCCTCAGCGCCAACAGCGAGCCGCAGAAGATCGATTACGGCACGAAGCTCACGGGTCAACTGGGCGCTCAGGACGTGGGCATCCTCCACGTGCGTACTGGCGATGACGAGAGGGCAGGCGCCATCGGAGAGGACTTTACGGTGGTACGCCTCAAGCGCCGAGTGCTGCAGCAGTCGTACTTCGGCGCGATGTACACGCGGCGCGATCCGCACACAGCCGTGAGCAGCGTCGCTCACACGGCAGGCATTGATGGGCGGCTGGCAACCTCGTCATTCGTGGGCGACCAGAACCTGGAAGTCGACGGATGGTTTCTGAACTCGAGTCGTTCCAGCGTATCGCGAGGCAACTCGGCGTTTGGCGCTTCACTGAACTACCCCAACGATCGGTGGAACGGTCGCATCGACGCGATCGAGGTGCAGGAGAATTTCGACCCGGCGGTCGGCTTCGTGACGCGGAATGGCTACCGCCGCTACACGCAGAACCTTGAATTCGGTCCGCGCCCTCCCGACCACCGTTACATTCGCCAACTGACGTTCGGCGGCGCGGCGACCGTGCAGACCGATCTCCAGAACGATGTGCTGCAGCGGGGGTTCGACTTGACGCTCGTCCAAGTGAACCTCCACTCGCAGGACAATTTTGGATTGTATGCGTCGAGTCGCTACGAGCGTCTCGACGAACCGTTCGAGATTTCCGACGACATCACGCTGCCTCAGGGTGCGTCATACACGTTCAACCGGTACCGCTTCTGGGGCCAGACCGCTAACAGACGCATGCTGTCGATCAACGGCCGATACGAGATGGGTGACTTCTACTCCGGGACCCGCACCGAACGTCAGGCCAACCTGTCGGTTCGCGTCCGCCCGGGCTTCTTCCTCTATATCAACGGTCAGTGGAACACGATCAAGCTGGCGGAGGGGAGTTTCAGCACGCGACTGTACCGGTTTACCGGCGAGACGCAGTTCTCACCGTTCATGGCGCTCGTCAACAACATCCAGTACGACACGCAGACCGCCGTGCTCGGCTGGCAGTCCAGGTTCCGGTGGATCCTCACACCCGGAAACGACCTGTACGTGGTCTACACGCACAACTGGCTGGACGATCCGGTGCTCGACCGGTTCGCGACGCTCGATAAGCGGGCCGCGTCCAAGATTCTTTACACGTACCGGTTCTAGACCAGTCACGGGCTTGCCTGTGATATCCCCGCAGGCCCATGACTGGTTAACAGTATCTCTTTGGCGCGCTCCGCGCGCCGGTGACCGCTATGCGGCACCCACCAACAGCACCGAATCGTCACGGGCCGCATAGCGGTCAGGGGAACGCGTAAGCAGCGGTATCGCTGTTTTCCGGTTTTCGTACCTCATGCGTTACCATTGAAGCTCGGGACCCCGGCAAGGGCGCGCCGTGTGTCAACGCGCGCGACAACGGCACGTAACACGCGCACCGGCTAGAGGGTCGGCCCCGTTCCCCTCCCTTCCGGTAGGAACCAGCCAAGGGCTCCGCCCCTTGATATCCCGGCAGAACCCTTGGCTGGTTGCCAGTATCTCTTGGCGCGCTCTGGCGCGCCTAGGACCGCTATGCGGATCACAACGAGTACAAAATTCACACAACGAGCCGCATAGCGGTCCAATCATCCATGAGCATGGTTCGTCCAGGGGTCTTGCGACTCCCCTTGAAAGTCGCCCTGTTCTGCGTCTGCACCTCCACGGCGGCGGCCCAACAGACGGCTCCAGCCCCTCCACCGGCGGCAAACCAGCAGAACGCACAAGGCAATCAAGGGTTCGACAACGGCGGCCGCCGCAGGATGAGTGCGTTCCGGCTGAACGACGGCGAATCCGTCACGCTAGACGGCATGCTCGACGAGCCGATCTGGCACAGGGCTGTTCCCGCCGCCGACTTCATTCAGCGGGATCCGATCAACGGACAGCCCGCAACAGAACAAACCGAAGTTCGAATCGCTTTTGACCGCGATTCGCTCTATCTCGGGGTCACGTGCTACGACTCCGAGCCCGAAAAGTGGCTCGGCTATCAGCGCCGGCGCGACGAAGGACTCAACTCCGACGATGGCTTCCAGTGGACGATCGACACGTTCCTCGACGGTCGCACGGGGTACTTCTTCGAGATGAACCCCTCGGGACTGATGGCCGACTCGTTCATGGGGATCAATGGCGACAATCGAGAGTGGGACGGCATCTGGAACGCGCGGGCGCGGCGCAGCGAGATCGGCTGGACGCTCGAGATCGAGATCCCCTTTCGCACGCTGAGCTTCAACCCGAACAGCGACACGTGGGGCATCAACTTCCAGCGCACGGTGCGGCGCAAGAACGAGGAAAGCCTCTGGATGGGCTGGGCCCGCAACCAGGGCGTGCGGCGGATGAGCAATGCCGGCCTGGTGACCGGCATCCATGACGTGAGCCAGGGACACGGCCTCGACATCAAGCCCTACGGTCTGGTCACGTCGCAAGCCTCGCCAGGACGAGGCCAGCAGTCGATGCAGGTCGATCGCACCGCCGGAATCGATCTCTTCTACAGCCCGACGCCCCTGCTGCGCACCGTCTTCACCGTCAACACCGATTTTGCGCAAACGGAAGTCGATCAGCGCCAGGTCAACCTCACCCGCTTTTCACTCTTCTTTCCCGAGCGACGCGATTTCTTTCTTGACGGCGCCACGTTTCTCGACTTCGGCAGCGACACCCAGCGGCGGGGCGGCGGCGGGTTCTATTTTGGAGGCGGGCAGGGCAACAGCGACGACCAGGTCGTCCCGTTCTTCAGCAGGCGCATCGGCCTGAGCGCCGATGCCACGCCGCAGAAGATTGACTTCGGCACCAAGGTCACCGGCCAGGCGGGAGCGCAGGACGTCGGCCTGTTGCACGTGCGCACCGGCGACGACAACGGCTACAGCACCGAGGACTTCACCGTGGCCCGGGTCAAGCGGCGGATCCTGGCGCAGTCGTACATCGGCGCGATGTACACCCGGCGCGATCCGCGCGTGGAGACCGGCGAGGCACGTCACACGGGGGGCGTCGACTTTTCACTGGCGACGACCAAGTTCAGGGGCTCGCAGAATCTCGAGCTGATCGGCTGGTTCCTCCACGCCACACGTCCCGGCGTCTCCCGCGATAACTCGGCGTTCGGCGCCGTCCTCGACTATCCCAACGACCGGTGGGTCGCCAAGTTCGAGACCACTGAAGTGCAGGAGCATTTCGATCCCGCAGTCGGCTTCGTCCGCCGGTCGAACTACCGGCGCTATGCGCCGCAGATCGGCTTTCAGCCGCGGCCCAACAGCCGCATCGTGCGACAGTTCCGCTTCGGTGTGACCGTCGACACGATGACCGATCTGCACAACGAGCTGCTCACGCGCGACATCGATCTGTCACTCTTCGGCTTCAACACGCACCAGCAGGACAATCTTTTCGTCAGCGCGATTCGCCGCCGCGAGCGCCTCGACGCCCCGTTTGCCATCAGCCCGGGCATTACGCTGCCGGCAGGCGCGGTGTACGACACGACGCGGTTTCGCTTCGTCACGCAAACGGCGAACCGCCGTAAGGTCGCCGTGAATGCACGCATGGAGGTGGGCGATTTCTATTCCGGCACACGCACCGAGCGCCAGCTCAACCTGTCGCTGCGCTTGCGGCCGGGGCTGTTTCTCTTCCTGAACGGGCAGTGGAATGACATCAAGCTGGCCGAGGGGAGCTTCCGCACGCGTTTGTACCGCTTCATCGGCGAAACGCAGTTCACGCCGTTCATCTCGATTGTCAACAACATTCAGTACGACTCGCAGAGCGCGGTGCTCGGCTGGCAGTCGCGGTTCCGTTGGATCCTCACGCCGGGCAACGACCTGTACGTCGTCTACACGCACAACTGGCTGGACGATCCGCTGCTCGACCGGTTCGCGACGCTCGACAAGCGAGCCGCGTCGAAGATTCTGTACACCTACCGGTTCTAGTCCCGTAACTCGCGTGGGTTGGTGACCTGCGTCCGCGGGCGCTCGCCACCCCAGCGCGCACAATCCGCGCGCTGGGGGCCCCGGTGCGGCCGGGAAAGCGGACTTGCGCTCATGCCCTGTCGCAGCGTAGCGCGCAGGCTTCAGCCTGCGCGTGATCGGCACGCGTGGGCTAACCGATCTTCGTCACGAAAACGGCGGATGAGGGGATTTTGCGGTCGCTCGTCGCCATAAGTCCTTCGCTATCAATCCGAGGTTGTCCGATTCGCGATGTAGTGTAGACCTACCCTCTTGCGGGCGATGATCGCGCATGCGACCATCGGCGCCAATGTTTCTCCGCGCCAATCATCGGGAGAAAGATGGCAAGCGGCACACGTATTGGTCGCTCGTCGAAACGATCCGCACGGCGGATGGTCCGCGCCAACGGACGCTCTGTCATCTCGGCGAGCTGAATGATTCGGCGCAGGCGCGGTGGCTGAAGACGATCGACGTCTTCAACGACGCCGGCGAACGGCACCAGCTGAAACTGTTTCCCTCGGACATCGCGC
>Ga0209640_10002698_pt1 | contig 15463 bp, 9 predicted proteins | sample RifCSP10_1_FD_184018 | JGI IMG/M metagenome (GOLD analysis project Ga0209640, IMG submission 184018) | Soil microbial communities from Rifle, Colorado - Rifle CSP2_sed 10_1 (SPAdes) (version 2) | ecosystem: Environmental > Terrestrial > Deep subsurface > Rock core/Sediment | place: Rifle...
TGCGTAAGAGGCTTCTTTCCGTCGCTGCTGTCACCGTGCTGCTGGCCGCCGCTGGGCTGGCCGATGCCCAGGATCGCCGCCTGAGTCTCGGACAGGATGTTCCGCCGGTCATGGGCCGGAAGGTCGCGCTGGTGATCGGCAATAACACCTACCCCACGCAGCCGCTGCGCAATGCCGTTCCCGACGCCCTCGCGGTGACGGCGGCCCTCAAGGGCCTGGGGTTCGAGGTCACGCCGCTCAACAACGTCGGCCTGGCGGCAATGGAGCGCGAGATCGACAGGTTTGCCAACGGCTTGACCACGAACGATGTCGCGCTGTTCTTCTACTCCGGCCACGGCATGCAGGTCGAGAACGTCAATTACCTCGTCCCGGTTGATTTCACCGGGCAGGACCAGTACGACGTCAAGGCCAAGGCGGTGTCCGCCGATCGCGTCCACGAAAAGCTCCAGGGCGCGGGGACCCGCATCCTGATTCTCGATGCGTGCCGCGACAATCCCTTCAAGGGCACGCGATCGGCCGCGAAGGGGCTCGCAGACATGGCGGGTCGCGGGTCGCTCATCGCCTATGCGGCAGGGCCGGGCGAGACCGCGGCCGACGTCGGCATCAAGCCGGACAGCCGCAACGGGCTGTTCACAGAACAGCTGCTCGATGTGCTCGCCGAGCCGGGGCTGACGGCGGTCGAACTCTTCCGCAAGGTGCGGCAGCGCGTCTCCGAGGCATCGGCAGGTAAGCAGTTCCCGTGGCTGTCGGATGGCCTCTTGCAGGACTTCGTCTTCAAGCCAGGGCTCCGCATCGATCCGAACAACACGGGCAGCCTGCTCGTGATGTGCGACCGCGACTGCGCCGTGGCGGTTGACGGCCAGACACTGGGCAACGTGGCGGCGGGGCAGAGCATTTCCGTTCCGACGCTGGTTGGTCAGCACCAGGTGACCGTCACCCACCGCGTGCCGACCGGCGACAGCCTGAGCTGGCAGAAAGTCGTGTCGCTCGACTCGCCGGTGCAGATGCTGGTCGAAACCGATCTCACGACGCCGTATGGTGCCTGGGTGAAGGAACAGGAGCGCCTCGCGGAGCTGAAGCGTCAGGAGGAGGCGCGGATCGCGGCGGAATTGAAGGCGAAGCAGGAAGCCGACGCGCTGGCCGCCAAGCTCGAGGCCGAGCGGATCGAGCAGCTGCGTCTGGCGGAAATCGCGCGCCAGCAGGCGGCCGCTGCCGCAAAGGCGCTCAAGGACGAGGAGTTCTACAAGACGGTCGCCGGCAAGTGGATGCGGGACGTCGAGGAACAGCAGGGCTCGCAGAACAAGACACGCACAGAGGACGTCGTGATGATTGAGCTCACGTGCGCCGGCGTCCTGAACCGCACTATCACGTATTACGAGCGCGGATTCTCGGGGTGGAAGAAAGTGCGGTCCGAGCCGAGCCAGCTGACGTTCCAATGCGACGGTGACGGTAATCTGAACGGCGCACTGACCGGCCAGATCATGCCGGTCCCGGCGCAGAATGCCGTGTCGATTGGAGGCGCCGCGTACGCGAGAGGCAGATAGCGATTCGTCAGCTGCGGGGTCATGGTGAGTCGCAGCATTTTGGAGGCGTGATGATTAAACGGTTCATCGTGGGGTGCGCGGTTCTGGCGGCGTGTGGAGCGACGCCGCGCGAGGCGTCGGCCGATTGGCTGCTGACGGGCTTCATCGGGCAGCTCACCAGCGTGAAGGCGAAGGATTTCGCGTCTGAGGAGACCTTCGCCAGCAGCCGCGGATACGGCATCAACATCGCGAGCGCGTTCCCCGCGAGCGGCGGCCTCGGCTTCGAGCTCGACTGGGGGATCTATTCGAAGCTGCTGCAGGACAGCAGCGAGTTCGACAACGTCTTCGCCTCGAAGGTCATGACCATCTCGCCGAACTTCTTCTGGAGCCCGGCGGTACCGCGCGTCCGTCCGTACCTGGCCGTCGGTCCCGCGTTCTCCTACAAGCAGCCGCTGGCCGAGGCGGACATCCCCGAGGACCCGGTCTGGGCGCTCGGCTTCAACGTGGGCGGCGGCGTGTTCATTTTCGCCGGCGAGCGGGGCGGCGGCCGCTTCGACGTGCGGTACTTCCGCAACATCGGCGAGTTCTACAACCTGCAGGACGTGGCGGCCGGCGGCGCGGCCTACAAGGACCTGAGCTACATCCGGATCTTCTTCGGCGGCACGGTCGTCCTCGGCTGACGACGGGCCCCTGAAAGGAAACGGGGACTGACGGCATGATTCCTCCGGGGGCCACTGGCCTCCGGAGGACATGATGAGAAACACCGCTTCGGCCCTGCTCGTTCTGACCGCCTGCCTCGGAATCGCTTCGACCACCCACACCATTTCCCGCGACCCGCAGTCCGATGCGCGGCCGAGCGGCATCGAAACGGTGCCGGCCACGGGCCGCGGCCTCGAGTTCGAGTATCAATTCGGCCTCGTTGACGACGACGACCGCTTCGTCGGCCAGCTCGCCGCGCTCACGTCCGGCGACCGGTTCACCGTGCGGATGCGCGCCCGGGCGCGCGCCTATGCCTACGCGTTCATTTCCAACGGCGAAGGCGATTTCAGCCTGCTCGCGCCCGGCGGGGAAGCGCTCGCCACCAGCGTCGCCGCGAACCAGTGGGTGACGGTGCCCGATCGCGACAGCGTGCTGCGGCTGGACGAGAACCGTGGGGTCGAGCGGATCTACCTCGTGGTGGCGGCGCGGCCGGTGCCGGCGATCGAGCGGCTGCGCGACGAGGGTGCGACGGTCAGTGAGGGATGGCTGCTCGACCTGCGCAGCCAGCTGGTGGGGCGCAGCCGGTGGTCGCGCGAGTTCCGCGGTGCGACGATGCGCGCGGTCTACGCGGGAGACGTCGCGATCGAGGACGCCTCCTTCGCACACCGGTAGGCGCGCCTCAGCGCGCCTTTCCCTGGCTGGCGACCGCCGCGGCTTTCTGGCGGATCGCCTCCTGATCGCCCAGGTAGAACTTCTGCAGGGGCCGCAGGTCATCGTTCAGCAGGTAGACCAGCGGCACGCCCGTCGGAATATTGAGCTCGACGATCTCCTCGTCCGATACGTTGTCGAGATACTTGACCAGCGCGCGCAGGCTGTTGCCGTGCGCGGCGATCAGCACGTGCCTGCCGGCCTTGATGTCGGGCGCGATCGCCGAATGCCAGTAGGGCAGGAAGCGCGCGACGGTGTCCTTGAGCGACTCCGTCACCGGGCGCTCGCGGGGCGGAATCGAGCCGTAGCGCCGATCGTGCGAGGGGTGGCCCGGGTCGTTGATCGACATCGGCGGAGGCGGGATGTCGTAACTGCGCCGCCAGATCTTGACCTGCGCCTCGCCGTGTTTCGCGGCGGTCTCGGCCTTGTTGAGCCCCTGCAGTGCGCCGTAGTGCCGCTCGTTGAGACGCCACGAGTTGTGGACGGGAATCCACATCATGTCCATCTCGTCGAGCGCGATCCAGAGGGTGCGGATCGCGCGCGTGAGGACCGAGGTGTGCGCCACGTCGAACTCGAACTTCTCGGCGGCCATCAGGCGGCCGGCCTCGCGCGCTTCCTCGCGCCCCTGCTCGGTCAGATCGACGTCGGTCCACCCCGTGAAGCGGTTCTCCTGGTTCCATGTGCTCTGGCCGTGCCGCAGCAGCACGAGTCGAAACGGTCGGTCCATGGACTTAGATCCGGTCCTTCAGCTGACGGACGGCGCCGCGGCCGGCGTAGGTCCCGGCGGCGCCGAGCGCCTCTTCAATCCGCAGCAGCTGGTTGTATTTGGCGATCCGGTCGCTCCGGCTCGCGGAGCCCGTCTTGATCTGGCCGGCGGAGGTCCCCACCGCGAGATCGGCGATCGTGCTGTCTTCGGTTTCGCCCGAGCGGTGGGAGATCACGGTCGCGTAGCCGGCATCGCGGGCGATGGCCATCGCGTCCAGGGTTTCTGACACCGTGCCGATCTGATTCAGCTTCACCAGCAGCGCGTTGCCGACGCCCTCATCGATGCCACGGCGCAGGATGTCCGGGTTGGTCACGAACACGTCGTCGCCGACCAGCTGCACGCGGTCGCCGATCGCCTGTGTGAGCGCGCGCCAGCCGTCCCAGTCGCCTTCGGCCACGCCGTCCTCGATCGAGGCAATCGGGTACTGGCGAACCCACTCGGCGTACATCTCAACCATCTGCGCGGGACTCCTGGTCGCCTCGCCGGACTTCTTGAATACATAAGTGCCGGCGCTCCAGAGCTCGCTCGCCGCGGCGTCGAGCGCGAGGAACACGTCGCGTCCGGCCGTGAAGCCGGCCTTGCCGACCGCCTCGAGGACGAGGTCGAGCGCCTCGCGGTTCGATCGCAGGTTCGGCGCGAAGCCGCCCTCGTCGCCCACGCCGGTGCCGTGGCCCGCCTTCCTCAGAATGCCGCGCAGCGCGTGGAAGATTTCCGCGCCCGTCCGCAGCGCCTCGGCGAAGGTGGGCGCGCCGACAGGCATGACCATGAACTCCTGGAGGTCGACGCTGCTGTCGGCGTGGACCCCGCCGTTGAGGATGTTCATCATCGGCACCGGCAGCACGTACGGGCCGGCGCCCTGTCCACTGAGTTGCGCCAGATGCGCGTAGAGCGGTACGCCGTGGGCCGCGGCTCCGGCCCGTGCGGCGGCCATCGAGACGCCGAGCAGGGCATTGGCGCCGAGGCGGCTCTTGGCGGGAGTACCGTCGAGCTGGATCAGGAGCTGATCGAGCGGCCGCTGATCGAGCGGCGAGCCGACGATGGCGGCCGCGATCTCGCCGTTGACGTGGCCGACGGCGGTGCGGACGCCTTTGCCGAGGTACCGGGTCGTGTCGCCGTCCCGCAGCTCGAGCGCTTCACGTTCGCCCGTCGAGGCCCCGGACGGGACGGCGGCCCGGCCGAAGGCGCTGCCCGCCCACAGGTCCACTTCCACCGTGGGATTGCCGCGCGAGTCGAGAATCTCTCGCGCGAGCACCCGCGTGATCAAGGCCGCCATTTACGCGGACGCGGCGCCGTGGCGGTCGGCGTCCGCCTCCAGGCGCAGCGCTTCCTCGCTGATCGGCGCGATGAGCGGCTCGTCGTCGGCGGTCACCACGACCACGCCGCCTTCGGTGACGGCGTGGCGGCGCCGATCCTCCTCGGCGTCGTAGCCGATGAGGGCGCCGCGGGGGATGAGGACGTCGCGATCGATGATCGCGCGCCGGATTCGCGCGTGGCGTCCCACGCGGACGCCTGGCATGAGAATCGCCTGATCGATTTCACAGAAGCTGTGGACGCGGACGTTCGGGCACAGGACGCTGCCGCTGACGCGGCTCCCCGAGATGATGCAGCCGCCCGAGATGATCGAGTCGACGGCCTGGCCGCAGCGGCGCCCCTGCTCGGCGAAGACGAACTTCGCGGGGGGCGCCTGCGGCTGATACGTGCGCAGCGGCCACTCGGGATCGTACAGATTGAATTCGGGGTTCACGTGGCAGAGGTCCATGCTCGCGTCGAAATAGGCGTCCAACGTTCCGATGTCGCGCCAGTACTTCGCCGCCTTCTTGTTCTCGTCGTAGAACCGGTACGAGTAGACGGGCGCGCTGTGAATCAGGGACGGGATGATGTTCTTGCCGAAGTCATGCTGGCTGTCGTGCCGCGCGGCGTCCTCTTCGAGCGCGCGCACCAGCACGTCGGCCCTGAAGATGTAGATGCCCATCGATGCCAGGGCGGCGTCCGAGGCCTCGGGCACCTGCACCGGAGCCGCCGGCTTTTCCCGGAAATCGATGACGCGCTCGGTCGGGTCGATGGTCACGATGCCGAACCGGCGACCGTCGCTGGCGGGGACCTCGATCGTGGCCAGCGTGGCGTCGGCGTTCTTCTCGACATGGTAGCGAAGCATCTTCGCGTAATCCATCTTGTACACGTGGTCGCCTGACAGGACGATGACATGGCTCGGCGCTTCGCGGGTTATGGAATAGAGGTTCTGGTACACCGCGTCCGCCGTGCCGAGATACCAGTGCTCGCCGACCCGCTTCTGCGGCGCGAGGACCTCGATGAACTCCCCCAGCTCCTCCGACACCACGTTCCAGCCCATGCGGATGTGGCGGTTGAGCGACAGCGACTTGTACTGCGTCGCGATGAAGATGCGCCGGAGTCCGGAATTGATGCAGTTGCTGAGGGTGAAATCGACGATCCGGTAGGGTCCGCCGAAATACACGGCCGGTTTTGCACGTTCTTTGGTCAGGGGAAAGAGGCGCTCACCAGCGCCACCGGCAAGCAGAATGACGAGGATGTCGTCGAGGTCCATGGCAGCGTGCGGCTCTTAGTCTACCGGAAGGCAAGAAATCTGCCGCGATTCCGGCCTTTCCGTTGTTTGACTTGGGTCGGTGGCGTGCCTATGATCAGTCGATTCAGATTCTTGGATAGTCCCCTCTCCAGCGGGTTCATCATCCGGATGCGGGAGGAAGAGAGGCATCATGCAGATCCGTAGGGTCCTCGCTGCCAGTCTCGCCGTGGTGGCACTCGCGTCAGCAGGACCTGTCCTCGCGCAGCGCAACAATCAGAACAACCGCCCGCAGCCACCGCAGATGCAGGCGGATCCGGATACCGTCACGCTGGTCCGTCTCGTCGATGCCGTCAGCATGGAGCAGCAGCCCGCTCCGAGCGACATCCCCGTCGCCTGGGACTCGAATCACTTCGTGAAGGGCCAGGGCGGGATCACCTATATCCCGTTCACCGTGTCGATCGATCGTGCGGCAATGGCCGCGCCGGCCGCGGCGCTCTACATCCGCGTCGTGGACAAGGCTCAGGCCGCTGCGGCGGCGCCCGCCGCCGCGGCGCCCGCGCCCGCGCCGCCGGCAAACAACAACAGCCGCAACAACAACCAGAAACCGCCCGCGCCTGCGGCTCCGGCGCCGCCGCGCTACGCCTGGGACAACATCAACTTCATCGACATCCCCGCAGACGGCAAGCTGTCGCGCGCAATTGCGCTGCAGCCCGGTGAGTACGAGGCCTTCATTGCGGTGAAGGAGCGCTCGATTCCAGCTCCGGTCGATCCGAAGGCCAAGCCCGCACCGGCGGCTGCCCCGGTGGTCCCCGGAAAGATCACCGTGTACCGCCGCGATCTGTCGGTGCCGAACTTCAACGGCCCCGAGTTGACGACCAGCTCGGTGATTCTCGCGAGCGCGGTCGAGCCGATCGCCCAGCAGCTCAGCCCGGCCGAGCAGGAAGCGAATCCGTACGTGTTCGGTCCGATGCGCATCGTGCCGGTGCGCGAGGGACAGTTCTCGAAGAGCGCAGAGCTGAACGTGATCTTCTGGATCTACGGGGCGGGCTCGGCGGCCAACGGCAAGCCCGACGTGCTGGTGGAATACAACTTCCACACGCGGTCCGCGGCCGGCGAGAAGTACTTCAACAAGACGGCGCCGCAGGAGCTCAACGCGCAGACGCTGCCGCCGGAGTTCAGCGTCGCGGCCGGCCATCAGCTTCCCGGCAGCCTCGCTGTCGCGCTGACGCCGTTTCCCGTCGGCGATTACCGGCTCGAGATCAAGGTGACCGACAAGGTGACGAACAAGGTGGTGACGCAGAACGCGAACTTCACCGTTCTGCCCGTCTAGCTGGTCCCGCGTAGCCGGGAGCTCGTAGTGGCGTAGGGCGGCCCTTCGCGGGGCCGCCGACAGAAAGAGCACGATGATGACGCGGATTGCGGCCCGCTCGTGTGTGTTCGGCGTCCTCGGTTGCATTGCCGGTGCGGCGTCGCCCGCGTGGGCGCAGTTCGCGCTCAAGCCGCAGGCGCTGCAGCTGCAGCAGGCGGCGCCCGCCACGGTCGCGCCCGGCGAGCTGCACGGCGTCATTCAAGACGACAAGGGGCAGCCGCTGTCCGGCGCGGTCGTCTCCGCGGTCGGGTCCACCACGCTGTTCGCGATGTCGGATCGCGAAGGGCGGTTCGCCTTCAGGAATGTCCCCGCCGGCCCGTATCTGGTGCGGGCCCACCTCCAGGGATTCGTCCCGGCTCGGGGACGGCTCATTCAGGTCAACGCGGGCGCCCGGCAGAACTCGACCCTCTCTCTGAGCCCCATTGCCACCGCATCGGACCCGCCGCCCGTGCTCACCGCCGGCGTGTCGGAGCCGGTGGCGACCCTTCCGGAGAAGGACGAGCACGAGCACGGTGAAGTCGCCTGGCGCCTGCGCCACGCGAAGCGCAGCGTGCTCAAGGATGCCGAGCAGGCGATGGCCACCCTCGGCGACGACGGGTCGCTGTTTGGCGATTCGATTGGCGGCCTCGGCCGCGCGGTCGGCGGCTCGGCGCGCTTCGCCACGGCGCTGTTCGCGGACCTCGCCCTCGACGGCCAGCTCAACCTGCTGACGACGACCTCCTTCGACCGCCCGCAGGATCTGTTCTCGATCGGGGAGATGCCGCAGAGCATCGCCTACGTCTCGCTGACCGCGCCGGGCGCCAGCGGTGACTGGACGCTCCGCGGCACGATCACGCAGGGCGATCTCGCATCCTGGATGGTGGCCAGCTCCTACGTCCGCCGGGCGCCGGAGACGGCGCACGCGTACGAAGCCGGCGTGTCGTACAGCATGCAGCGGTACCTGGGAGGCAACAGCGACGCGCTGTTTGCGATGCGCGACGGCAGCCGCAACGCCGGCGCGGTGTACGGCTACGACAACTGGGCCGTGTCGCCGCGCGTGCGCCTCGGCTACGGCGGCCGGTACGCGCGCTACGACTACCTGTCCGATCGCAGCCTCGTCAGCCCGCGCGCGAGCGTCGTGATTCAGCCGGCGGTGCGCGACAGCTTCACGCTGCGCGCGACAATGTCGCACCGCGAGATGGCGCCGGGCGAAGAGGAATTCCTGCCGCCGGCCGCGGGCCTGTGGCTGCCGCCTGAGCGCACCTTTTCGCACGTGTCGCGCCAGATGCTGCGTCCCGAGCGCCTGGATCACGTCGAAATGGCGGCCGAACGCGAGATGCCCGGCGCGATCGTCGTGGGCGTGCGCGCGTTCCGCCAGCGCGTCGACGACCAGATCGTGACGCTCTTCGGCATTGCCGTGGCCGACACCAAGAGCGTCGGTCATTACCACCTGGGGTCGGCCGGCGATTTCGAAGCCCGCGGATGGGGCGTCAGCGTCAGCCGCGCGGTCGGCGCGGGCGTTCGCGCCTCGGTCGATTACACGCACGCCGACGCCTCGTGGTACGGGCGCTCGCCCGACGCCACGGCGCTCGCGTCGCGGGCCCCGTCGGTGCTCCGAAACGGCGATCGTATTCACGACGTGACCGCGTCGGTCGAAAGCGTCCTCGCGCCGACGGCCACGCGTCTTTTCGTCATCTACAAGATGAACACAGGGTTTGCGGAGATGGAGCCGCGCCCCCAGGCGTTTGTCGCGAACGCGCGCTTCAACGTGCAGGTGAATCAGGCGCTGCCGTTCCTGCGCAACTGGGAGATGCTCGTCGCGGTGAGCAATCTGTTTCGCGAAGACGCGATCGACGGCTCGGTGTACGACGAACTGCTCGTGGTGAATCCGCCGAAGCGCGTGCTCGGCGGCGTGAGCGTGCGGTTTTAGCTCGTAGTCGGTAGCCGGTAGCCGCGAGTAGTCGAAGCTGGTAGGTCGTAGCCGCAACGAATCGTAGCCAGGAGTCGCAAACCACGCGGCTGCCAGCTACCGGCTCCGGACTACCAGCTATTTTCGGCTCTTTTTGGCGCTCCATTTGATTGGATGACTACTTCTAGCCATTGGATTCGCACGCGGATGCCGCTGTTTGTCGTCGCGGCACTCGTGTGTCTCGGCGCCGCGAACATCGCGTCGCGCGCGACGTGGCAGGAAATCGAGGACGGCGTCCTCTGGACCTCGCGTGCCGAGGGGGTCGTGGCGGCGGAAATCGCCGCGGGGACGCCGGCCGAGCGCGTCGGGCTGCAGCGCGGCGACATCCTGATTCAGATCGACAGGCGGCCGGTCGAGGATGTTGACGACGTCGTGGCGGCGCTGCACGCGTCGGACGGCCAGGAGACGCTGCGCTACACCGTGCTGCGTCTGGGCTCGAGCGAAGTGATCGACGTCCGCCTCGCGCCGCTGGCCGGCGCGCCGGGGGCGCTGTATTTCGTGCTGGCCGCCGTCGGGACGTTCACGCTGCTGGTGGGAGGCGCCGTGCGCCTGCGCCGACCGCGCGACGCGGCGACGCTGCACTTCTTCTGGCTGGCCGTCGCCTTCTTCGGCATGTTCACGTTCTCCTTCAGCGGCCGTCTCGATCGGCTGGACTGGGTGTTCTACTGGGCGGACGTGATCGCGCGGCTCGCGCTGCCGCCGATGTTCCTGCACTTCACGCTCGTGTTTCCCGAGCGGCCGCGCCGATGGTCCGGAGGGGCCGCCGGCCGCGCGCTCGTCGTCGCGGCGTACGCGCCGGCGGTGATGATCGGGATCGCCCACGTGGCCGCCGTCGCGCGCAGCGCCAGCGATGCGGCGCTGTTTGCGCGCGTCGTCTCCGGCCTCGACCGGATTGAGTACCTCTACCTCGCCGTCTGTTTCATCGGCGGCCTCGCCGGGCTCTCGCGCGCGTTGTCGCAGGTCTCGACAATCACGGCGCGACGGCAGCTGCGCTGGATCGCGTGGGGCACGGCGCTTGGCGCCGGTCCGTTTGCGCTCGGCTACGCGCTGCCCTACGCGCTGGGCGTCCAGCCGTCGCTCCCCATGCAGCTGTCCGCGATTCCCCTGAGCCTGATTCCGCTCGCCTATGCGTCGGCGATCGTGCGGTACCGGCTGATGGACATCGAGGTGATCGTCAAGCGCGCGCTCGTCTATGCGGCCGCGCTCTCGGCGATCGTCGTCATCTACGCGCTGCTGCTCGAGGCAGTGCAGCGCGTATTCGTGAGCGGCGTGGCCGCAAACCAGTGGGTGCTCGCGCTGCTCGCGACCCTCGTGGCCGTGCTGCTGGCGCCACCGGTGAAGGCCTTTGTCCAGAACGCGTTCGATCGCGCGTTCTATCGCGATCGCTACGACTATCGCCGTGCGCTGGCCGGCTTCGCGCGCGACTTGAACAGCGATCTCGACCTGCACCGCCTCGCGGAACGGCTGGTGTCACGCGTCGTCGAGACGCTGCTCGTCGACCGCATGGCCCTCATGCTGGGCGACGAAGTGGCGCCGCACTTCGGCTCGGTGCGCGCGTCGGGGTTTGGCGATGCGCATCCTCCGGCGCTGCCCATGCGCTCCGGCATCGGCACGCGGCTGCGCGACGGCCACCTCGTGGCGCTCGACGACCCGACGGCCGTCGGGCGGTTTGCCGTCGAGGAGATCGAGTTCTGGCGCGACGCCGGACTCTATTACTTCATCCCGTGCGTCGCCAAGGAAGGGACGATCGCGGTGCTGGCGCTCGGGCGCAAGTCGTCGGGCGAGCCGCTCAACAGCGAGGACATGGGCCTGCTGTCGGCGGTGACCGGCCAGATCGCGATGGCGCTCGAGAACGCGCGGCTGTACCGGCAGCTCCACCTGAAGGCGGCCGAGCTCGACCGCATGCGCGCGTTCAACGAGAACATCCTCGAGTCGCTCGACAGCGGCCTGCTCGTCGTGGATTTGAACGACCGCGTCGTCCGGTGCAACACCGCGCTCGAGAAGTTGTACGGGATTCCGCAGGCCGAGGCCGCGGGGCGGCCGCTCGACGAGCTGTTCGAGACGCCGTTCGTCGAGGCGGTCCGGGCGGCCCGCCGCGACACGCCGGATGGCGCCACGCTGTCCCGCATACCGCTGAGCGGGCGCGGGCAGCGTGAGGGCGAGGCGATGGTCGTCAACGCGGCGGTGGTGCCGCTGCGCGCGACGGATCCGGGCGGACCGGTGACGCTGGGCACCATCGTGATCGTCGAAGACGTCACCGGCCGCGTCCGGCTCGAGGAACAGCTGCAGATCTCCGAGAAGATGGCGTCGATCGGCCTGCTGGCGGCCGGCGTCGCGCACGAAGTGAACACGCCGCTGACCGGCATCTCGAGCTTCACGCAGATGCTGCTCGAGGGCGCCGATCCCGAGGACCCGCGGACCCGGCTGCTCGAGAAGATCGAGCGGCAGACGTTCCGTGCCGCGAAGATCGTGAACGGCCTCCTCACGCTGTCACGGCCGTCGTCGTCGTCGTCCGGTGAGCGCTCGCTGGTGGACCTCAACATCGTGATCGGCGACGTGCTCGGGCTGCTCGAGCACCAGTTCGAGATGCATCGCATCAAGGTACGCCGTGAACTGTGCGACGTGCCGGTCGTCCTGCGCGGCATGGAGCACAAGCTGCAGCAGGTGTTCCTGAATCTGTTCCTGAACGCGAAAGACGCCATGCCGAGGGGCGGCTGGCTCTCGGTGCTGACGCGCGTCGACGGCGAACGCGTCGTCGTCGAGGTCGCCGACACCGGTTCGGGCATTCCGTCCGAATACCTCGCGCGCATCTACGACCCGTTCTTCACCACCAAGGCGATTGGCCAGGGAACGGGCCTCGGGTTGTCCATTACCTACGGCATCGTTCGCGAACACGACGGCTCGATCGACTGCGACAGCGCGGTCGGACAGGGCACGCGGTTCACGCTGTCGCTGCCTGGCGCATCCGCCGAGCGGACCGCGCGCGCCGTGCAGCAGACGTAAGCACGGCAGGCGTTACTCGGAAGAAGGGTCAGTGAAGCACATGCGCCGCACAGGTTCCGTTCTGGTCATCGACGACGAAGACATCATGCGGGAGATCCTGGAGGCCCTGCTGACGCGGGAGGGCTACCAGGTGCGGGTGGCGGCCAGCGGCGAGGAGGGGCTCGATCTCGCCCGGTCGGTCTCCTTCGACGCGGCGATTGTCGACGTGATGATGCCCGGCATGGACGGGATCGCCGCGCTGGAGGAGCTGCGGAAGCTGGACGAAGACCTGCCGGTGGTGATGATCACGGCATTCGCGTCGGTCGAGACGGCGATCGCGGCGATGAAGCGCGGAGCCTTCGACTACATCACCAAGCCGTTCAAGAACGACGAGGTGCTCGTCGTGGCGCGCAACGCCGTCGAGCGGCGCCAGCTCGTCGCCGAGAACACGGCGCTGCGCCAGACGCTCCAGGCGCAGTACCAGCGCTTCTCGGGGATCATCGGCCGCAGTCCGCGGATGAAGCAGGTGTTCGACCTGATCATCCAGGCCGCGCCGAGCCGCTCCACGATTCTGGTGACGGGCGAAAGCGGCACGGGCAAGGAGCTGGTCGCCCGCGCGATTCACATGAACTCGCCGCGCGCCGAGCGCGCCTTCGTGACGGTGAATTCGGGAAACCTGCCGCCCGACCTGCTGGAATCGACGCTGTTCGGCCACGTCAAGGGCGCGTTCACGGGCGCCATTTACCCGAAGAAGGGGCTCTGCGATCTCGCCGACAAGGGCAGCATCTTCTTCGACGAGATCGGCAACATCCCGCCCGAAACGCAGGCCAAGCTGCTGCGCGTCATGCAGGAGCGCGAGTTCATGCGTCTCGGCGGCATGGAGACGATCAAGATCGACGTGCGGATCATCGCCGCGACCAACAACGATCTGCGGCAGATGGTCGAAGACGGCCGGTTTCGCGAGGATCTGTTCTACCGCCTCCACGTGATCAACATCTTCCTGCCGCCGCTGCGCGACCGGAAGGAAGACATTCCGGTGCTGGCGCAGCACTTCCTCGAGAAGTACAGGGAAGAGAACGCCCGCCCGGGCATGGAGCTCGGCGCCGACGCCCTCGATCTGCTGATGGAGTACGACTGGCCGGGCAACGTGCGCGAGCTCGAGAACGTGATCGAGCGCGCGGTGGTCCTCAACTCGGGGCCGAGGATCGGAGCGGACCTGATTCCCGAGCACATCCGCACCGTGCCGGCGTTTCACATTCCGAAGTTCGTGGTGCCGCCGGAAGGGATCTCGTTCAAGGACGTGATCACGAACGTGGAGAAGCGGCTCATCGAGTCGACCCTCGAAGCGGCCGGCGGCGTGCAGAAGCGCGCCGCGGAGCTGCTCCGGATCAAGCCGACGACGCTGAACGAGATGATCAAGCGGTACGAGATCGGCACGCGCCGGAAGAAGTCGAGGCCCGCGGAAGAAGGCCAGGGTCTCTCGCCGTCGCGGCCGAGGCCCTTCCCGGCCGCCGAACTGACGCGCGATTAGAAGGCGGACCTTCAGACCTGCCTACCGCCCCCGCACGCGCGAGACCAGTCGATCGAATCGGCCGAGCACCGCGTCCCAGCGGTAGTGCTGCGTGATGTAACTGCGCCCGTTCGCGGCCAGGCGCTCGCGCACGCGGCTGCTGGTGGTGAGGAGCCGCAGGGCTTCCACGAACTCGTCGCGGTTCGCGTAATACAGGCCCGCATTGGAGCGGCGGCAGTGCTCGACCGCCGCGTCGTTGCGCGCGCACGCCAGGACCGGCGTGCCGACGGCGAAGCTTTCGAGCACCGGCTGCGCCGTCAGATCGTCGGAGGCCGGAGCGATCGTCACGTCGGCCGCCTCATAGGCGATCATCCGCTCGCGCTCGGGCAGCACGCCGGCCAGCCGGACATACCGCTCTTCGGGGACCCTCATCATCTTCACGCCCATCAGCACGAGGACCGTGTCGCCGTCCCCCGAGGCGTAGGTGTCGAAGTACTCCAGTAGTTCCTCCGAGCCGTTGTCGGGTTCGACGCGGCCGCCATAGAGCGCAAACGACCCGTACAGGCGGTGGCGACGGCGGAACGGGATCCCGCGGCCGGCAAGCCATGCGACTTCCTCCGCCTCGTCGGCCTCCGGCTCCTCGTCCTCGTCCGCCTGCGAGACGGTGTCGGCGGGATTCTGCTGGTGCTTGGGATACGACTGTTCTGGTGAGGGATCGATCCCGATCCCGACGATCTCCTCGTACCGCGGCGTGACGCGCACGTAGGAGCGCAGCAGCCGCCGCTCCGCCGCGGAGATGTATCCGACGGCGCCGGCCGACGCGAGCGCCTCGGCGACGATGCCGAAGCGGAGCGCGGGCTGCAGGTGCAGATGCGGGACGAGGACGCTCCGTTCGGGCGCGATGGACAGCCCGTGAATCGTGAGCGGATTCCAGACGGAAAAGAACACGACGGCGTCGTAGGAGCGGTGCTGCCGCTTGAGGTGTTCCAGAAGACCGGGCGACCACGGACCGCTGCGCCTGATCCAGTCGAGCTCCTCGGCGCGCACTGGGGGTCCGATCAGCGCGCGGTCGGACGGCTGCGGCGGCGGGGCGTCGTTGCCCTGGCTGACGGCGAAGCGCCGCACCAGCGCGCCACGAACGCGGTCCACGCCCTCGGAGTAGTCGTTCTTCCACGCGCGCGGATCCCGCGCGCAGGTCGTCAGCACTTCGACGTCGTGGCGGCGGCCCACCTGTTCCGCGATCAGGCGGCAGACGTGCTCGGCGCCGCCGGGCACGTCCGCGCCGTATCGGGGAGTGACGAACGCGAACCTCACGGCGTCCTCGTGACGGGACCGGCCGGGATGCGGCGCGGCGCGCGGCAGCCGAAAGAGCCGCAGGGATCCTCGGGGCGAATGCCCCGCGGTTTGCCGGCTTCC
>Ga0209640_10002699_pt1 | contig 15461 bp, 10 predicted proteins | sample RifCSP10_1_FD_184018 | JGI IMG/M metagenome (GOLD analysis project Ga0209640, IMG submission 184018) | Soil microbial communities from Rifle, Colorado - Rifle CSP2_sed 10_1 (SPAdes) (version 2) | ecosystem: Environmental > Terrestrial > Deep subsurface > Rock core/Sediment | place: Rifle...
GCCGCCGGGGAACACGCGCGCCGGACCGCCGGCGGAGTTGTTGTAGCCCTCCCACCGCTTGACGACGTTGCCGTTCATGTCGATGACGAGCACCGCCTGGGTGCCCAGCGGCGAAAGCACGGTGTACCCGCTCCATGCGCGATCCGGGTCGTAGATGGTCGTGCCCGTGGGATAGACCGACTGGGCCCTGGGCAGCGCGACAGCCTGCACGAGGATGGCGGCGGCACATGCAAGACGCCTCATGTTCATCGCCCCTTATCCGCCGCACGCTCGAGGTAGCGCGACGCGGAGAGCATGTATGACAGTCCGACATTGCCCTCGTGACACGCGTACTCGAACACACCGGCACCGTCTGGCCGCGCGCTCAGGTCGAGCGCGGCGGTCCAGGGCGCGGTCCACGTCGCTGGATCGACGAAGGTGACCTGGTACTGGATGGAGTCCCGCCCCGTGCGTGTGAACCGTTCGATCAGCCGGACCCCCGACGATGCCCCGCGCGTGTTTGCCTTCAGGTTGCTGGTTTCGACGACCAGCGTCGTGCCATCCCACCGGCCGCGCGCGTCGCCCATGTACATCCGGATCGCCGGCGACAACGGTGTGCCTTGCGGCGAAGGGTCGAGCGGGATGACGCGCGTATCGTGAATCAGCTCGTAGATGATCGCGACGAAACCCGGGCTCTGGACGATCCGCATGTTGGCGTTGTAAACCGCCGGAAACATCGCGTCCGGAAAACCTCCGCCATGGACGATACAGCGGACGCCGAGACCATAGTCCTCGTACGAGTCGCACGGCTCGCCGCGCTGCAAACTTCCGCAGCGCTGCGGCACGGGAAACGGTCTGGCCTGCGCCGTTCGTGGAGGGAAACGTCCATCCGGCGGATCGATCACAAGGGAGGTGCGCCGGGAGGTCGTGTTGTACTCGCGCCAATGCGGGATCGGCGCATTGGGCGCGTCCACCTTGCCGGCGAGCACATCGACCGGGGCTAGATCGCGCTCGTCACGGACCCGAACCTCTTCGAGCCGCGTGGCATACTCGTCGTCGGTCAGGAACTGTCTCGTGCCGAACTGCGGCGGCCGCTCGAAGGGCACACCGTACTCCCCTTCACTCGTCCACTCCCCCTGCAGATCCGGGTCGCCCCACGGCGTCCGCTCGAGCCACGCCCCCTGCCCGCTCGTCTGTGCGCCGGGTGTGCGCTGTGCGATGAGGTCTGCCGCGGCGGCGAGTGCCAACAGGCTTGCGGTGATCCCGACGGTGATTCGAGTTCTCATGTCATCGCTCCCCGTCACCGATTCTACGACCTTCACGAGTAGTAGTCCGAGCAGGACCTTCACGCTGCCGCCGGTAGGGCGCGATGATAGCTGATTCGAATCTGGGGAAGAAGGGGCTGGGGGCGTTAGCTCTCGCCACTAGAGCACTGCTCACTTGCTCTGCTGTGTCGGTGGGGCTTGGCCGCTGGCAGGCAGCCCCAGCAGATCCTCGAAGTTGGTCTCCACGGGGGTAGGCTCGGCCAGCGAGGCTCGCGTGGTCGTGAAACCGATCATCCGGCCCGTCACGATGACGGCAACCCAGATGAGGAGCGACACTGCGGCGATCGCCCGGCCCAGACGAGGCGCCGAGGGCGCCTGGTCCCACCGCTGAACCGTCCGCCCGACGGTCAGCTCGAACACGGCCACGTTGATCGCGGAGAGCAACAGCAGCACGACCTTCGCCCGGAAGTAGGCGTTGTGGAAGTATACCGTGGCGTTCGTGATGAACATCAGCGACCCGGTCAGCGCGGTCAGGGCGAAAGCGACCCACGTCCACTTCAGCGTGTCGGCCGCGAGTCGCTGAAACGATCGGTGGGTCGAGGCGACTCCCAGCAGCCGCAGATCGACGATGGTGATCGTGCCGAAGACGAGAGCCAACCCGATGACGTGCGCCGATTCGAGCAGGGGAAAGGTGAACAGCGAATCGCGAATCTGGACGGCAAGACTGGTCCGCTGGAGCCAGTCGAGTATCGAGAGAATATCCACTACTGCCCTGCTGACGGCGACCAGCTGCCCCAGACGTGGTCATAGGCGATCAGGCGTCCCAGGACGATGATGCACGCCCAGATCAGGAAGGTGAGGATCGCGAGCGCCTTGATGGATCGTCGGTGGACGAGCGTGTCCTCCCACCGCCGTTCGTGCCGCTGAAGAGTCCTCTGGAAGATCGCCGCAACCATCGCGCCGACCGCCACCAGGGCCATCTTCAACCAGAAGGAGAAGGTGACGAGCTCGCGCACCGGCTCCCCGATCACCATGAGGATGCCCGTGGCCAGCAGCAGCCAGAGCGAGCCGGTCAGCCAGGGACCAAAGCGGCTCGTCGTCTGCCGCAGCGTCTCATCAGCCCACGCCCATCCGAGGATCCGCAGATTGATCAGCAGCACGGATCCCATCACCAGGGCGATCCCGACGATGTGAATCGACTGAATCGCAGGGATGGCCCAGGAGTTGTGCTCCTGAATGAAGACGCTCGGCGGCGTCGTGGACAGCCAGAGGGCGAATTGCCTCACGACAGGCGCTGGCAGGCTGCTAAGAGAGCCAGCAGCCTGAATGCAGAATGCAAAATGCAGAATGCAGAATTGGCGGCTCGTGCCGCTTCTCGAGTGGTCTGCATTCTGCATTCTGCATTCTGCATATTCTGCATTGACAGTGACGGGGTTCTCATCAACCTGCTAGAACGTCGTTCCGCCAGTCAACGTGTGGCCCTGAACGGAGTTGCAGTGCTTGCCAGCCTCGGGGAGCTTCGGTTTGTTCGTTGCCGCGTCCACGGGGCATTTGGCGATGGCGCCGACTCTGGAGCCGAAGTTCGAGCCGTCGCGCAGAGGATTGAGCTTGACGCTGAACACCGTGCCGGCGCCGAACGTGGTCCCCGTGATCCCCTGCTGCGCGACCGCGGCGGTTCCGGCCATCTCGACGCCCCATTCGACGTACTTCCCGTCCGCCCCCTTGGCCAGCGCCTTGTGGTCCGGCGCGAACAGGATGAAGTGCAGTTCAGCGTGGTTGGCCTGAGGCACGAACTGCCGGACGACTCCAGTCAGCGTCACGACCTTGGTCTGGTCGTACATCGCAAATGAATGGTGTGTCGAGACCGGGCTTGCTGCGAGCACCACCAGCAGGACCAGGGACGCCGCCAGCGTCGAGGCGTTGACTGTGCGCGTGTTCATGTCTCCTCCGCAAACCGTACTGTCCCGTGAAGATATCAAAAACTACCGCTATTTGAAGATGTCGGTGATCGCCGCCGGAAGGTCCTCTTGCGGCTTGTCCCATCCGGCCTCGAAATGCTGTTCCCAGTTCTTGGCCCACGGCCGGCCGTAGTAGTCCACGAAGCGAGCGTCGGACGCGGTTACCTGTTTCGGCCGGCCATCGGTGTTGTAGATGTTGCTCAAGCACTCGATGAACGTGTACCGGCGGTCGGGATCGTCCGGCGTCGCGGCCCGGACGAAGCGATACGACGCGCGGAGCGGAGCGACGAAGGCGTCGGGGTCGTAGAAGATGGTCTCGTGATCGAGGCCGATGAACCTGCCGCTGGCATCGAGCGCCGGCTTGAACGTTTCCACGGTTTCCATCTTGTCGCTCGTATCGAACATGGCGTGCGTCAACGTCCAGGCTTGAGTATTCGCTGTCCACGTGACCAGCGTGGTTCGGTCCCAGAACCCCACGGTCTCTCCATACCACTGTGGGACCTTCTGCACGTGCTGCTTGCCGATCAGCACCTGACGCAGGAAGTTATCTGCGATCCCGGATAGCAACTGCACCTGCCAGGTGGTCATCGTGAGTTGGAAGTTTCCCGCGCTCGACGGTTGCGCCCACCAGCGGATGAATCCTTCGGGGTAACAAAACGACGCGTTCCACTGTGGGGCATTCGTGACGGCCTCATGGTAGATGGTTTGCACCATGCGCTTCTGATACTCCGGGGTGAGCAAAGACAGGACCGTTGGAGCCTGGGTCACGCCCCAGATCCATTCGGACCCGTGGTCCGCCTGCGTGTCCCGTCGGTAGTATCCATCCCAGTCGGGGACAGTCGCCTTCGTGTAGACGGTTGGACCGCCCTTCGCCTTGGCCTGGGCCAGCAGCGCCTCGTAGTGCTCCTTTGCCGTCTTGTACGGGTAGGGGCTCAGGATCCGCTCCCGCGGCCAATCGTCGGTGCAATCGCCCCAGGAGGCCGACTCGGGGGGCTTGGGGCCGATGCGCTGCCCATCCCACATCGAGTACAGCTGGCGCGGATTGTTGCAGCGGTAATAGCGCTCATCGAGCCAGTTCGCCCGATCCTTGTAGAAGTTCTTCGACGAGAACAGATCGACGGGCAACGGCTCGACGCCGGAGGGAGGACCCTGGATCACCGGCGGCGCGCCGCGTCCACGTCCGCCTCCCGGGACACCCGGCGGCACGGCGCCGCGACCACCCTGCGCGGGGGGAGCGGGGTTGGCTTGCGCGAAGACGCCGGTCGAGACGGGATCGACCCTGGTCCACGCCGTGAAGGCGACCACGGACGCGGACGTGAACAGAGCCAGCAACCACTTCGCTCTCATGGGCCTCTCCTCGCAGGTGTTCGCTACTGGCCCGCGATCATACCTTGGCGAACCATCGGAGGCGACGTTCCGACGTCGATGCTCGCCTTCCGCGTCTCTCTGAGGGCCGGCACCTGCTCACGGCGACGTCCGGTCTTCTCGCCGGTTCGAGGGGCTGAAGCAGCGCGAAGCCGTGAGGTGAAAGCTGATAGGATCCACGCATTCCTCAAGCTCACATTCGGATTGTCGGCGTCTTGCTGCTTGTCACCGCCAGCGGGGTCCCCGACGCGCGGAATTTGCGCGGCGCGGCGGCCGCCGTCGCTCCGGCCCGATTCGTCCGCTACGGCGAAGCCCGGCCGATCCTGACCGAGTTGGCGGGCAGGCTTCCCCCCGAACTCAACACGCTCACCCCGGCGCAGATGGAAGGGGCATGGCCGGGCTGGATCGAGCGCCACGATCGCGACGTCCGCGCGCGGCTCGATCAGGGCGACGAAGACACCATCGTCAACTGGATGCTGTTCGGTACCTCGTTTACGTCGAGACCACGCGCCGTGCTCGGCGCAGTCGAATCGGGCGCGGCCGGGGATCAAGAGTTGGTGTTGCGCCGGACAATCGAGCTCATCTCGGCCCGCCTCGAGGATCTCCTGCAGGCGCTGGCCGCCCCGGGCAACGACGAGCGCCGGCTGTTCGCCCGCGCCCTCCTACAGCGAAAAGGGCTTCGCTTCGCGACCGTGGCGGACCGGGACGCTGCACGAGAGTATCTGCTCGCGGCGGTCATCCGCGTGGCAGGCGAGCAGGACCAGATCGATCAGGAACTTGGCGCGACGAGCGGCGGCGAACCCATCGGCGAGTTCGTGCGTCGGTCCCGGCTGTTCCGCACGCGCGGCCTGTCGCTCGACACGTCGCTCGTGCCCAACTATTCGGTCGAGCAGGCGCTCGCGGCGATGAAGGCGCGTGGGCTCGTCAGACCGGGCGCCGTCAGACGTGTGGCAGTCGTCGGTCCCGGACTCGACTTTGCGGACAAGGACGTCGGCTTCGACTTCTATCCTCAACAGACGCTCCAGCCCTTTGCCGTGCTTGATTCGCTCAAGCGGCTGGGTCTTGCGCCCTCGTCCACCGACCCGGAGATCGTGCTGCTCGATATCAGCCCGCGGATCATCGATCACGTGACGCAGGCCCGTGCACGGGCCGAGAAAGACGTCGGCTACACGCTCAACCTGCCGCTGCCCAGGAGTACGGCGTGGCTCCCCGAGGTTCGCACGTACTGGCAGACGTTCGGCGATCGCATTGGCGCGCCCGTCCCTCCGCCAGCGGCGAAGGCGGTTGCGGAACTGGCCGAGTTGCGGGCGGTCCGTGCGCGGCCGTCTGCCGTTCAGCGGATGTCGGTGCTGAACCTGAACATCGTGACCGACCGGCTCGACGGAGAAGCGTTCGATCTCGTGATTGCCACCAACGTCTTCATCTACTACGACGTGCTCGACCAGGCGCTGGCGATGTCCAACGTCGAAGCCATGCTGAAGCCCGGCGCGTTTCTGCTGGCGAACGTCTCGGCGCTGAATCTGACGTCGGTCACGATTCGCCCGGTCGACACCACGACGACCCTCTACGCGCGCGCCCGCGACACCAACGAGAACATCTTTGATTTCATCGTCTGGTACAAAGCGCGCGGAGACTGAGCTGAGGGCGTGGCCCCGTTGGAGTCAGCCAGCAGAGGGTTGATAGTATCAGTCGCATGGTCGGCGCTTGGTCATCCGGCGAGGTGAGGAGATACGCGACGGGCCTTCTGGCGGTTGCGCTCTTTGCCGCCTCGTGTTCCGGTCGGCCCTCGACCGGCGGGGCCGGGCGCGAGATCGCAGCCGGGGAATGGTTTACCGACCGCGCCAGTGAATCCGGACTCGACTTCGTGCACTTCAACGGCATGACGGGCGCGTTCCGTTTTCCCGAAGTCATCCCGCCCGGCGTCGCGGTCGTCGACGTTGACGGCGACGGCGATCTCGATGTGTTCGTGACGCAGGGTCGGATGCTCGGAAAGGCGCCGCTCAGCGAGGCGCTGCACCCACCGCAAGTCCCCCTGGCGAGCCGCCTGTACCGCAACGACCTCGAGGTCCACGCGGACGGCACGCGAACGCTGCGCTTCACAGACGTCACAGGTGCCAGCGGTCTCGTGGTTCACGGGTACGCCATGGGCGTCGCAACCGGCGACTTCAACAACGACGGCTGCGTCGACCTGTACGTGACCAACCTCGACCTGAGCCAGCTGTTCCGCAACGACTGCGACGGAACCTTCACCGACGTGTCGAAGGCCAGTGGTGCCGAGGATCGCGGCTGGAGCGTCTCGGCGGCGTTCGTTGATTACGACCGGGACGGGTGGCTCGATCTATTCGTCGGGAATTACGTCTACTACGATGTCGAGGAGGACAAGCCCTGCCTTCATCCGATCGGCAGCCTCCAGGACTACTGTCCACCCAGCGTGTACCGCCCGCAGCCAGACCACCTCTATCACAACGACCGCGATGGAACGTTCACCGACGTCACCGCCGCCGCGGGCATGGGGCGCGAGTTCGGCCCGACGCTCGGCGTCTCGACGGCCGACTTCGATGGCGACGGCTGGATCGACATCTTCGTCGCCAACGACGGCGAGCCGAACCAGCTGTGGATCAACCAGCACGACGGCACCTTCAGGAATGCGGCGCTCGTCGCGGGCGCGGCGCTCGGCGCTGACGGTGAAGCCAAAGGCAGCATGGGCGTCGACGCGGGTGATTTCGACCATGACGGCGACGAAGACCTGTTCATCACGGAGCTCGCCCGTGAAGGACACGATCTCCACGTGAACGACGGGTCCGGCATCTTCGACGAGCGGGCCGCCCGTGCGGGCATCAGGCTGCCAAGCCTGCCGTATACCGGCTTCGGCACCTCCTGGTTCGACTTCGATAATGATGGCTGGCTGGACATCCTCACCGTCAACGGAGCGGTCAGGCATACGGCCGAAGCCCTCACGCGGCGCGAGACGTTTTCACTGCAGCAACCCAAGCAGTTGTTCCGCAATCTTGGCAACGGGCAATTCGCCGACGTCACCGAACGGGCCGGCGCCGCCTTGAGGGTTCCCGACGTCAGCCGCGGCGCCGCGTTCGGCGACGTCGACAACGACGGCGACACCGACGTCGTAGTAGCGAACGACAGCGGACCGATCCGGTTGCTCATCAACAACGTCGGCAACCGGAGACATTGGGTAGGTGTGAGAGTGGTTGGGCGCCGCCGCCCTTCGGCGAACTCAGGGTCACCGCGAGCCGAACCGAGCGGTGAGCGTACCGAGGGGCGCGACATCGTTGGTGCGCGGGTGGGTGTGACTCGAGCGGCCGGCCCCACGCTCTGGCGTCGGGCCAGAGCGGATGGCAGTTACGCGTCCGCCAACGATCCGAGAGTGCTCGTCGGCCTCGGCGACACGGCGGACATTGGCACGATCCGCGTCGAATGGCCCGACGGGAACGCCGACGAATGGACCGATGTGCCTGTCGACAGGTACACGACGCTGAAAGAAGGCGACGGCCGGTGAGAGCCTCGATCGTGGTCAGCGTGGTGGTGCTCGTCGCCGGCAGCTGCACCTCGAGGAACGAGCCAAAGACCGACGATCGCGCGGCCCTGCACGTCGTGACGCTGCCGGATCTGTCGCGTGTCGAGGAATCGGTCCAGACCCAGCTCGACGAGCGCTACGCGGCCCTGACCGCGACCGAGGAAGGCCTCAAGGCTCAGGGCTCAGGGCTCAGGGCTCAGGAAGCACGCGCCGCCGACCTCGGTACTGAATACGGTGAGATGGGCATGCTGCTCATGGCGGCCGGATTCCGCGGTCCGGCGGAGGCCGCGCTCCTCAACGCGCAGGCGCTCGCACCGGGCGACATGCGCTGGCCCTACTATCTCGGGCATTTGTACAGGACGGCAGGGGACATCCCGAATGCAGTGGCCGCCTTCGAGCGAGCGCTGCGGTCGGCGCCGAGCGACGTACCGACGATGATTTGGCTCGCAGAGGCGGCTCTTGACCAGGGACGACCGGACGCCGCCGAGGCGCTCTTCAACCAAGCGCTGTCGCAACAGCCTGGCTCGGCGGCGGCGCACTATGGCCTCGGACGCTCGGCGCTGGCCCAGCAGGATTACGTTCGGGCCGCGCAGAGTCTCGAGCAGGCGCTGGCGCTCGACGCCAAGGCGTCGGTCATCCACTATTCGCTGGCGATGGCCTACCGGGGCCTGGGCGACCGTCAACGGGCCGAAGCGCACCTTCAGCAACGCGGCACCCTGCAGATTCAGCCCGATCCGTTGAGGAAGGCGCTCGACGAGCTGCTCCACAGCGCCCTGACGTACGAAAGAAACGCCGACGTGGCTGGCAACCGAGGCGAGTGGGCCGCCGCCGCCGACTATCTCAAGAAGGCCGTGGCGTTGGCCCCGACGCGGGCGTCGCCGCGTCACAAGTTGGGCACGGCGCTGTTCTACCTGGGTGATCGGCGCGGCGCGTTCGACCAGTTTCTGGAGGCCGTGCGGCTGTCGCCGACCTTTGCGGCGGCGCACTACGCCCTCGGCGTGCTGCACGAGGAGGCCGGCGAACATCAGCAGGCGATCCAGTCCTTCTCGGCTGCGGTCAAGTCCGAGCCCGTCCATGTCGACGCGCGTCTCGGGCTGGCCGATGCGTTGCGCCGAAGTGGACGGCTCGAACCATCGCTGTCCGAGTACGAGCGCATCCTCACGATTGATCCGGGCCTCGTCAGGGCGCGTTTCGGCTACGCGGCGGCGCTCATCCGCCTGACCCGATATCAGGAGGCCAGCGGTTGGTTGGCCGAGGCGATGGAGCTCCATCCGAATGAGCTGGCATTCGCGCGCACGGCCGCTCGCCTGCTCGCCGCCGTGCCCGACAATCGCGTTCGTGACGGCCGTCGCGCGCTGTCGATCGCGCAGACGCTCCTCGGCCGACAGCCGAGGACGATCGAGCTGGCCGAGACGATGGCGATGGCATCGGCCGAGGTGGGCCAGTACAACGACGCGGTGCGGTGGCAGCGTGAAGCCGTCGAGGCCGCAGAGCGCACGGGCCGGCGCGATGCCGTGGAGCGGCTCGCCGACAACCTCGAGCGGTACCTGGGCGGTCGACCCTGCCGCACGCCGTGGCGAGCCAACGAACCCATCGAGTTCTAATCAAAGACGCGTAATTGTTTTGAATCTTGCATTACAGTCTTCCATGTAGACATGAGCGTTAGAGCGAACCGCGCGGTCTGGCTGGTGATCCTCGGCGCCCTGGCAGCGTCCGGGATTCGATCCCACACCCACCAAATCGCTGGCGGACCCGCACAAGTCACCCTGCCTGATGCCGTGACTCTGCGAGTCATCGTCGTCGACTCGGCACAAGAAGCGCAGCGTCTTGTCGCCCGGCTGAATGGCGGCGAGGATTTCATCGCCCTGGCCCAGGCCGAATCGATCGATCCGACCGCGGACGCAGGCGGCCTCCTGGGCAAGGTGACGCTGTCGACGCTGCCGCCTGTGCTCAAAGACGCCCTCGTGGGCGTCGGCCCTGGGCGGCTGAGTGCGGTGGTCCAGATTCCCACTGGATTTGCCATCCTGAAGGTGGTCGACGACGCCGATCCCGCCAACATTAACATGAACGCCGCAAGTTCCACCACGCTCGCGACAGTAGCGAGCGTGAAATACGTGATCGACGTGAGTGGGCTCGTGGAAGCGGAGGCAGCCCTGCAAGCGTTCCCCAAGCCGGCCGACTGGGACCAGAATCCGAGCGCGATCTGCCAGGTACGTCGCCAGTCGTTGGCCTCGTCACAACGGTCGCTCGAAGATTTCCTGTCGCGAGACCAGGCGGGCGTCCGCGCCGTGCGACCGCCCTTCGACGTCATGCAGGCCCACTTCGCCCTGGCGCAGCTCCATGCCTATCACGGCCGGATGGATCGCGCGCTCGACGAGTATCGAGCGGCCCACGAAGTGGCCCGTGCCGGCGTGCCCGCTGCAGCACTGCGGATGGAGGAAGCGCTGGGCATCGCACACCTGCACAAGTCCGGATTGGAGAACGGCGTCCGTCGCGCGCCCGGCGATATCTGCCTGTTTCCGCCCTTCGACCCTTCGACCCTTCGAGACCCTCAGGGTCGCCCCGAGCAAGGTCGAGGGGCGTTACCGAAGGGTCAGTCGTACGCAACGACCGCAGACTCGGAACGAGCCATCGAGCACTTCCTGACGTTCCTGAAGGAGCAGCCCGACGACCTCGAGGTGCGCTGGCTTCTCAATCTCGCGTACATGACCACGGGGCGGTATCCGGCCAAGGTTCCGCCGGCCTATCTGATTCCGCCGGCCGCGTTCGCGTCGACCGAAGACGTCGGGCGTTTCCGCGATGTCGCTCCGCAAGCCGGTCTGGGTGTCGTTGCGACGGCGGGAGGCGTCATCGTCGACGATTTCGCCGGCACCGGGCGCTTCGATGTCGTCACCTCCAACTTCGACAGTTGCGGCCCGATGCACTACTTTCGCAACAATGGAGACGGCACGTTCACCGAACGGACGTCCGCAGCCGGGCTCGACGGCCAGGTGGGCGGGCTGAACATGATTCAGGCTGATTACGACAACGACGGCTGCAAGGACATCCTGGTGCTGCGCGGTGGGTGGCAAGTGCCCCAGCGCAATTCGCTGCTGCGGAACAATTGCGACGGCACCTTCGCCGATGTGACCGGTGCAAGCGGGCTGGCAACGCCGGCGACGAGCACGCAGACCGCGGCGTGGGCGGATATCAACAACGATGGACGGCTCGACCTGTTCGTCGGCAACGAGAATCGCGCCTCGCAGTTGTTCCTGAACAAGGGCGGAAGTGCCTTTGAAGATATCGCTGAGGCTGCCGGAGTCGATGGCGTCGCGTTCACCAAGGGTGTGAGCGCGATGGACTACGACAACGACGGGTTCACGGACTTCTACGTCTCGAATTTCAACGGGAGCAACTTTCTGTATCGGAATAATCGTGACAACACGTTCACCGAGACGGCGCGGGCGGCCGGCGTGCCCGGGCCAGGCTTCGGCTTCGGGACCTGGTTCTTCGACTACGACAATGACGGATGGGCGGATCTGTTCGCGACGAGCTACTCCACCTCGGTCGACGAATCGGCTCGTACCTACCTCGGTCTCCCCTTCAACGCGCCGAGGCTGAAGCTCTACAAGAACCTGCGAGACGGGAGCTTCCGGGACGTCACGACCGAAGTCGGCCTCGACAAGGTGTACATGCCCATGGGTGCGAATTTCGGGGACATCGACAACGACGGCTTTCTCGACATCTATCTCGGCACCGGAAATCCGTCCTACGCGTCGTTGCTTCCCAACGTGCTCCTTCGCAACAAGGACGGGAAGTCGTTCGTGGACGTCACCGCTTCCTCTGGCACCGGCGAGCTGCACAAGGGGCACGGTATCGCCTTTGCCGATCTGGATGGGGACGGCGACGAGGAGATCGTCGCCGAGATCGGCGGCGCCACGCCAGGAGACAGTCACCCCCTGCGTCTATTCGAGAATCCCGGTCATGGAAACGACTGGATTAACCTGAGGCTTCTCGGTGTCGCGACAAACCGGTCGGCGATCGGCGCTCGAATCACGCTGAGGGTTGAGAACGCGGGGCGCGGAATCCGCTCGATCCATCGTTCCGTGGGTAACGGCGGATCGTTCGGCGCGTCGCCCCTGGAGCAGCACATCGGCCTGGGCAAGTCGGCGCGGATCGTCGACCTCGAAATCTGGTGGCCTGGCAGCAACACCCGTCAGCGCGTCGCGGGCCTCGTGAAGAATCAATCCGTCGAAATCATGGAGCTGACGCGCAGCTACACCACGATCGAGCGGCGTCCGAACTCGTTGGGGGGCACGAGGAAGGCTGAATGAGACGGCTTCTCCCATTCACCGCGCTGCTGTGTCTGGCGGCCCAGTGGTCCGTGGCGGCACAGGAATACCCCGTGACCGGCATGGTGCTGGAAGTCGATCGCTCGCGGAACACCTTCACGGCGTCGATTCAGGAGATCGGTGGGTTGATGCCTGCGATGGCCATGCCGTTCGAGGTCGGTGGGCCGAAGGACCTCGACGGTTTGATACCAGGAGCTGCCGTCGAATTCACGCTCGTCGTCGGTCCGACGTCATCACGCGCCGAGCGGATTCGTATCGTTCGGTACCAGAGCGTGGAGCAGGATCCTCTGGCGGCCAACCGTCTGAAGCTATTGACGCGGCTCGCGGGTGCGGCTCCGCCAGAAGGGCTAGCCACTGGAGAAACCGTGCCTGATTTCAGGCTGATCGACCAGAAGCGCAGGACAGTCGCGCTCTCCGACCTGCGCGGGAAGGTCGTCGCGATCAACTTCATCTACACCAGTTGTGCGTTGCCGGACTTCTGCCTGCGCATTGCCAACAACTTTGGCGTCCTCCAAAGACGCTTCAAAGCCCAGCTCGGCCGCGACCTCGTGCTGCTGACGGTCACGTTCGACCCGGCCCGTGACACGCCGGACGTGCTTGCGCAGTATGCCGGCCGGTGGAACGCCGATCCGGCCGCCTGGCACTTCCTCACTGGGCCTGTCGATGACGTGCGGCGCGTCTGTCACCTGTTTGGGGTGGATTTCTTTCCGGATGAAGGTCTGATGAACCACTCGCTCCACACCGCGATCCTCGACCGGCAGGGGACACTGGTTGCCAATATCGAAGGGAACCGGTTCACCGCCCGTCAACTCGGCGACCTGGCGGAGGCTGTCCTCGCCGGGAAAGAGCGGCGCCTTCACTAGATCGCCCGGTCGGTGACCGAGTCCCCAGAAGTGGCTGATTCCTGTAAGTAGCCTCAAACACGACACTTCACCTGACGATTCGTCTTGACATCCTTCCGTTAGAGGACTAGTGTGCCCGACTTAGAGGAACTGGCCTTTCGATAGAGGGAGTGCCCTCACGACAACAGGAGGAAGACAGCAATGTTGAAGTTGATCCAGCGATTCTCGGGGCCCCTGCTGGCCGTGCTGGTTTCGTCGCTCTTACCATCAGCGGTCTACGCGCAAGCTGCAATCACCGGGGTTGTCAGGGACGCCTCGGGCGGCGTATTACCGGGCGCGACCGTGGAAGCCGCCAGTCCCGTGCTGATTGAAAAGGTCCGGTCGGTCGTCACCGACGCCGCCGGCCAGTACCGCATCGTCGACCTGCGGCCCGGCGCCTATTCGGTGACGTTCTCGCTGCCAGGTTTCGCCACCATCAAGCGCGAAGGCATCGAGCTGGCGGGCACCTTCGTGGCGACGGTCAACGCCGACCTGCGGGTTGGCGCGCTCGAGGAAACGATCACGGTGACCGGCGAGACGCCGATCGTCGACGTGCAGAGCACGCGGTCGCAGGCGGTCATCGACCGGGACGTGCTCACCGCGATTCCCTCCTCGCGGAACATCGCCGGCATTCAGGCGATCATCCCCGGCATGTCCGCGAACGGAGATGACGGCGGCATCAATGGGACCATGCAGGGGGGGGCCGCGAGTATCCACGGCGGGCGCGCGAACGATTCGCGGATCTACGCCGATGGTATCAACATGGGTTGGGCCGGCAGCAGCGGTGGCGGCGGGCAGATGCCGCAAGTGGCCGCTGCGCAGGAAATCGTGATGACCGTGTCGGGCGGGCTCGCCGAAGCCGAGACGAGCGGCGTGGTCTTCAACGCCATCCCGCGCGATGGGTCGAACACCTTCAGCGGCCAGTTCAACTACAGCGGGTCGAGCGGTGGGCTGCAGGGCAGCAACTACACGCAGGCGCTCAAGGATGCAGGACTGCGGGCCCCGTTCGAGCTCCGCAAGGTGTACGACGTCAGTGGCATGTACGGCGGCCGGATTCTGCGGGACAAGCTGTGGTTCTACACGGTCTACCGCCAGGTCGGGGGGGAGAGAACAGTGCCGGGCATGTTCATGAACAAGAACGCCGGCAACCCGAATGCCTGGACGGTGGACTTCGACAGATCCAAGCAGGCGTTCAACAACAACCTGGAGCGCCAGGCGACGGTTCGGCTGACGTGGCAGGCGACGCCGCGCAACAAGTTCAATTTCCACTGGGCCGAGCAGTACAACGACGCAAACTACGGCCTGGGAGGAGGCACGGCGACGGTGACACCGGAAGCGTCGAGCCGCGTGCTCTACATCCCGTCGCGTCAACCGAACGCGAGTTGGCAGTCGCCGATCTCGGGCCGGTTGCTGGCCGAGGCCGGCTGGGGCATGTATCAAGCGCGCTACCGCTTCGGTCCGCGCAACGACGGTACCGACTCACGGCTGATGATCCAGCAGTTGGAGCAAATCGGCGAGATCCCGAACTTGATCTCGCGGTTGCCCCGCGCCCCCGGGCAAGGCGGATTCACGCATTCGCTCATCGGGAACCTGGCCAGCCTGCGGGCGTCGCTGACGTATGTCACCGGCGCGCACAACATGAAGTTCGGCTACCAGGGCGGGTTCGGCAATCCGTCCCAGACCTACCAGAACTACACCCAGGTGGTGCAGATTCGAACGAGAGGCGGCGTGCCGAACCAGTTGACGCAGACCCTCTCTGTCGGGCCCGACACCAAGTACGTCCGTAATCTCATCCCGACCAATTTCTACGCGCAGGACCAGTGGACGCTCAGCCGGCTGACCCTGCAGGGCGGCGTGCGGTACGACTCGCTGATCTCGACCTATCCCGACCAGCGCATTGGCGGCCCTGGCTGGCCGTACGCCCCGGTAGAGCTCTTCTTCCCGAGCCGGTCGACACCCGGATATGAATGGAAGGACCTCACGCCCAGGGTGGGCGTGGCTTACGACGTGTTCGGGAATGGGAAGACAGCCGTCAAGTTCAACCTGGGCAAGTATCTGGAAGCCATCACGGCGAGCAACAACGACCTGGACATGAACCCGCTGATTCGCACGGCGACGACGACGACACGCACGTGGACCGACACTGATAA
>Ga0209640_10002700_pt1 | contig 15460 bp, 16 predicted proteins | sample RifCSP10_1_FD_184018 | JGI IMG/M metagenome (GOLD analysis project Ga0209640, IMG submission 184018) | Soil microbial communities from Rifle, Colorado - Rifle CSP2_sed 10_1 (SPAdes) (version 2) | ecosystem: Environmental > Terrestrial > Deep subsurface > Rock core/Sediment | place: Rifle...
GATCGCCTCGGCCAGGGTGATGCGCCTGACGGTCGCACCCCGGTTGGCTCGGCGTTCGATCAGGCCTTCATTCTCGAGGGCCACGAGCGCCGAGCGGACGCTCGCTCGCCCGCAGGCGTAGCGCTCGGCGAGCTCGATCTCGACGAGGCGCTCGCCCGGGGCGAGGTGCCCGGCCAGGATGTCCTGTCGCAGCGTGTCGGTGACTCGGTTGAGTGATGCCATGGGTCGTCCCTCGTCGCTAGGCCATCCCACCAGGATTGTCGACAATTATCGCCCCTACCTGGGAAGTCCGGAAAGACCTGTGGCTTGGCCTCCCATCCCGTCGACATGAACGGCTCGAAAGATTGTCTGCAAAACTGTTGACAATCAGGGAGCGCGCGGTCTAGGCTCAAAAGCGTCCAAGGCGCACGAGGGGTGCACAGGGTCTCGATGGCCCGTTACCGAGGGGGAGAGCGATGAGCCTGAGGAAGAGCTTGCTCTCGAATCTGTCGTTGGGGCTTTTGTTCGGCTTGGCCGCGCTCTGGGCGGCACCGGCCCACCCGGAGGCCGGCCGTTCGGGCCAGGAGGCGCAGGAGAAGCCTCCGAGCGAGAAGGCCCAAGCGAAACCAGCGGAGGGCCCGAGCCAGGAGGAGGCCAAGGAGAAGGACGCGGGGCAAGGCGTCCTGGAGGAGATCATGGTGACGGCGCGGCGCGTCGAGGAGCGCCTGCAGGACACGCCCATCTCGGTGGCGGCCTTCACGGCCGACGACCTCGACCAGCACCAGGCCTTCACGACGGACCTCCTCGACCAGCTCACGCCCAACCTGCAGTTCACCAGCAACAGCGTCCTGTCCGGCAACAACTCCGCTTCCACGATCGTCATCCGCGGCATCGGCCAGATCGACCCGACCTCCTCGGTCGATCCCGGGGTGGGCCTCTACATCGACGAGGTGTACTTCGGGCAGTCGATCGGCGGCAGCATGGAGTTCCGCGACGTGAAGTCCGTGCAAGTGCTGCGCGGCCCGCAGGGGACGCTCTTCGGCCGCAACTCGGTCGGCGGCTCGATCCTGCTGACGACCAACGAGCCCGGCGACGAGTTCGGCGGCTCCTTCCGCGCCGGCTACGGCTCCGACAACCTCGTCGACGGCTTCCTCGCGCTGGACGTGCCCGTCTCGGACCGCTTCAAGTCGCGCTTCACGGCGGGCGTGCGCAAGCGGGACGGCTACGTGCTCCGAGTGCAGACGGGGGAGGACCTGGGCGACAGCGACACCTTCACCGGGACCGCCAAGTTCCTCTGGACGCCCACCAGCACCTTCGATGCGCGCCTGGTCTTCGACTACACGCGCAACGACGAGAACGGCAATCCCTTCGTGTTCGCCGCGATCACCGAGGCGGCCACCTTCCCGCGCGTGGCGAGCGCCGACGCGGGGTGCCCGGGGTTCGTCTTCCCGATCTCCGGGCCCGTGCCGCCGATCCCCGACGACCGCTGCGCCAACGACCTGCAGGCCAAGGGACCCTTCAGCAACAACGGAACCTACCCGCTCGAGAGCAAGCTCGACAACTGGGGCACGTCCCTGCGCCTGACCTTCCGCCCCAACGACAGGATCACGCTCAAGTCCATCAGCTCGTACCGCAGCCTGGAATGGACGGGGATCCGCGACGCCGACAACACCCCGCTGACCATCCTGCACACCGACTACGACAGCGACGGGGAGCAATGGAGCCAGGAGCTGCAGCTGCAGTACTCCTCGGCCAAGCTCAAGGGCAGCGTGGGCCTCTACTACCTCAACGAAGACACCACGGACATCGTCTACGTCCAGCTCAACGACCCGGCCCCCGGCATCCAGGAGGACAGCGACAACAACATCACCCAGAACAGCAGCTGGGCCGTGTTCTCCCAGTGGACCTACGACTTCGCGCCCAAGCTCTCGCTGACCCTGGGCGGGCGCTACACCGAGGACACCAAGGGCTCGACGCCGGACCAGTTCAACTACGCCAACCGATCCAACAAGTATCTGCCCGTGCAGCTGTACCAGGCGACCTTCGACGCCTTCACCTTCTCGGGTACGGTCAGCAGCCGCTGGAACGAGAAGGTCATGACCTACCTCAGCTACGCGGAAGGCTTCAAGGGCGGCGGCTGGAACAGCCACTTCAACACCTGCCAGGTCCTGGACCCCTGCGCCAACAGCCTGTCGGGTCCCCCGCTGGCCAACGCCATCGCCGCCGCCGCCGTGTTTCCCCGGGTGCACCAGTTCGGGCCCGAGGAGGCCCAGACCATTGAGCTCGGCGTCAAGGCCGACCTGGCCGACGGCCGCCTGCGCCTCAACGGCGCAGCCTTCACGACCGACTACACCGACCTTCAGTTCACCTACCGCTCGGGCGTCGCGCCGTACCTGGCGAACGCCGGCAAGGCCGGCATCGACGGCTTCGAGCTGGAGGCGACCTGGGCGCCGACTTCCAGGTGGCTGATCAACGCCGGCTTCGGCTACCTCGACTCGAGCGTCGACGAGCTGGAGGAGATCGCCGGGACCGCCATCGGCGTGGCGGTCGGCAACGTGCTGCCCTTCGCCCCCGAGCGGCAGGCCAACCTGGGGATCAGCTACCGGGCCCCGGTGGGCGGCCGCTACACGCTCGCGCCCCGCGTGAACCTCTACCACCAGAGCGAGACCTTCTTCGACGCCAACAACACCGTCGAGATCGCGCAGACCGAGCCCTACACCGTGCTGAACGCGTCGTTGGAGTTCGCGCCCACGAACGGCAAGTGGCGTCTTTCGGCCGGCGTGAGCAACCTGACGGACGAGCTCTACGCGACCGGCGGCAACTCGTCCCTCACGACCGGCGCCGGCTACGCGGAGATCGCCTACGCGCGTCCGCGGGAGTTCTTCGTCAGCCTGAGTGTCGGGTTCTGAATGCCCGTGGCCGGTACCGTGGAGCGCTCGACGCGCGGCTCTCCCGCCGGAGGCTCTGCAACCTGAGCGGGCTCGGGCGGCCCGCCCCTTCCGGCCGCTTCGCCCGTTCACCGGAACCGCCGTCGCGAGCTCGGCCGTAGAATGAAGCTCGAGCTTCATGCTCGAAGTGGGGATTGCCGTTCAGACGAGAGGGACCAGGTGCATGTTGCGTAGGATTCGAATCCTCGTGGGCACGGTCCTGGCCGCCGTGGTGATGGGCGGACCGGACGGCGTCGCGGCCCAGCAGGTCAAGGACGCGCGGGAGGCGGCGGCGCGCAACCAGGAGGCGGCGCGCAGGTCCCAGGAGCAGATCGACACGGTGGTCGACGCGACCCGCAGCCTCGAGCGCCAGTACAGCGCGGTCGTCAAGGAGCTGGAGGGCCTCGACGTCTACAACGTCCTGCTGCAGAGGCAGATCGCCAACCAGTCCCAGGAGCTTGCGGACCTCCAGAGCTCGATCGGCCAGGTGACGGTGATCGAGCGGCAGGTCGTGCCGCTGATGGCCCAGATGGTCGAGGGCTTGAAGCGGTTCGTGGAAGCGGACCTGCCGTTCCTGCTCCCGGAACGCCGGAAGCGGGCGGCGTTCCTGGAGACGCTCCTGGAGCGCTCGGACGTCACGGTGGCCGAGAAGTTCCGGCGGGTGCTCGAGGCATTCGAGATCGAGAACGACTACGGCCGCACCGTCGAGAGCTACCGGGATTCGCTCGAGCTCGACGGCGCCACCCGCGAGGTCGACCTCCTGCGGATCGGACGCCTGGCCCTGCTCTACCTGAGCGTGGACGGCGGCCGGTACGGTGAGTGGAATCGCGAGCAGAAGACCTGGTCGCCCCTGCCGGGCGGCTATCGCAGCCAGATCCGGGAGGGCATCCGGATCGCCCAGCGGCAGGTGGCGCCCAACCTGTTGCTGCTGCCGATCAGCGCCCCGGGGGCGGCCCAGTGACCCGGTGCCGGACGGCGGCGCTCGTGCTCCTGGGCGCCTTGGCGAGCCTGCCGGCCGGGGCGCAGGAGGGCGGCGAGAAGGCCCTGTCGCTGGACGAGGTGCTGGCCCTGGTGCAGCAGGGCCGGGTGCGGGACGCGGGCGAGCACCAGAAGCGCATGCAGCGCTTCGCAGCAGCCCGGGACCAGCAGCAGAGCCTGCTGCGCGAGGCCCAGCAGCGCAAGCAGCAGGCCGAGCGCCGCAGCGCCGAGCTGGAGCGCAGCTTCGAGCAGAACGAGGCGCGCACCACGGAGCTGCGGGCGACCCTCGACGCGCGCCTCGGCTCGCTGAAGGAGATGTACGGAGTGCTCCAGCAGGTCACCGGGGACACCCAGAGCCTGTTCGTCAACTCCGTCATCAGCGCCCAGTTTCCCGACCGCAATGCCTTCCTGCTCGAGCTGCTGGAGAAGGCCGGGTCAACCTCGAAGCTGGCCTCCATCGAGGACATCGAGCGCCTGTGGTTCGAGCTGCAGCGTGAGATGACCGAATCCGGCAAGGTCGTGCGCTTCAAGGCCGAGGTGGTCACGGCCGAGGGCGAGCAGATCGAGAAGGAGATCGTACGCGTCGGCTCGTTCAACGTCGTCGCCGACGGCAAGTACCTGCAGTACACGCCGGAGACCGGCCACCTGCTGGAGCTTCCACGCCAGCCCCAGAGCCGCTTCGTCGAGACGACCCATGACCTCGTGGCGGCCCGCTCGGGGACGGTCAAGTTCGGCATCGATCCCTCCCGCGGCTCGATCCTCGCGCTGCTGGTCCAGGCGCCCAGCCTGGCTGAGCGCATCGACCAGGGCGGCCTCATCGGCTACTTGATCCTCGCGCTCGGAGGCCTCTCGCTGGTGATCGCCGCCGAGCGGCTGGCGGTGCTGGGCCTGGCCAGCCGCAAGGTCGACCAGCAGTTGAAGAGTGACGTGCTGCGGCCCGACAACCCCCTGGGCAGGGTGCTGCTGGTGGCGCAGAAGCACGCCCGGGCCGACCTCGAAACCCTCGAGCTGAAGATGGGCGAGGCCATCCTGACCGAGGCCCCCAAGCTCAGCCGCGCGCTGCTGTTCCTGAAGATCATCTCGGTGGTCGCCCCGCTGATGGGCCTGCTGGGAACCGTCACCGGGATGATCACCACCTTCCAGGCCATCACGCTGTTCGGGACCGGCGATCCCAAGCTGATGGCCGGCGGGATCTCCCAAGCCCTGGTGACGACCGTGGAGGGCTTGGCGGTCGCGATTCCGACCGTGTTGCTCCACACGATCGTTTCGGGCCGCAGCAAGCGGATCATCCACGTGCTGGAAGAGCAGAGCGCCGGGATCGTGGCCGAGCACGCCGAGAAGGCGTCCGCCCGAGCCTCCTAGGGGAGACCGCGCGTGTATCGAATACTCGACTGGTACGCGGCCGTCAGGGACTTCGTCGAGCTGGGCGGGCCCGTCATGCTGCTGATCGGGCCAATAACCCTGCTGATGTGGCTGCTGGTGTTCGAGCGCGTCAGCTACTTCCGGGGCAGCCACCGCCGCCTGATGCGGGACGTCATCGACGGCTGGCGGCGACGATCCGACCGCCGCTCCTGGCACGCCCGCCAGATCCGCGAGGCGCTGGTCTCGCGGGTGACCCTCAGCGTCGACGACCACCAGCCGCTGCTCAAGACACTCGTCGCGCTGTGCCCGCTCTTGGGCCTGCTCGGGACGGTGACCGGCATGGTCGAGGTCTTCGACGTGATGGCCTTCTCCGGCAGCGGCAACGCCCGCTCCATGGCGGCGGGGGTGTCCAAGGCCACGGTGCCCACCATGGCCGGCATGGTGGCCGCGCTGTCCGGCGTCTTCGCTGTCACGCTCTTGTCGCGTTTCGCCCGCCGCGAGGTGGAGCACCTGCGCGCCGAGCTGACGACCGAGGTCTAGATGCGCAGGCGGCTGTCGTACTTGAACCAGGCCGACGACGAGCTGGAGATCAACATCACCCCGATGCTCGACGTGGTCTTCATCATGCTGATCTTCTTCATCGTGACGGCTTCGTTCGTCAAGGAGTCGGGCATCGAGGTCAACCGCCCGGCGGCCGTCACCGCCGTGGTCCAGGAGAAAGGCAACATCCTGGTGGCGGTGACCGAGGCGGGGGAGGTCTGGGTCAACCGCCGGGCCGTGGATCCGCGCGCGCTGCGGGCCAACATCGAGCGCCTGCACGCCGAGAACCCGCAGGGCAGCGTGGTGATCCAGGCCGACCGCAAGTCGACGACCGAGATGCTGGTCGGGGTGATGGACGCCGCGCGCCAGGCCGGGGTGTACGACGTCGCCATCGCCGCGCAGGAGTGAGCCTTGCTGCGCGGGCTCTTCGTCCTGGCTGCCGGCTCCGCCGTGGCCTTCGGCCTGCTGTTCCTGATGCAGGCCTTGATCGCCTCGGGTCAGAGCGCCATGACGGAGGCCCCGACGGGCCGCGTGGTCGACTTCGTGCGGGTCGAGCGCGAGGAGACCGTCGAGCGCCGGCAGTCGAAGCCGGAGCGGCCTTCCCGGCCGGAGGCCCTCCCGCCCGACGCGCCGCAGCCGTCGCTGGAGCAGGCCGGGGAGCTCGGCGCGCGAAGCCTCGCCGTGGTCGAGGACGCGCCGGTCGAGGTGGGACGCCTCGATTTCCAGGTCGGCGCCGGCTTCGGGATCGCCGCCGGCTCGGCCGACGGGGATTACGTCCCGCTGGTCAGGGTCGCGCCGATGTACCCGCCCCAGGCCCAGGCGCGCAACATCGAGGGCTGGGTCATCCTGGAGCTGACCGTGACCGAGACCGGAGCGGTCAGGGACCCGCGGGTCGTCGAGAGCGAGCCCAGCGACATCTTCGACCGGGCGGCGGTCAATGCCGCCCTGAAGTTCAAGTACAAGCCGCGCATCGTCAACGGCAAGCCAATCGAGGTCCAGGGCGTGCGCTACAAGATGACCTTCCGGCTGGTCGACTGAGGCGGCGTGCATTGAGGACGGTAACGTGGCAATCGTGGTGACGAACATCGAGCGCACTTCGGCCGCCCTGGTGGCGGGCCTCGCCGAGTTCGGCGTGGCCACGCTGCACGAGGCCCAGGGGCGCCGGGGCCTGCTGGCGTCGTACCTGCGACCGATCTACCGGCCGATCCACGCCGCGGGCACCGCCGTCACCTGCGAGCTTCTGCCGGGCGACAACTGGATGCTGCACGTGGCCGTCGAGCAATGCCGGGCGGGCGACATCCTGGTGGCGGCGCCCACCAGCCCCTGTCAGGACGGCCACTTCGGCGAGCTTCTCGCCACCTCGCTCAAGGCCCGCGGCGTCCGGGGCGTGGTCATCGACTCCGGGGTGCGCGACACCGCCGTGCTCACGGCGATGGCCTTCCCGGTCTGGTCGAAGGCCGTCTCCGCCCAGGGCACGGTGAAGGAGACGCTCGGGAACGTCAACACGCCGCTCGTGTGCGCGGGCGCCCTGGTCCGTCCCGGTGACGTGATCGTGGGCGACGACGACGGTGTCGTGGTCGTGCGGCGCGAGGAGGCCGAGGCGACCCTCGGCCAGGCCCGGGCCCGCGAGGCGAACGAGCGGGAGAAGCGCGCACGGCTGGCGGCGGGCGAGCTGGGCCTGGACATCTATCGGATGCGCGAGCGCCTGGAGGCGAAGGGGCTGCGCTTCGTCCGGCACGAGGACGCGCAGGACTGATGCTGATGCTGCGAGGGATTCCCTGCACGCTGATGCGCGGCGGCTCCTCGAAGGGGCTCTACTTCGACGCCCGCGACCTGCCCAAAGACCGCGCCGCGCGGGACGCCGTGCTGCTCGCGGCGATGGGCTCGCCCGACGCCCGCCAGATCGACGGTCTCGGCGGGGCCCACCCGCTGACCAGCAAGGTGGCCGTGATCGGCAGGTCGCGCGACGACAAGACCGACGTCGAGTACCTGTTCCTGCAGGTCGCGGTCGACGCCGCGCTGGTGAGCGACGGCCAGACCTGCGGAAACATCCTGGCCGGGGTGGGACCCTGGGCGATCGAGAACGGGCTGGTGGCCCCCGCCGGCGACAGCACTCCCGTGCGCATCCGCATGCTCAACACGGGCGGCGTGGCCGTCGCCCACGTGCCGGTGCGGGAGGGCGCCGTGGAGTACGAGGGCGAGGCGCGCATCGACGGCGTCCCGGGAAGCGCGGCGCCGATCGCGATCGAGTTCCTGGACGTGGCCGGCTCGAGCTGCGGCGCGCTGCTGCCGACCGGGGCCCCCCGGGAGCGGGTCGACGGGCTCGAGGCCACCTGCATCGACAACGGCATGCCGGTGGTCATGCTGCGGGCGGCCGACCTCGGCAAGACCGGCCGCGAGACGCCGGCGGAGCTGGAGGCGGACGGCGAGCTGCGGGCGCGGGTCGAGCGCATCCGGCTGGCGCTCGGGCCGCGCATGAACCTGGGCGACGTGAGCGGCAAGACGGTGCCCAAGATGGCGCTCGTGGCGGAGCGGCCCGAGGGCACGGGTGTCATGACCCGCACGTTCATACCCCACCGCGTCCACGAGGCGATCGGCGTGCTCGGCGCCTTGAGCGTGGCCACGGGCTGCCTGCTCCGCGGCTCGGTGGCCGCGGAGCTTTCGCGGATGGGGCCGCGCCAGGGCCGGCAGCGCGTCGAGGTCGGGCACCCAACCGGGTCCTTCACGGTCGAGCTGGAGGTCGAGGGCGAGGGCGACTCGCTGCACGTGCGGCGCTCGGCGTTCCTGCGGACCGCGCGCAAGCTGATGCGGGGCGAGCTCTACGTGCCCTCACGGGCCTGGAGCGCGCCGTGAGGGCGCCATTCCGCATCTGCCTGATCGGCCTGGGCGAGGTGGGTGAGGTCCTGGCCGACGACCTGGGCCTCCGGGGAGCGGCCCTCTCCGCCTGGGACCTCAAGTTCGACGATCCCTCGAGCCAGCCGTCCGCGGCTGCCGCCGCGCGAGCGCTGCGCGTGGGCAGGGACGCGGCCGCCGCGGTCGCGGGCAGCGAGCTGGTGATCAGCGCCGTCACCGCGGCTGAGACCGTGGCGGCGGCCCGGGAGGCCGCCCGGGCGCTGCCTCCGGGCGCCTACTATCTCGACCTCAACTCGGCCTCGCCGGCGGCCAAGATCGAGGCCGCCGCGCTCGTCGACGGCCACGGCGGCCGCTACGTCGAGGCCGCCGTGATGTCGCCCATCTCTCCTCGACGCCTCGCCGCGCCGATCCTGCTGGGAGGGCCGACCGCCCGGGCCTTCCTGCCGATCGCCCACGGCCTCGGTTTCACAGGAGCCACGCTGTTCGCGGAAGAGTACGGACAGGCGGCGGCCGCCAAGCTGTGCCGCAGCGTGGTCGTCAAGGGCCTGGAGGCGCTGCTGATGGAGTCCCTGACGGCGGCGCGCCACCACGGGGTCGAGCAGGCGGTGCTCGACTCGCTTCAGGGACTGACCGGGCAGGCGGGCTGGCCCGAGCTGGCGAGCTACATGCTGTCGCGGGCGATCCGGCACGGTGCCCGGCGGGCCGAGGAGATGAAAGAGGCGGTGGCCATGATCGCGGAGGCGGGCCTGCTGCCCCTCATGAGCACGGCCTGCGCCGAGACTCAGGAGAGGGCGGCGCGCTTCTCCGCCCTGCCGCACGAGGGCGACCTCCGCTCCCTGCTCGACGCGATCCTCGACGGCCGGAAAGGCGCGCGCGAGAAGGAGCCCTCCACGCCGTGATCATCGACTGCCACGGACACTACACGACCGCGCCCGAGGCTCACAGCGGCTGGCGCCAGGCCCAGCTGGCCGAGTTCGAGGCGGGTCGAGCGGCTCCGCCCTACCCGCGCGTCTCCGACGACCAGATCCGCGAGTCGCTCGAGGCCAACCAGATCCGGCTGCAGCGCGAGCGAGGCATAGACGTCACGCTGCTCTCGCCGCGGGCCTCGGCCATGGGGCACCACCTCGGGGACGGGCACGTCTCCGCCGCCTGGACGCGTGCCTGCAACGACCTGATCCAGCGCGTGGTCGAGCTCTATCCGAAGAGCTTCGCCGGCGTGTGCCAGCTGCCCCAGTCTCCGGGCCGGCCCGCCGCCGAATCGATCCCGGAGCTGGAGCGCTGCGTCAGCGAGCTCGGCTTCGTCGGCTGCAACCTCAACCCCGATCCCTCGGGCGGCCACTGGACGGCCCCGCCCCTGACCGACGCCTACTGGCGGCCACTGCTCGAGAGGCTCTCCGAGCTCGACGTCCCGGCCATGATCCACGTCTCCAGCTCGTGCAACCCGAACTTCCACGCCACGGGCGCCCACTACCTGAACGCGGACACGACGGCCTTCATGCAGCTCGTCGAGGGCGACCTGTTCCGCGAGCTTCCCGGGCTGCGCATCGTGATCCCCCACGGCGGCGGCGCCGTGCCGTACCACTGGGGACGCTATCGCGGGCTCGCCGACATGCTCAAGCGCCCGCCGCTCGACGAGCACGTCATGCGGAACGTGTTCTTCGACACCTGCGTCTACCACCAGCCGGGCATCGACCTGCTGTTCGAGGTGATCGACCTCGACAACATCCTGTTCGGCTCCGAGATGATCGGGGCGGTCCGGGGCATCGACCCGAAGAGCGGCCATCCCTTCGACGACACCGGGCGCTACGTCTTTGCCCTGGGCCTGGGCGACCTCGAGCGGAGCCGGGTCTTCGAGCTCAATGCGCGCCGGGTCTATCCGCGCCTCGACGCCCGACTCAAGGCCCAGGGCCGATGAAGGCTCCCTTGGAGTTCGTGATGGACCCGGACTGGATCCCCTTCCATTCGAACCCCAGCAGGCCTGCGTTCCGCCTGCCGGCGGGGGCGGTCGATGCCCACTGCCACGTGTTCGGGCCGGGGCGGGTCTTTCCCTACGCCCCCGGGCGCCGCTACACACCGTGCGACGCCCCCAAGGAGAAGCTCTTCGAGCTGCGCGACTTCCTGGGCTTCAGCCGCAACGTCATCGTGCAGGCGAGCTGTCACGGCTCGGACAACCGGGCGCTCGTCGACGCCCTGCGCGCGTCCCGGGGGCGCGCCCGCGGCGTCGCGACCGTGGAGCGGGGCGTCACGGACGCCGAGCTGCGGTTACTCGATGCCGCGGGCGTGCGCGGGATACGCTTCAACTACCTGCGCCGGCTGGGCGAGCGCCCGGCCGACGCGGCGGTGCGCGAGCTGGCCGAACGCATCCGGCCGCTGGGCTGGCACGTCGTCGTGTACTTCGAGGCGCCCGACCTAGAGGAGCTCTACGAGCTGCTGGCCGCGCTGCCCACGGTCGTGGTGGTGGATCACATGGGTCGTCCGGATGTCAGCCGGCCGCTGGACAACCCGGAGTTCGGCCGCTTCCTCAAGCTGCTGCGCGAGCACGGGCACGTGTGGTCGAAGGTGAGCGGCGCCGAGCGGCTGTCGCTCCGCGGGCCCGACGGCTACGACGACGTCGCGCCCTTTTCCCGCGCGGTCCTGGAGACCTGCCCCGACCGCGTGCTGTGGGGCACCGACTGGCCCCATCCGAACATGCGCTCGCAGGCGCCGGACGACGGCAAGCTGGTGGACACGATCCCCGGGTTCGCAAAGGCGCCCGAGCGGCAGCACACGCTCCTGGTGGCGAACCCGATGCGGCTCTACTGGCCGGAGGAGGCGCCCTGATGGCCCTCGCCAAGCCCTATGCCGACATTCCGGGCACGATCGTCTTCGACGCGGAGATGGCCCGCCGCGGCTATCACCTCAACCAGTTCTGCATGTCGCTGATGAAGGCCGAGAACCGCGAGCGTTTCAAGGCCGGCGAGCGCGCCTACCTGGACGAGTGGCCGATGTCGGAGGAGCAGAAGCAGGCCGTGCTGGCCCGCGACTACAACCGCATGCTGGCGCTGGGCGGCAACATCTACTTCCTGTCCAAGATCTTCTCCTCGGACGGCAAGAGCTTCCAGTACGCCGCGGCCACGATGACCGGCATGACCCAGGAGGCGTACGCCGAGATGATGCTGCGCGGGGGGCGCTCTCCCGAGGGTGTGCGCTACAAGGGGGAGACGGCCGATGGCTAGGATCACGGCCGGCGTGGGGACCTCACACGTACCGCTGATCGGACGGGCCATCGATACCGGCGCCACCGAGGAGCCCTACTGGAAGCCGCTCTTCGACGGCTATGTGTTCTCGCGCCGCTGGATCGCCGAGCACACCCCCGACGTCGTCATCCTGGTCTACAACGACCACGCCAGCGCGTTCAGCCTGGAGATCATCCCCACCTTCGCCATCGGCTGTGCGGAGACCTTTCAGCCGGCGGACGAGGGCTTCGGCGCTCGGCCCGTCCCCGTGGTCAAGGGGGCGCCCGAGCTCGCCTGGCACGTCGCCCAGTCGGTGATCCAGGACGACTTCGACCTCACCATCATCAACAAGATGGACGTCGACCACGGCCTGACCGTGCCGCTGTCGCTAATGTTCGGCCAGCCCGCGGAGTGGCCCTGCCGCGTGATCCCCCTGGCGGTCAACGTGGTCGTCTATCCGCCGCCCTCGGGCCGGCGCTGCTACGCCCTGGGCCGGGCGCTGCGCCGGGCGGTCGAGTCCTTCGACGAGGACCTCGACGTGCAGATCTGGGGCACGGGCGGCATGAGCCATCAGCTGCAGGGCCCGCGCGCCGGGCTCATCAACCGGGAGTGGGATGAGCACTTCCTGGACGGTCTCACCCGCGACCCGCAGGGGCTGGCCGAGATCCCGCACGTCGAGTACGTGCGCGAGACCGGCTCCGAGGGCATCGAGATGGTCATGTGGCTGACCATGCGCGGGGCCCTCGACGAGCAGGTGACGGAGGTCCACCGTCACTATCACGTGCCGGCCTCCAACACGGCGGTCGGCCACATCATCCTGGAGAACCGCCGATGAAGATCGTCGTGGCCGGCGCCGGCGCCTTCGGGCGCAAGCACCTCGACGCCCTCGCCGCCATCGGCGGCGTCGAGGTCGCCGCGCTGGTCGGGCGCCGGCTCGATGCGACCCGCGAGCTGGCCGGGAAGTACGGCGTTGCGCAGGCCACCACCGACTTGGCCGAAGCCCTGGCCCTGCCCGGGGTCGAGGCGGCCATCCTGTGCACGCCGACGCAGATGCACGCAGCCCAGGCGATCGAGTGTCTGAAGGCCGGCAAGCACGTTCAGGTCGAGATCCCGCTCGCCGACTCCCGGGCCGACGCCGAGGCCGTCCTGCGCGCGCAGCGGGAGACGGGCCGGGTCTGCATGGTCGGCCACACGCGCCGCTTCAACCCTTCGCACCAGTGGATCCACGGCCGGATCCTGGCCGGAGAGCTGCGCATCCTGCAGCTGGACGTGCAGACGTACTTCTTCCGCCGCACCAACACGAACGCCCTGGGCGAGCCGCGCTCCTGGACCGACCATCTCCTGTGGCACCACGCGGCGCACACCGTGGACCTCTTCCAGTATCAGACGGGCGAGGAGCTGGTGGCCGCCAACGCGCTCGAGGGGCCCAGGCATCCGGAGCTCGGCATCAGCATGGACATGTCGATCCAGCTCAAGGCCCGCGGCGGCGCGCTCTGCACGCTGTCCTTGTCCTTCAACAACGAGGGCCCGCTCGGCACCTTCTTCCGCTACATCTGCGACAACGGAACCTACGTCGCGCGCTACGACGAGCTTCTGACCGGCAAGAACGAGCCGGTCGACCTCTCGGGCGTCGCCGTCTCGATGAACGGGATCGAGCTGCAGGACCGCGAGTTCCTGGCCGCCATCCGCGAGGGGCGCGAGCCGAACGCCTCGGTGGCCCAGGTGCTGCCCTGCTACCGGGTGCTGCACGAGCTGGAAGCGGCGTTGGCCGCTCCGGCATGAAGTCCGCCGCGCCGCGCCGGCTGGGGCCCTTCGAGGTGGCGCCGATCGGCCTGGGCTGCATGAACCTCAGCCACGCCTACGGCCACCGGCCGCCGCCCGAGGCCGCGGAACGGCTGCTGCGGCGTGCCGTGGAGCTCGGCGTCACGTACTTCGACAGCGCGGCGCTCTACGGGTTCGGCGGCAACGAGGAGCTGCTGGGGCGGGTGCTTTCGCCCTACCGGGCCCACATCGTGCTGGCCAGCAAGTGCGGCATGACCGGCGTGGACGGCAAGCGCGTCATCGACGGCCGCCCCGAGACCCTCGAGCGCACCTGCGAGGAGAGCCTGCGCCGCCTGCGCACCGAGACGATCGACCTCTATTACCTGCATCGCTGGGACAAGCGCGTCCCGATCGAGGAGAGCGTGGGCGCCCTGGCGAGGCTCGTCGGCGCGGGCAAGCTGCGGGCGATCGGGCTGTCCGAGGTGTCGGTGGCGACGTTGAAGAAGGCGCAGGCCGTGCATCCCATCGCGGCGGTGCAGAGCGAGTATTCCTTGTTCACCCGGGATCCCGAGCGGGAGCTGCTCCGTGCCTGCCGCGAGCTGGGCGCGGCGCTGGTGGCCTTCTCGCCGCTGGGGCGCGGGCTGCTCGCGGGCAGCGTCACCGGGGCCTATGCCGAGGACGACATCCGGCACAGCCTGCCGCGCTTCAATTCGCCTCACCTGGACGGCAACCTCGCCCTCGCCCGGGCCTTCGCTCGGCTCGCCGGCGAGGCGGGCTTCACGCCCGCCCAGCTCGCCCTGGCCTGGCTGCTGCGGAGGGCGCCCCACGTGATCCCGATCCCGGGGACGACCTCGATCGCCCATCTCGAGGACAACCTGGGGGCCTGCGGCGTGCAGGTGTCCCCCGATGTGTGGGCCCGCGTCGAGGACTGCATCGACGCCCGGCAGGTGAGCGGCGCCCGCTACCCCGAAGCGGTGATGCGCGAGATCGACACGGACGAGCGTCGGCCCGGCTGAGCCCGGCTCCTGCCCCTCACCCCGGAAGCGGCGCCTCCGTCATCAAGGTCCGGATGCCCCGGGTCTCGCCCTGCGGTCCCCGGAGGATCCGCACCATCAGCAGCATCGTGACCGCCGAGCCGTCGGCCCTGCGGAAGGCCCTCACGAACGGCTTCGTGTCCCGCGAGCCTTCCAGCCTCTGGCCGATCGCGCGCTCGGAGGCCTCCCGCATGACGATGAAGTCGGTCACCGGGCGGCCGAGCATCTCGGCCTCCGTATAACCGAGCAGCGCCAGCTCCTGTGCGCTGACGCGCCGGATGATGCCGGCGGCGTCAATCTCGTGCGCGCCGACGCCTTCGGGTGGCGCGCCGAAGGCGGCCGCGTAGCGCGTCTCGTCGGACGCGGCTTCGTCCAACCGGTCGTGGAAGGCGCTCATCCGCGCGATCGCCTCGTCTGTCGGGAAGGGTGCCATGGGAGCTTACGCGTCCGGTGCCGGCCGAGCTGGCACGCACCGCGCGCGCCGAGGATAGTCGAGAAGGACCCGGCAAGAGAAGAGAATCCGTCGGTAGTCTGATGCGCGACCGGTGGGTCACGCGGGGATGAGGGCGCCGGTGGCCCAACGGGGTGAGCGTGTGAGGCGCTTGCCCTCCTGCGGACTCTGCCGAAGCGGTGTCGCGTGGCTGACGAGCCGACGGGGCTACCGACGCGCTGTTGCAGGCAGAGCGGTCCCGCGGCTTGGGACCAACGAGCGGCAACGTAGGCGGTCTCGCTCAGTCCCAGCTTGGCGGCACGCCCCAACCCTCGCCTTGCTCGGCGACGCGGAGGATCTCGCGAGCAGGTGGGGGCTTGT